>Ga0208864_1000223_pt1 | contig 18760 bp, 17 predicted proteins | sample CryBogmetaGMA05M_FD_184542 | JGI IMG/M metagenome (GOLD analysis project Ga0208864, IMG submission 184542) | Freshwater microbial communities from Crystal Bog, Wisconsin, USA - MA0.5M (SPAdes) | ecosystem: Environmental > Aquatic > Freshwater > Lake | place: Crystal Bog, Wisconsin, USA...
CAGGGTCCAATAGATGTCGTTCAGTTGCTCCCACATCTCGGTGGTGATCACTTCGCGAATCTGGCGCGCGTTTTCGCGGGCAAAGGCGATGCAATTAATGATGCTGTTGGGGTTGTCCTCGTTGCGCACCAAGAAGGTCACCACGTCCTGGGGGGTGGCCGAGGGGTGAAGCTTGTCGAACAATTCCCGATCACCACTGGCCTCGATCAGGGGCAGCCAGGGTTCGGCGCTGCCGGGGGGGCAGTCGAGGGCCATGGCCTCGCTCACCTCCACAAAGCGGGAAATGTTCTCCGCCCGCTCTACGTAGCGGTTGATCCAGTAGAGGGATTCGGCAACCCGGCTCAGCATGGGACCACCTCCCGACTCGGGGCATCATCAACAATCCAGGTGTCTTTGCAGCCACCCCCCTGGGAGGAATTCACCACCAGTGATCCCCGGCGCAGGGCCACCCGGGTGAGACCCCCAGGGCTGACCCAAGCCCCCTTGCCCCTCAGCACGTAAGGGCGTAGATCCACGTGGCAGGGGTAGAGCTCCCCTTGGCTGAGGGAGGGAACCGTGGACAGTTCCAGGGTGGGTTGGGCGATGTAGTTGCGCGGATTGGCCTTGATCTTGTCGGCAAATTCAGCGATCTCTTCGCTGCTGGCATGGGGGCCGATCAACATCCCGTAGCCACCGGCTTCGGCCACTGCCTTCACCACCAGTTCCCCCAGGTGGGCCAGCACGTAGGCCTGGTCCTCGGGTTGGGCGCAGAGGTAGGTGGGAACGTTCTCGATGATCGGTTCTTCGCCCAGGTAGTAGCGGATCATTTCCGGCACGTAGGCGTAGATCAGCTTGTCGTCGGCCACGCCGGTGCCGGGGGCATTGGCAATGGCCACCCGACCGGCGCGGTAGGCCTCCATTAAGCCCCGCACCCCCAGCACCGAATCGCTGCGGAAGAGGGCTGGATCGAGGAAGTCGTCGTCGATGCGGCGATAGATCACGTCGACGGGTTCCAGGCCAGCGGTGCTGCGCATCCAGACCCGATCGTCTTGGCAGACCAGATCGCGACCCTCCACCAGCTGGATCCCCATCTGTTGGGCGAGGTAGCTGTGCTCGAAATAGGCGCTGTTGAAAACCCCCGGGGTGAGCAGCACCACCTTGGGACTGTCGGTCCAGGGGGCCAGCTCCCGCAGGGTTTGCAGCAGGTGGGATGGATAGTCGTCGATGGGTTGCACGGTGCGCCCGGCAAACAGGCTCGGGAACATCCGCTTCATGACGCGGCGGTTTTCGAGGAAGTAGGCCACCCCCGAAGGGCAGCGCAGGTTGTCCTCGAGCACCCTCCAGGCCCCTTGGCCATCCCGCACCAAATCCAGTCCGGAGATGTGGCACCACTTGCCCAGGGGGGGCTTGAAGCCCTGCATCTGGGGCCGCCAGCCCTGGGAGGTTTCGATGTCTTCGCGGGGAATGACCCCGTCATTGAGAATCTTTTGGTCGCCATAGATGTCGCCGAGGAAGCGATCGATGGCTTCGAGGCGCTGGATCAGACCCCCCTCAAGGCGTGCCCAATCGGCCATGCCAATCAGCCGGGGCAGCGGATCAAAGGGCAGGATCCGCTCCACACCCTTGTTGCCTGAATCGTTGAGACGAAAGGTGGCCCCCAGGCGTTTCAGCAAGATGCCGGCCGCGGCATGGTTGCGATTCAGTTCATCCAGGCCCAGTTGGCCCAAGGACGAGACAAGCGGCTGCAGGCTGCTGCGCGGCTCATCGTTGGCTGCGAAATATTCGTCGTAACCCCGATTGGGTCTGTACTCGGTGAACATTCCCAGCTCTTGCGCTGGCGTGATCTTGCCCAGCGAACCAGCCCTCCCCCGGTCATCGTTGCTACGAAAGCGTGAGCTGGTGGGAGAGATTGGACCCCGGTGCCAAGTTCCTAAATTTCAGACCATCGTTAGGTATGGCATGGGCTTTTTCGGTCTTGGTGTGATTCCCGGGTTGTCTTGGCTACAACGCCTGTCCCTTGGCCTGTTGGCCTCCACCATGGTCAGTGGGGGGCCGTTGCTGGCCGCTGAGCGACTCAGCGTTCGTTTTGGCGAACTGGAGCGTTCTGTCTCCGTGAAGGAGTTGGCCGTCTTTGCGAGCACTGGCCAGAGCGAAGGTGGATTGAGCTGGTACCTGGATCGCCTCAGACCTGCTGAGCGTTTGGACCTGCGTCGGGCCCTGTCCATGGGCGCGCCCTTTTCGTCCCTGATGCTCTCCCAGGCTTTGGCGGCGCCGATTGGCCAGGAGGTGATCGCGCAATTGGCGAAAGCCCTGGCTTTGCCTGCACCAGTGGCTCAGTCCGCTCTCGAGGCCGCTTTGGTGCTGGGAGCGGCCCCAACCGGCCGTCTGAGTTTGATCCATGTGCTGGAGGCCTTTCCCCTGCGCGACCTTCCTGTGGATGGGCGGATGGTGATGGCTGTGGTGCGGGAGATCAGCCACGCTTTTGATGAACGAAACAAGCTCTATCCGGGCTTGGTGGCCCTTGATGGCGGGGCGCCGTTGGCCTCCCCCCTGGTGCAGCCCAATCTGACGAGTTTGGCTAAGGCAGGTCCGGCGGCCTTTACCCGCCAACCCTTTCGTTATATGGGCCGTTACGGCAAGACGGTGCAGGCAGTTCTGTACTTGCCGGCCCAAGCCACTGCCAAGACAAAGGCGCCCCTGGTGGTTTTGGCTCCGGGCCTGGACAACGATTTCAACGCCCTGCTCTATCTGGCCCAGCACTTGGCTAGCCATGGCTATGGGGTGGCCACGCTGAACTTTCCGTTTACGAGCTCCAACGCGATCGGGGGGGCCTTGATGGGGAGTTCACCGATTCCACCCCCTGGGGCTTGGTTTGGCCAGCCACGCTCCGTGAGTGATCTGATCGACCAAGTGCAGCAGCGCTGGGGCACCCGCATCGACACCACCTTGGTGGGTGCCTTGGGTCAATCGCTCGGTGGTTACACCGTGACAGCGCTTGGTGGAGCTCGCCTGGATTGGGCCCATCTCCAAGCGTCATGCAAGACCGTTGCCGATTCCCAGCATGTTGTTCTCAACTTGGCCATGCTCTGGCAATGCCAGGACCCTGAGAAAGCTGTGACTGACCTGGATCAGTCGGATCCGCGGGTCAAGGCGGTGGTCGCGGTGAATCCCGTGACCAATCCGATTTTCAGTGCCAAGTCCCTTGGGGCGATTTCAACCCCAATGCTGTTCATTGCAGGCACCCATGACATCTTTGCTCCGCCCATCTCCCAGCAGGTGGGGCCATTTACGTCGCTTAAGCAGCCTGGACGGATGGTGGCTGTGGTCGACGGTGCCACCCATTTGTCGTTCCTTGATGGTTCGAAGCCCCTGCCGGTGTTCCTTGTGGGGCCGGATCGCCCCGAGGCCTATCAGGAACTCAAGGGTTTGTCGCTGGCCTTTTTTGATCAGTATTTGCTGGGGGGCCAGCTTCTGAATCAGTTGGTCCCGGCCGCCGGAGGCATTCAGCGCGGTGGAGCTCCCTTGACCATGTTGCTGCGTCGCCAGCTCAGCATGGCTGAGGTGTTTGCGGCCCTAGAGCCGCTTGCTCCCCCGTCTCCCTAGCTAGCCCCGGAGAGCATGGCAGTTGGTTGCGTTTGGAGGAGAATCTCCTTGGGGTTAGTTAGAATTGGGGCTTATTATTTCTGGTTTCGCGCGGACTGATTTCATGCGGGTTCCTTTCATCAAGACTTCCTTTGCTGCAGCGCTGGCTTTGACCGCTGCAGTTTCGGCTGGAGCCCAGTCAGCCGGTGCCCAAACCTGTCAGTTCCTGGCCCCTGTGGGTGGTGATGGCACCACCAATATCGTCACCAAGACCATTAGTCCTGGCGCCGTGTTGCCCTTTAGCCGTCCCAACTGGAACACCGATTTCTTTGTGACGGCTCCCTACAGCACCTACAAGTTTTTCTTCACCGCCAATTCGTCGGTGAGTGCCACCTACCCGGTGGAGGGCTTTCTGAAGTTCACCGATGGCACCGCCTTTCAGGTGATCAACGAACCCTCCTTTGCACCGCCCACGGGCACGGGTCGCCAATGGGGCCCTTTCCCCACCTATCCCGGCAAGGTGGTTTCCCAGGTGAATTTCAGGATTGGAGCTTCGGCTGATCAAGCAGCCACCGGTTTCACCTACCGGATCTCCGTTCAGGGCTGCAACTAAAGCAGGCTCCACCACAAGGCCTCGGTATCGGGGGCGATCGCTAGGGCCGTTGGGCCCAGATGGCTGATCGCCCTGCAGCCCAGGCTGTTGATTAAGAGGGCACCAGAACTGCCCATTAGGGCGGTTTCGTCGATGCTCTGCTCCTGGGCAATGCCCAAAATCAGGGCCCGTTGCCGCATGATTCCCGGCAGGCAGCCGCTGCTTAGGGGCGGGGTGATCCAGTCTGATCCCGATCCCGGGCCCGATCGCACCATCAGGTTGGTAGTGGTGCCGCAGCTGAGCTCGCCGCTGCCGCCTGGCAGAAGGGCATCATCGGCACCGGCTGCTTGGGCCTGGCGGCGGGCCTGAATCGAGGGCCCATAGGCAAAGGTCTTGCACTGGCTCAGCACACTGGTGGCGCAGCGCCTTTCGGTGGGGCTCACGATCACCCGCACCGGGTCGAAATTGGGCTCGTGGGGGTTCAGTTGCAGCCAAAAGCGGTGGGCACGGCTTGATCCCTCGGCGTTGCTTGACCCCTCGGCATTGGCTGGCGGGATGGCGATTCCCCGGCCACTACTCCCCCGGCTCCAATTCAGCCGGAGGGCGCCGCAGCCGATCCCGCTGCGGCTGATGGCCCCATGAATCAGGGGCTCCACGGTGGCCTTGTCGGGCGGCTTGGCCAAGCCGAGCAGGGCGGCCGAGTGGTGCCAACGGCCTAGGTGCTCGGCCAGCAACCGGGGCCGGCCATCGAGGATCAACACGGTTTCAAACAAGCCATCGGCGAGCAGCAGGCCCCGCTCGTTGATCGGCAGGGTCAGCTCGTCGGGGGAGCCCCATTGGCCATGGGGGCCCGGATCGTTGATCCAGGCGATCGCCACCGCTTCTCTCATGCCAAGGCCTCCAGCAGGGGTTTGAGTTTCCAGCCCATTTCCTCGGCTTCGGCGGCTGGATCGGAGTCGGTCACGATGCCGCAGCCGGCGTGCACCCGCAGCCGTTGGTCCTTGATCAGCACGGAGCGGATCAGGATGTTGCTGTCGAAGCTGCCATCGGGGCCTAGCCAAAACAGGGAGCCGCAATAGGGACCGCGGGCCACAGGCTCCAGTTCCGCCAGGCGCTGGCAGGCGCGAATTTTGGGGGCGCCAGTGATCGAGCCCCCCGGCCAGGCGGCCCGCAGCAGGTCCACTACCCCATGGCCTGGTTTCAGCATCCCCTCCACCACCGAGGTGAGGTGGTGCACGTGCCGGTAGCTCTCCAATCCCACCAATTGGGGCACCTGAATCGATCCGCTCCGGCAGACCCGGCCTAGGTCATTGCGCAGCAGATCCACGATCATCACGTTCTCAGCGCGGTCTTTGGGGCTGGTGATGAGTTGGGCGGCTTCCGCCGCATCGGCCTGGGGATCCTGGTGGCGGGGCCGGGTGCCCTTGATCGGCCGCGTTTCCACCAGGCCCTGGCCATCCACCTTCAGGAACCGTTCTGGGGAGCTGGACAGCACCGCCTCCCCCTGGGCAGTTCCTGCGGCGATAGCCAGGCCGCCAAAGGGTGCCGGGCAGGTGTGGCGTAGCCGCAGGTAGAGGCCCAGGGCGTCGGGGTGCCCGGCGGTGGTGGCTTCGCAGCAGGCGGTGAGGTTGGCCTGGAAGACATCGCCTTGGTCGATCCATTGGCGGATCTGGGCCACCTGCTCGGCAAACCGGCTGGAGCTCGTGTGCCAGGTCCAGGCGTCGAGGGGAATGGCCCCAGTCCAAGGTGTTGCCGTACCAGGGGCTGCGGTGCCAGGGGTTGTGGTGCCAGGCCCAGCCTGGGTTGCCGCTATCGCTGTGATCAAGCTAGCCATCTCCTCCAACCGTTGGGGTGTGGAGCCTTCCAGCCAAAGGGTTTGGCTTTGATGATCAATCACCACGATCGGGTCAAACCGTGCCGCCCAAAGCACGGCCATGTCACTGCTGCACCAATGGGGAGCAGGTTCCACCCAAGCTCCTGCCTCGTAGGCCAACCAGCCCATCCATTGCCCGCCGCTGGCCTCGATGGTTGCGATCGCCTCAAAAGGATCGCTCGCGCCTGGGGTGCCGGGTAGGCCGCGGCAAATCCGTTGCTCCAGGGGATGGATGCCGATTCGGCTCCAACGGCCCAGGCCGGAGCCATCGCCATCGAGCCAAACCAGCCCCTCGGCGCCGAATGCGTTGGCCAGCTGCTGCACCAGTTGGGCCGGTTCACACCAGGGCAAGGGGCGCCGGATGGGGCTTGGCTTGGTCAATGGCTTTACCTGGTCAATGGCTGGACAGTGCCCCACTGGCGAGCTCGGGGTGTCCCGCCTCGATCAGTGCGGCATCGCGGATGCGGCAGCTGTCGCAGATTCCGCAGGCCCGGTCGCCGCCGCTGTAGCAACTCCAGGTGGTGTTGATGGGCACCTTCAGGCGCAGGGCCTCTCTCACGATCTCTGTTTTGCTCCAAAGCACCAGGGGCGCCCATAGCTGGGCCCCATGGCCCTCGCGGCCGCTTTTGCTGGCCAGATCGGCCAGGGTTTGGAAGGCGCTGAGGTAGTCGGGGCGGCAGTCGGGGTATCCGGAATAGTCGACGGCATTCACGCCGAGCACCAGTTTGGTGGCGCCCCGGGCCTCCGCCAGACTCAGCCCTAGGGCGATGAATACCGTGTTGCGTCCGGGCACATAGGTGCTGGGGATCACGCCGCTTTGGACACCGCCCGTGGGTACGGCGATGGTTTGGTCGGTGAGGGCAGAGCCGCCCCAGCTGGCCAGGTTGACGGCGATGGTGTGGTGCTCGGCCAGCTGTAGGGCGCTGGCCACGTCAGCGGCGGCCTGCAGTTCACGGCGATGGCGTTGGCCGTAATCAAAGGAGAGACCAATCACGACATAACCCGCCGCCTGGGCCAGGGCTGCAGCGGTGGCGGAGTCCAGTCCGCCGGAGAGCAGGGCAATGGCGGTGGGTTGGGGCGTGGGCAAGGGACTGGCAGTTGCTGGATCAATGGCAAAAGGCTGTCAGATCACCGTCAAGATGGGGTGAAACCGATGGTTTGGCTGTGAAAGTGCGTTTGAGGGTCTTGCCTCGCCTTCCTGTTGTCACCCTGGCTGCTCCCCTGGCAGCCGTCTTGGGTGCCGTTTTGGGTCTGCCTGGGGCGCGGGCCATTCCGCGTCTGGATCTCAGCCCCTTTCCCCCAGCCGCTCCCGGAGAAACCCGTTGGGTGATTCAGCTGCCAGGACTTCTCCCTTCCTCCAGCGATCAGGCCATCTCCGGCAACCCCCGCGATTGGCGGGTGCAGGTGATCGTGGGCCAGCTGGCCAAGGTTGACTGCAACATGCACAGCTTTTCTGCCCAGCTCCGTATCGAGAAGGGCAAGGCCGATCCGGTTGTTCCCTATCTGCGGGTGAGCGATGTGGGTCCGATGGCCTCCACCCGCATGGCTTGCCCTGGCGGAGAGCCCTTGCAAGAGAAGTTTGTGGCGATGGCGGGCCGGCCGTTTGTGATGCCCTACAACGTGAGTCGGCCGATCGTGGTGTATGCCCCTAGGCCCCTTGAGGTGCGCTGGCGGCTGTGGAAGGCCGAGACGCAGGAGCGGCCCGCGGCCAGGTATTAAGCAGGCGCTCCTCAGCGCACGCCAAGCCACTTGTGGCTTTGCAGGCTGAGCCGCCATTGGGGGTGCTGACGTACAAAATCGATCGCCAGGTTTTGGCCCACGGCGCTCTCCCAGCCGGGTTGGATGAGCAGCTCCGGGCCTGATCCAGCCCTGGTGGCGCCTGGCTGGACCTGGGCTTGTTGGGCTTTGGCTTGCTGGGCGGCGGTGGCCATGGCTTCTGCGAAGGCCAGATCGCTGGAGGTGTGAACGATCACCTTGAGCTCGTCACAGGCCGCCAGCAGCTCTGGGCAGGGCGGGCGATGGGGTTTGGGGGAGAGGGTGATCCAGGCAAACTGGCCGCTCAGGCCATCGACGCCACTGGTTTCCAGGTGTAGAGGCAGGGGCTGACCCTGGCGATTGAGTACCTCGGCCGTGAGGGTGGCGCAGAGGCTGTCGAGGTTGTGGTGCAGGGGTTCGCCACCGGTGATCACCACAAAGGCGGCCCCGGCTTGGGCGGCGCTCCGTGCCTCTGCTGCCAGGTCCTCCGCCGTGCGCAGGGGGTGGGCCTCGCTGGGCCAGGAGTGTTTGGTGTCGCACCAGCGGCAGCCCACCCGGCAGCCGCCCAGGCGAATAAAAAAGGCACTGCGGCCCGCATGCAGCCCCTCTCCTTGGAGGGAATGGAAGGTTTCTACGACTGGCAGGGAACTAGACGCTGGAGGGGCTGGCACTGGTGCTTGGGCTTTGCTGCGCCTGCTGGGTGCGGAGCGCTTCTTGGGGTGACCTGGGCAGCCGCTGCTGGGCGGCTTCCGCCAAACCCCGGAAGAGGGGGTGGGGCTTGCCTGGCCTGGAGAGGAATTCCGGGTGGTACTGGCAGGCGGTGAAGAAGGGGTGATCCTTTAATTCGATCAGTTCCACCAGGCGGCCATCGGGGGATGTGCCACTGATCTCGTAGCCCGATTCCAGGAACAGATTGCGATAGGCGTTGTTGAACTCGTAGCGGTGCCGGTGCCGTTCGTACACCACCTCCTGGGCATAGAGGCGTTGTCCCATGGTGCCTGGGGTGAGCCGGCAGGGATAGACGCCCAGGCGCATGGTGCCTCCCAGGTCGACCACATCCTGTTGCTCGGGCAGCAGGTGAATCACGGGATGGGCCGTTTCGGAATCGAGTTCAGCACTGGTGGCCCCGGCGAGGCCAGCTTGGTTGCGGGCCCACTCGATTACGGCGCATTGCATCCCCAGGCACAGGCCCAGGAAGGGCACCCGCTGCTCCCGGGCCCAGCGGATGGCCGCCACCTTGCCATCCACGCCCCGGTTGCCAAAGCCGCCGGGCACCACCACCGCATCCATGCCGGCGAGCAGGGTTTCGGCGCCCTGGGTTTCGATTTGTTCGGCGCAGATCCAGTGCAGGTCGAGGGAGGCATCCACATCCAGGCAGGCATGGCGTAGGGCTTCCACCACCGAGAGGTAGGCATCGTTGAGCTGCACGTATTTGCCCACCAAGGCCACCTTCACGGCCGGGCCGGGGTTGCGCAGCTTTGTCACCAACTTCTCCCAATTCACCATGTCGCTGGGATGGTTGGGGAGGTTGAGCACATCGAGCACCTCATGGCAGAGGCGGGCCCGCTCCATGGCCAGGGGCACCGCGTAGATGCTGTCGGCATCGAGGGCTTCGATCACCGCCTTGGTGGGGACCCCGCAGAAACCGCCGATCTTGGCCTTGAGGTCATCGCTGATGGGCCGATCGCTGCGGCACACCAAGACATCGGGCTGGATGCCGATGGAGCGCAGCTCCTTGACCGAGTGCTGGGTGGGCTTGGTTTTTAGCTCCCCTGAGGTGCCAATAAAGGGCAGCAGGGTCACGTGCACGTAGGCCAAATCCTGGCGGCCCACATCGCCGCGAAATTCCCGGATCGCCTCCAGAAACGGCAGGGATTCGATGTCGCCCACGGTGCCGCCGATCTCGGTGATCACCACATCGGCATTGCTGTTGGCCGCCACCCGCTTAATGCGTTCGCGGATTTCGCCGGTGATGTGGGGGATCACCTGCACCGTGCCGCCGTTGTAATCGCCGCGGCGCTCCTTGTTGATCACGGATTGGTAGATCGATCCGGTGGTCACGCTGTTGAGGCGCGACATGGCGGTGTCGGTAAACCGTTCGTAGTGGCCCAGGTCGAGGTCCGTTTCAGCGCCGTCTTCGGTCACGAAGACTTCGCCGTGTTGATACGGGCTCATCGTGCCCGGATCCACGTTGAGGTAGGGGTCCAGTTTGAGGATCGAAACGCTGTACCCGCGCGACTTCAGCAGCCTTCCCAAGCTGGCCGCCACGATGCCTTTGCCGATGCTGGAGACCACACCGCCGGTAACAAAGACAAATTTGCTCATGGCGCATCGGCTGATTCTTCAATCTACCGATAGCCACCAAGGGCCCCTCAGGCTTGCCCTTGAGCGGGGCTTCAGGCTTCCAGCAGGCTGCGCAGCATCCAGGCGGTTTTTTCGTGGATCTGCAGCCGCTGGGTGAGCAGATCGGCCGTGGGCTGGTCGTTGGCGTCGTTCACCAGGGTGAACAGGCTGCGGGCGGTGCGGGCGACGGCTTCATGGCCCATCACCAGCTCCCGCACCATCGCCAGGGCATTGGGCACGCCTTGGGTTTCCTGGATCGAGGCCAGGGAAGCGAAGTTGGCTCCGCCAAAGGGGGCCGGGCAGCCCAGGGCCCGGATGCGTTCGGCGATCACATCGAGGGCGGTCCAGAGCTCGGTGTACTGGTCCATGAACATCAAATGGAGCGTGTTGAACATCGGTCCAGTCACGTTCCAGTGGAAGCCGTGGGTTTTGCCGTAGAGCACGTAGCTATCGGCCAGCACCCTCCCCAGGCCAGCGGCGATCTCCTGGCGCTGGGCTTGGGAGATGCCGATGTCGATGGTGCCCATCTCAAGGCTGCCGGTGGCGGTGGTCATGATTTTTTGAGGGGGGATGGAACGGGTTTGGGCGGGAATTTAGGCCTCTTCGTCTTCCCAGGTGCTGGCCACATGCAGTTCGTCGAGTTGCTTGGTGGCGACCCTCCCTGGGGCACCGGTCATCAGGCAGCGGGCCTGCTGGGTTTTTGGGAAGGCAATGGTGTCGCGGATGGAGTCTTCGCCGGCGAGCAACATCACCATCCGGTCGATGCCGAAGGCCAGGCCGCCGTGGGGAGGGGCACCCATATCTAGGGCGTCCATCAGGAAGCCGAACTGCTGATTGGCCTCTTCTAACGGAAGTCCAATGGTTTGGAGCACCTGGCGCTGCAGATCCGAGTTGTGGATGCGCAGGGAGCCGCCGCCCAGTTCCAGGCCATTGAGCACCAGGTCGTAGGCCTGGGCGCGGGCGGTGGGCAGGGTGGCAGCCCATTGGTTGGGGTCGTCGCCCAGGTCGTCTGAGTTGGGGGCGCAGAAGGGGTGGTGTAGGGCCTCGAGCCGGTTCTCCTCGGCGTTGAACTCGAACATCGGGAAATCCACCACCCACAGGAAGTTCCAGGTGCTGTTCTCCTTGTCGGCAGTCACCAGATTCAGTTCGCGGGCCAGGTATTGGCGCACCCGATCGAGGGCCTTGTTCACCGTGGCCGTGTCGCCGGCGCCAAACAGCAGCAGGGTGCCCGGCACGGCACCGGTGCGCTCGAGCAGTTCGGCCTTGATCGCCTCCGGGAGGTTGTCTTTGATGGCACCGATGGTGTCGATCTCACCGCCCTCCCGCACCCGGATGAACGCCAGCCCCCCCGCGCCAGCGGCCTGGGCCTCGCTGAACACATCGCCGCCGGGCTTGATCCGCACGTTGCTGATTGCCTCATTGCCGCCGGCCACGGCGATGCACTTCACCGAGCCCCCCGAGGCCACCGCGCCGGAGAACACCTTGAAGCCCATGTCTTTGACCAGGTCGCTCACGGTGGTGAGCTCCATGCCGTAGCGGGTGTCGGGCCGATCGGTGCCGAAGCGATCCATGGCCTCATGCCAGGTGAGGCGGGGGAAGGGCTTGGGCAGATCAATCCCTTTGACGGCCTTCCAAATACTGGCGATCAGGGTCTCGTTGAGCTCGAGGATCTGCTCTTGATCCATGAAGCTCATCTCGATATCCAGCTGGGTGAATTCCGGCTGGCGATCGGCCCTGAGGTCTTCATCACGGAAGCAGCGGGCCACCTGGTAGTAGCGCTCGATTCCGCCCACCATCAGCAGCTGCTTGAACAGCTGGGGGGATTGGGGCAGGGCAAACCATTCGCCGCCGCACACCCGCGAAGGCACCAGGTAGTCCCGGGCGCCTTCCGGGGTGGAGCGGGTGAGGACGGGGGTTTCCACCTCGATGAAGCCCTGGTCTTCCAGGTGGCGGCGGGCGGCCTGGATGGTTTGGGCCCGCAGCCGCAGGTTGCCATTCATGCGCTCGCGGCGCAGATCCAAATAGCGATGGCGCAGCCGCAGTTCTTCGCGCACCTGTTCGTCGTCGTGCACCGACACCTGGAAGGGCAGGTTGCCGCGCACGCTGTTGAGCACCGTGATGGCGCTGGCCAGCACCTCGATCTGGCCGGTGGCCAGGCGGTCGTTGATCGATTCGGCGGGACGGTTACGCACCGTGCCCTCCACCTGCAGCACCGTTTCGTTGCGCAGGTGTTCAGCGACGGCGAAGGCGTCTGCGCTGAGGTCGGGATCCACCGTGATCTGCACGCTGCCGCTGCGGTCGCGCAGGTCGATGAAGATCACTCCACCGTGGTCGCGGCGGCGATCCACCCAGCCGCAGAGCTGCACCGGTTGGCCGCTGGATTCAATGCGCAGATCACCGCACCCGTGGCTGCGCATGGAACACCCTGTAAGTCTGCAGGGATTTTCCCATGCGACGCCCGCTGGATCTGGGCAGCTCAGAGCTGGACCTGAGCCCTAGGCCCGCCGGTAGAAGGGCCGCTTCACCACCACGGCAGGCTCCGACTTGCCGCGGATTTGCACCGCCAGCTCCGTTCCCAGTTTGGCGGCGGCAGGGGGCACATAGGCCAGGGCAATCGCTTCCCCCAGGCTGGGCGACCAGGTGCCACTGGTCACCTCCCCCACCACCTGATCGTTGTGCAGCACGGGGTAGCCATGGCGGGCGATGGCACGGCCCTGGAGCTTGAGCCCCACGAGCCGTTTGCCCACCCCCTCGGCGGTTTGGCGCTCGAGCACCTCGCGGCCGATGAAGGGCTTGGGCATCTCCAGGTGCACCAGCCAGCCCAGCCCGGCTTCTAGGGGGGTGGTGCTGGTATCCATCTCCTGGCCATAGAGGTGCATGGCGGCTTCCAGCCGCAGGGTGTCGCGGGCCCCCAGGCCGCACGGGGTCACCCCTTCACCCAGGAGTTGCTGCCAAAGGGCCAGGCCGGCGGTGCGGTCAAGCAGCAGCTCGCAGCCGTCTTCACCGGTGTAGCCGGTGCGCCCCACAAACACCTGGGCCCCCGCGGCGGCCCCTTGGGCCGTGCCGTTAAGGGTCAGATCGCGGTGGCCAAAGCGGGGCAACCCGCCGAGGCTGGCGCCGCTGAGGGCTTCCAGCCTGGCCATGGCTTCGGGCCCTTGCAGCGCTAACAACACACCGTCGCTCTTGCGATCGGTGATCGTGATGCCGGCCGGTTCGAGCTGGCTACACAGCCAGGCGGTGTCGGCTTCGGCGCAGGCCGCATTGATCACCAGCAGCAGTTCGGCTTGGCCATCCCTCTGGCCCCGGTCGTAGACGATCAGATCGTCGCGGATGCCCCCGGCTGCGTTGAGGAGCACCGTGTAGCAGGCCTCCCCAGGGCCGATGCGGAACAGATCGGTGGGCACCAGGGCCTGGAGGGCATCTTTGGGGCCATCACCGCGCAGGGTGATGACCCCCATGTGGGAGATATCGAACACCCCGCAGCTGCTGCGCACGGCCTGGTGCTCGGCGACAAGACCTTCAAATTGCACGGCCATCTCCCAGCCGGCAAAGGGCACCATCCGCCCGCCGGAGGCTTTGGCAGCATCAAACAGGGCGGTTCGCCGGAGGGGTCCCGCAGAGTGATCGGCCAAGGGGCAATCCAAGCGGCATGGGCTGAATCCTATGGAAACAGGGGATAAATTTTTGGGGGGATTCGCAGAAAACCCTAAGTTTTCCCGGGTTTTTGCTGCAGATGCGCAGCGTTTTTGCCCTAGTGAAGCGATCCACACCACCGGGGTGGCCGGTTGCGTTGTAATAAGGGAAATTACAAATCGCTTTTCGGAGCCGCCTCTATTGGTCACAGCACTTGCAATCACCCCCCCCATTGAGTTGATGGCGGCCCAGGTTGACTGTGAGACGCTCACCTTGCCGACCGGAGCCAAGCTGTTTTCCCGGGGTGCGCCCGCGGATTCCATCTACGCCGTGCGTCGCGGCATCGTTGAGGTGGTGGGCGAAGGCGGCGAGAAGCTTTGCTATCGCCCTGGCGAGTTTTTGAGCTACCAGGACATCGTTTGGTTTGTGGGCAGCTATCGCAATGAGGCGTTTGCCCGCACCCCCGTGGAAGTTCTGCGCTTGGAGCGGCTGCGCTTTTTAAACCTGCTCCACAACCATCCAACCCTGGCGGTGTTGTTGATCAGCCAGCAACATGAGCGCCTGAGGGAGCAGCGCACCAGTGGCACCTGCTGCTATTGAGTTCTGCTGCTCCAGGTTGCTACTGACAGCCTTGCTCAGGCCCTCAGGGCGCGCTCCACATAGGCAGGAATGGCGTTGAAGGCCCCCCCTTGCCACCGGGGTGACCAAATCTCACAGCCACTGGCTACGGCCGCGGCGCGCGCGACCTTGGGCTCGAGGTAACGACGGCCGTCAGTGGCGGCGAACGTCCAACTCCACCAGCCACTGGGATACATGGGCACCCAGCCGTAGAGGGGATCGGCATGGCCGAACACCTCCCGGATCAGGCGCACGGTGTCGATGTGCACCTGGCGGAAGGCCTCGGGGGATTCGCTTTGGGTGGCAAACACGCCACCGGGTTTGAGGATGCGGCGGCAGTGCTCAAAGAAGGCGCGGTTGAACAGGCCCTCAGCCGGTCCGGCGGGATCGGAGCCATCCACGAGCACCACGTCGTAGGAGGCATCGGCGGCGGCGGCGGCCCAGGCGATGCCGTCGCCCACGGTGAGATGGAAGCGGGGATCGCTCCAGCAGCCACCCCCAATCGAGGGCAGGTACTGCTGGCTCCACTCCACCACCAGCCCGTCGATTTCGACCATGTCGAGGTGCTCGACCCCCGGGTGCTTGAGGCACTCGCGGGCAGTGCCGCCGTCGCCCCCGCCGATCACGAGCACCCGAGCCAGGCTTTCAGCGCTGCACAGGGCGGGGTGAACGATGGCTTCGTGGTAGTGGCGTTCCTGGCGCTCGGCGGTCATCCAGCAGCCATCCAGCAGCAGCCCTTTGCCGTAGCGGACGCTGTCGATGATCGTCACCTTCTGGAAGGGGGAGTCCTGTTCGGCGATCACCGTGCCCTCGAGGCCATAGCGCACGCCATCGAAGGTTTCATCGATCCAGCCCATCGCCCTTGGGGTCGCTCCCTCCAGCTAAGCGCTTCGGGGGTGTAGCGCCCAAGACATTGCCCTGGCAGGCTCAACCCATGGCAGCTGGGCGACCCATCGGTGATCTGCACGTGAGCGCCGCCGTGGTGATCCCAGCGGCTGAGTTGCAGTGGCGATTTTCCAGGTCTTCCGGGCCAGGGGGTCAGAACGTCAACAAGGTCGAGACCGCCGTCGAGCTGGGTTTTGATCTGGAAGGCTCCAGCGTTATCGGTCCGTTCCAAAAACAGCGGCTGCTGGAGCGGCTGGGATCGCGGTGCGTGGCTGGTTGCTTGCGCGTTGCTGTTTCCGAGCATCGGTCCCAGTACCAGAACCGGCAGCTCGCCTTGGCGCGCCTGGGAGATCTGCTGCGAGAAGGCTTGAAGCCGCCTCCGAAACTTCGCAAGCCCACCAAGCCCACCCGGGGTGCGGTGAAGCGGCGTGTGGAGGCCAAGAAGCAACGCAGTCAGGTCAAGCAAGACCGCCAAACTCGGCGGTCCATGGACGATTAATGGGACTGCCCTGGCTGGTTTTATTAGACATGGAGATAAGACTCAAATCAGCAAAGCAGGGAGGGGGAAAATGAGGGAGCTTTGTTGCTGGTGCCGGTTATTCAATGGCTACACGGATGCGCAGATAACCTCGATTTGAGAAACTTATCCCTGGCTAAGCGTGTGCCCCAGGATACTGCTAGATGAGCGCTTGGGCACATTTTGCTCTGCGGAGATGGCGGTGAAGTCAGTAAAGATTTCGTGATAAATTCTTTGTTTATGCCAAGAAACTGTGCAAAAGTTGCGGCCTGAATTTGCGTCTCGAGAAAAAGTTCTTATCGGTTCAGAAGAATGGTGTCATTGGCCCCATGCTGGCCTCCATGCCATCCGAGCCAGGGTTGATTCAGGGGCTAAGACTTCAAGTATTCACGCTATCAATATTTCGACGTTCCAACGAGGGGGTAAGGATTGGGTTCGCTTTGGTGTGCCCCCTTTTCAAGGGAATAAAAGAATTGTGGTTTATCATGAGTCAGAAATTTTGGAATTTCGCAGGATAAGAAGCAGTAGCGGCACGACCGAGTCTAGGTGTGTCATAAAAGAGCTGGTATCAATTGGAAGTTATAGCTTTGAGATTGAAATTACCCTTGCAAATCGGGATGCAATGGGCTATCGCATGTTGCTTGGGCGTGAAGCGATTATGGATCGCTTTGTCGTCGACCCATCGGAGTCGTTCTTGCATGGAACCTATGACCGAGAGGAATTGCAGAAACTCTATTGCCTACCTGCAGCTGGATCCAAGGGCCTAAACCTGGGAATCTTGGCCAGCAATCCAAAACTTTACAGTAACAGACGTCTGATTGAGGCTGGTGAAGAGCGCGGCCACAACATGCGCTTTCTAAGTGTCAAAGACTGTTATATGCGACTTGATCCTTTTCGGCCCCAAATCCATTGCAGGGGTGGAGATGCGGTGGAGGGCTTGGATGCAATCATTCCTCGGCTGCGACCGAGCGTTACTTTTTACGGCTGTGCACTGGTTAGGCAGTTTAGCGCATTAGGTGTTCCGTCTTTAAATAGCTCCGATGCTATCGCTGCTTCCCGAGATAAGTTATTTGCCTCTCAGTTGTTTATTCGGAATGGCTTGAGCATGCCGCTCACGGGTTTTGCCCACTCTCCTCTGGATACGAAAGAGCTCATTGACATGGTCGGTGGCGCTCCCTTGATTGTGAAGCTTTTAGTGGGCACTAAGGGTCAGGGCGTGATACTGGCTGAAACAAATAAGGCGGCGGAAGGTGTGATCAATGCGATGAAAAGCCTGAATGCTAATTTATTGGTTCAAGAATTTATCCGTGAAGCCAATGGTAGCGATCTTCGCTGCTTCGTTGTTGGCGGCAAAGTAGTTGCGGCTATTGAAAGAAAGGCTGCGCCAGGGGACTACAGGGCGAACTTGCATCAAGGGGGTGTCGCGAGAAAAGTTCGACTTGAATCTGGGGAGCGTAAACTTGCCATAGCAGCATCGAGGGCATTGGGATTAACGGTTTGTGGCGTTGATATCATTCGATCTAATCGTGGGCCTCTATTGCTTGAAGTCAATTCAAGCCCGGGACTAGAGGGTATCGAAAAGGCAACTGGAAAAAATGTTGCTGGTTCAATTATTGAGGAGTTGGAGCGCCAGCTGGGCTGGAATGTAGCGACAAAGAACTTGCCGTCCAAACTTTCAACTTAAACTTTTAACTTGTTGGGTCCTTTCCTTCCTCTTTGATCTGGGCCTTGGCCTGCTGCCAGAGGCCTTCCAGATCGCGGATGCTTTGGCCCTTTAGGTCGCCACCGAGGGCTGCTTCGACCCGGGAAAAGCGATCGAGGAACCGGTGGTTCGTGCCATCCAGGCCTGCTTCGGGGCAGATCTGGCACCAGCGGGCCACGTTCACCAGGGTGAACAGCAGATCTCCCAACTCCTCTTGGGCATGGGCCCGATTGCCCGTGGCTCGGGCTTCATCGACAGCCTCTTTGAGCTCCTCAAGTTCCTCGTGCACCTTCTCCCACACTCCATCGAGGTTGTCCCACTCAAACCCTGCGGCGGCAGCTTTTTTGGAGATTGTCATCGCCCCGGCTAGCGCGTTTTGGCCGCGCAGCTTGCGGCTGAGTTGGTCGGACAGCGGGCTGGTGGATGGCGTTAGTGGACCGGGCTCACCCCGTCGCGTCATTTGCTCTCGCTGTTCTTCTGCCTTGATGGCTTCCCAGGCTTGCTTGACCGCGGCGACGTCCTTGGCCTGGCCTTCGGCAAAGACATGGGGGTGGCGGCGAACCAGCTTGCTGCTGATGCCGCGGCAGATGGAGTCCAAATCAAAGCGTCCCTGCTCCCGGGCGATTTGGGCGTGGAGCACCACTTGCAGCAGGAGGTCGCCGAGTTCTTCTTCCAGTTGGCCATCGTCGCCGTGGCGAATGGCATCGGCCACTTCATGGGCCTCTTCGATCACGTAGGGCACGAGGGAGGCATGGGTTTGCTCCAGGTCCCAGGGGCAGCCCGTTTCGGGATCCCGGAGGCGGGCCACCACCGCGACGAGCTCGCTCAGAGCTTCCAGGCTGGCGGCGGAAGCGGTGCCTTTGGTGTCGGCAGGTTTGGAGGCGCCCATGGTGGTGCGAAACCGTTTGCGCTCACCTTCTCATTTTGGGCTTGCGTTTGCGCCGACCCCGGGGCCTGAAGTGGCGGAGCAGCCGGGGCAGGCGGGGCATGGGGTCGCCGTCTTGTACCAGGTGTAGCCAGCTGCTGACTTCAATGCCCACGCCTGCGCTGAGGATCAGGCGTGGATGCTGCTGCCAGAGCTGGGCGGCACCTCGCAGGAGCATTTGGGGTGCCGGGGCGCCCATGGGGTGAAGGCAGGCGCTTACCAGCAAAGCCACCCCGGCCAGATAGGCCAGGCGCAAGGCGCTTCCGAGCAGGGGGCTATGGGACAACAGGGAGCGGTGGCTCAGGGACCGGCGGTAGGGCCACCACAGCAGCTTTAAGACCCCCCAGCGGCGGGTG
>Ga0208864_1000226_pt1 | contig 18661 bp, 15 predicted proteins | sample CryBogmetaGMA05M_FD_184542 | JGI IMG/M metagenome (GOLD analysis project Ga0208864, IMG submission 184542) | Freshwater microbial communities from Crystal Bog, Wisconsin, USA - MA0.5M (SPAdes) | ecosystem: Environmental > Aquatic > Freshwater > Lake | place: Crystal Bog, Wisconsin, USA...
CACCTGCACCGCCGCCTCCGCCAGGACCGCCGCCACCGGGGCCGCCACCGCCCGGGCCACCGCGGCCAGCACCGCCGCCGGGCCCGCCGCGATCACCGCCATTGCCATTGCTCGCCTGCTCGCCGTTCGCCGCTCGCTGCTGGTCGCGCTTCTCTCGCTCGGCCTGCCACGACTTGCGGCGGTCTTCGTCGGCCTTGATGCGGCGATCGAGTTCGGCCTGCCGCTTCTCCGGCGGCAGCGCGAAATACGAGGCCATTTCGGCGCGTTCGCGGGCGGCCCAGAGCCGGCCCATCTGCGGCCCGATCTGGTCGCGAGCCTCGCGGGGCATGTCCCGCATCTTCTCGAACACGGCGCCCGCGCTCGAACTCCCAAACGGCACCTCGCCGCGGGCCACCCGGTCGTATTCGGCCACCTGCTGATCGACGAGCTGCCTGATCTCGGCGACGGCCTTCGGCCCGGAGAAGAACCCGGCCGCCCAGAGGATCGGCGTGCCGATCAGGAACAGGAGGAGCAGGGCCAAGCCCGCACGCTTCAGAAACCGGCCCTTCGCCCCCTGCTGGTTGCGATCGGCCGCCAGGGCCGCCACGGCCCGCCGCTTTTCCGCTGAACTCGCCATGATCGACCTCCACTGCACTCAGGATAGCGTCGGCGCACGGCGCCGGCACGGGGCTTTCAACGGCCCAGATACCAGGAAGTTTCGCGGGCTGGGCCGCCCGGCTGCCCGCCAGGCCGGCCCGAAAACGCCTCAGACGCCCCGAAACGCCGCGTCCAAGACCTCCAGCATGAAATCGGCGTCGGCCGCCGTCAGGCACATCGGCGGCTTGATCCGCAGGACGTTGCCGTGGAGCCCCCCCTTGCCGATCAGGAGGCCGAGTTCGCGGCACCGCTCGAACACCCGCACGCACTCCTCCTTGGCGGGGGCCTTCCCAGCGTGGTCCTGCACGAGTTCGATCCCGAGCATCAGCCCGAGCCCGCGAACGTCGCCGATCAGGTCGTGCCGGCGGGCGAGATCGTCGAAGCCCGCCTTGAGCCGCGCGCCGATGGTGGCGGCGTTGGCCTGGATGCCGTCTTCGTCGATCACCTGAAGCACCGCCCGCCCCTGCGTGCAGGCCACCGGGTTGCCGCCGAAGGTGTTGAAGTGGATCCGCGAGGTGAGTGCCTGCGCGATCGCGGGCGTGGTCACCACCGCCGCGAGCGCCGCGCCGTTGCCGATCCCCTTGGCCATGGTAACGATGTCGGGGACCACGCCCTGCGTTTCGAAGCCCCAGAAGCGGGAGCCGGTGCGGCCGAAGCCCGCCTGCACCTCGTCGGCAATGCAGAGGCCGCCGGCCTTGCGGACGTGGTCGTAGGCCGCCTTCAGGTAGCCGTCGGGAAACACCACGGCTCCGCCCACGCCCTGGATGCTCTCGGCGATGAACGCGGCCACCCGGCCCGGCGTGCCGAACTCGATCAGGTTCTGCACGTCGGCGGCATACTTGGGCCCCGCCTGCGGATCGTCGTAGCCCCACGGGCCGCGGAGCCGGTCGGGACACTGCGCGTGGTGCACCCCGAACGAGTGCGGCACGTTGAACTTCCAGGTGTGGTGGCTCGTCAGCCCCATCGTCTGCATGCTGCCGCCGTGGTAGCCGTTGCGGAGGGCGAGCACGTCGAAGTTGCCCGTGAAGGCGCGGGCCATGAGGATCGCGAGGTCGTTGGCCTCCGAGCCCGAGTTGGTGAAGTAACACACCTTCAGGTCGCCCGGCATCCGGGCCGCGAGGTCGCGGGCATACTCGGCGATGCAGGGATTGAGGTAGATCGTGGTGGTGTGCTGGAGGATCTCGTTCTGGCGGTTCACCGCCGCCACGATCTTCGGATGGCAGTGGCCCACGCTCACGGTGACGATCCCGCCGAAGCCGTCGAGGTAGCGGCGGCCGGTCTCGTCGTAGAGATACTGCATGTGCCCCTCGACGATCATCAGGGGCTCCCTGTAGTACGTGAAGATCGCCGGATTCACGTAGTGCTTCCGCAGCGCGAGCACCTCCTGCTTCGAGAGGCCCGCATAGGGCCGCGGGCGGTGGTCGCACGGCGGCAGCGCGGGGGCAGACGGGGCGACGGCCATGGCAGGCCTCCTACGAGCGGGGAAAGAGCGGCCGGACCACCGAGTAGAGCACGAACGCGAGGCCGAAGCCGGTGAACCACGCGTAGTGGTACCCCGCCACGAGCCAGCCCGGGAATGCCGATTCCGGCGTCGCCCCGATCCGCACCAGGAAGCCCGGCAGGTTGGGGAGCACCGCAGCGGCGAGGCAGGCGAAGGCCACGAAGCTGAAGCCGCCGAGGTAGCGATACTCCCCCGTGGCCCGGTAGAGGTCACCGACCACCAACCGCCGCCGCCGCCACACGAAGTAGTCGGCGATCATGATCCCGGCGATCGGCCCGAGCAGGGCGCTGTAGCCGATCAGCCAGGTGAAGATGTAGCCGCTCGGATCCTGGTAGAGCTTCCAGGGCAACATCACCACGCCGATCGCCGCGGTGATCAGGCCGCCGGTGCGGAAGCTGACGAACCGGGGGGCGAGGGCCGCGAAGTCGTTGGCGGGGGAGACCACGTTGGCCGCGATGTTGGTGGAGAGCGTGGCCACCACGAGGGTGACGAGCGCCAGCGCCGAGAGCCAGGGGTTGCCGAACCGGGCGATCACCTGCACGGGATCCCAGATCGCCTCGCCGAAGATCACCACGGTGGCGCTCGTCACCACGATCCCGATGAACGAATAGAAGGTCATCGTGGTCGGCAGCCCCACGGCCTGGCCGATCACCTGATCGCGCTGCGAGCGGGCGTAGCGGGAGAAGTCGGGGATGTTGAGCGAGAGCGTGGCCCAGTAGCCGATCATCGCGGTGAGGCCCGAGCCGAACACCGGCCAAAACTCCGCCGCCGACGCAAACCTGGCCGGCTGGGCGAAGATCGGCCCGAAGCCGTGCGCCGCCTTCCAGGCCCAGCCCACGAGCGCCAGGCCCACGAGCAGCAGAAACGGCGCGCTCGCCGCCTCCATCCACTTGATCGACTCCATGCCGCGAACGATGAACCAGACATTCACCCCCCAGAAGGTCAGAAAGCAGAGAAACTCCCCCGCGGAGATGCCCAGCACCGGCAGCGGCTGGCGAGCCGTGGGGTCGAACCCGAGGATCACGGCCGCGGTGGCGTAGATCGCCGCGCCCCCCACCCAGGTCTGGATGCCGAACCAGCCGCAGGCCACGAGCCCACGCATCACCGCCGGCACGTTCGCCCCACGGGTGCCGAACGCGGCCCGCAGGAGCACGGGAAACGGAATGCCATACTCCGTGCCCGGATGGGCGTTGAGCGTCATCGGGATCAGCACGATCGCATTGCCGAGAAAGATCGTGAGCGTGGCCTGCCACCAGTTCATCCCCTGCTGGATCAGGCTGCTGGCGAGCGTGTAGGTGGTGATGCAGACGGCCATCCCGATCCAGAGGGCGGCCACGTTCCACCAGGTCCACGTCCGCTTGTCCGCCGGCACCGGCGCGAGGTCTTCGTTCCAGAGCCGTGGGTCGGGCATGTCGCGCATGGTGTTCACGAGGCGGGCCGCCGCTCCAGAAACTGTCCGCGGCCCACCGTGCCGCAGAACCGGCCGTCGCGGACGGTCACCTCGCCGCGGACCGTCACCACCGCCGGCCGCCCCTCGATGGCCCAGCCCTCGAAGGCGTTGTAGTCGACCGCCTGCGTCTGCGTCTTCGCCGAGAGCGTGCCGCGATAGGCCGGGTCGTAGATCACGAGGTCGGCGTCGGCGCCCGGCTGAATCACGCCCTTGCGGGGCCAGAGGCCGAAGATCTTCGCCGCGTTGGTGCTCGCCACCGCCACGAACTGCTCCAGCGAGAGCCGGCCCCGCTTCACGCCGTGGGTCCAGAGCAGGTTGATGCGGTCTTCGATCGAGGGGATGCCGTTGGGAATCTTGGTGAAGTCGTCCTTTCCCATCGGCTTCTGCGACGCGAAGTCGAAGGGGGCGTGGTCGGTGCCGACCGTCTGCACGAGGCCGCTGGCGAGGCCGTTCCAGAGCACCGCCTGATTGGCGGCGTCGCGGAGGGGCGGCGACATCACGTACTTCGCCCCCTCGAAGCCCGGCTTCTCGGCCCAGGTCTTGTCGAGCACGAGGTACTGAATGAGCGTTTCGACCGCCACGTTCACGCCCCGCTCGCGGGCGGCGATCGCGGCGTCGAGGGCCTCCCGGCATGACAGGTGCACGATGTAGACGCGGGCGCCGGTGAGCTCGGCGAAGGTCATCAGGTGGTGCACGCCCTCCGCCTCCACCCGCGGTGGCCGGCTGTCGTGGTGGGCGTCGGGGCCGGTGCGGCCGGCGGCGAGCAGCTGCTGCTGCAGCTGGGCGACGAGCGTCTCGTTTTCGCAGTGGGCCGCGACCACCACCCCGAGCTCCTTGGCGAGCGCGAGCGTGTGCCAGAGCTCGGCGTCGTCCACGCCGAAGGCTCCCTTGTAGGCGAGGAACACCTTGAAGCTGCCCACGCCCGCGTTCACGATCGCGCGGAGCTGGGCGGCCGCGTCGGCGTCGAACCGCGTCACGCCCATGTGAAAGGTGTAGTCGCAGCAGGCCTTGCCCTCGGCCTGCTGCTGCCAGAGGGCGAAGCCCTCCGCGGCCGACATGCTCCGCGCCGGGCAGACCATCTCGAAGATCGTGGTCGTGCCGCCGACGAGGGCGGCCTTCGTGCCGGTCTCGTAGTCGTCGCGCGAGAAGGTGCCCATGAAGGGCAGGTAGATGTGGGTGTGGGGATCGATGAAGCCCGGGAAGACGTGCTTGCCGGTGGCGTCGATCACCTCGGCGCCGGGCGGCGGCGCGATCCCGCGGTCGATCCGCACGATCGAGTCCCCCTCGCAGAGGATGTCGGCGGTGTAGCGGCTGTCTGCGTTGACGATGTCGGCGTTCGTGACGAGCAGTGCCATCGGTCGTCCTCCCGGCTCACTTCGCGGCCCAGATCGTCCCTTCCCCCTCGGCGAACCACCGGGTGGTGGTCACCTTCTGCTGCGTGAAGAAGGCCACGCTCTCCCGCCCCTGGAGATGGAGGTCGCCGAAGAACGACGCATGCCAGCCGCTGAACGGGAAGAAGGCCATCGGGGCCGGCACGCCGATGTTGATCCCCACCATGCCGGCCTGCACGCGGTGGCGAAACTCCCGCGCCGCCTTGCCGCTGCGGGTGAAGATGGCGGCGCCGTTGCCGTAGGGAGACGAGTTGGCCAGTTCGATCGCCGCGTCGAGGTCGTCCATGCGGACGACATTCAGCACGGGGCCGAACACCTCCTCCTTCATCGTCACCATCTCGGGGCGAACGTGGTCGAGCACCGTGGGCCCGACGAAGAAGCCGTGCGGGGCCGCCGCGACCTTCGTGGTGCGGCCATCGGTGAGCGGCCGCGCCCCCTGGCTGGCCGCCTGGCCGATCAGCTCGCACACGCGGTCGGCGTGCTGCCGGGTGATCACGGCCCCCATCTGGGCTTCGGCGTCGCGGTCGGTGGGGCCCACCTTGATCTTCGAGACCACATCCACGAGCCGGGGGAGCACGGTGTCGGCCGCCTTGCCGATCGCGATCGCCGTGGAGCCGGCCATGCACCGCTCCCCCGCGCAGCCGAAGGCCGCCTCGAGGATCCCGGTCGAGGAGTTGGTCACGTCGGCGTCGGGCATCACGAGCACGAAGTTCTTCGCACCGCCGGCCGCCTGCACCCGCTTGCCCGCGGCCGTGCCGATCCGGTGGATCTCGCGGGCCACGGGCGTGGAGCCCACGAACGACACCGCCTTGATCGTGGGATGGGCGAGGATCGCGTCCACCGCCTCGCGGCCGCCGTGCACCACGTTGAGCACGCCGGCCGGCAGGCCCGCCTGCTGTGCGAACTGGGCGATCCTGATCGTGGTCAGCGGCACCTTCTCGCTCGGCTTGAGCACGAAGGTGTTGCCGCAGGCGATCGCGATCGGCCACATCCACAGCGGCACCATCGCGGGAAAGTTGAAGGGGGTGATGCCCGCCACCACGCCGAGCGGCTGGCGGATCGAGTCGCAGTCGATGCCGCGGGCCACGTTCTCGGCCGACTCGCCCATCAGTAGGCTCGGGGCCCCGCAGGCAAACTCGATGTTTTCGAGGCCCCGGCGGACGTCGCCGCGGGCCTCGGCGAGCGTCTTGCCGTGTTCGGTGGTCACACTGCGGGCGAGCTCCTCGAAATGGTCTTCGAGGAGCACCTTGAGCCGAAACAGGATCCGCGCCCGCTCCACCGGGGGCGTCTGCATCCAGCCTGGAAACGCCTGCATGGCCGCCTGCACCGCCTGGTTCACCACATCCGCTCCGCAGAGCGGCGTTTCGGCGATCACCTCGCCGACCGACGGGTTGTGGACGGGGGTGGTAGCCACGCCCGACACGGTGATCCACTCGCCGCCGATCAAGAGCGGACAGGGCAGCAGGGTCGACATGGCCGATGGCTCCAGGGATGCCGGGGCCGTCAGTGTAGTCGATCAGGTGCCGTCGCCGGGGTCGGGCGGGGCGGTCGGGTCGTTGCCGTCGCCGATCGAGCAATACCACCGCAGCACGGAGAGGTCGGTGTCGTTCTCGATCGACTCTACGTGGCCGTCGAGAAACACGAACGGCGTCACCCCTGGATGCAGGCTGCCGAACTTTCGGTTGTTCATGTCGTCGGCCCCACTGGCGAGTCCTCGGGCCGGATCGCGGAAGCAGACGTAGGGATTGTCGGAGGCGAAGAAGGCCGTGTCTCCCTGGGCGTGGTGGATCATGGTGCCCGCCACCGACGGATCGACCTTCGGCACGTGCTTCTCACCGACCGCGAATGTCTTCGAGAGGCCGTCGCTCACCTGGGCGGCCCGAACCTTGGAAAACGTGTGGATCGGCCCGGCCTGGCGGGGATCGATCGCGGCGGCGGTGCCGGAGTAGTAGTTGAAGTAGGTGCCGGCATTGGCGGCGTAGTCGCCGCCGGCGCCCACGCCCTGCTTCACGGGCGGCTGGTCGTTGTTGTCGAAGTTGCGGTCGGCCGCCGGCGTGCGGCGGCTCGGGCAGAAGAAGGTCGGCACCGGCGACCGCATCGCCACGGCGTTGCGGTCGTCCCACATGGGCACGCTGGATCCGCTGACGAGCGCGCCGTAGATCGACGCCTGCTCCAGCAGCGGCAGGATCCGGAACGACCACGACTGGCCGAACTGGTCGCGGGTGTCGCGACCCATCGGATAGACCCGCTTCTGGTCGTGGGCCTGCACGATCGCGAGGCCGACCTGCTTCATCTGGTTGGCGCACTGGATGCGCCGGGCCGCCTCGCGAACCGACTGCACGGCCGGGAGGAGGAGCCCGATCAGGGTGGCGATGATCGCGATCACCACGAGGAGTTCGACGAGCGTGAAGCCGGCGGGGCGGCTGGCAGCGCGAACCATGGCGTGCTCCAAGGCGGGTGGGAGGGGCGTGAGCCTCAGCCTCGGCAGTATATCCAGCTCACGGTGTCCGCGTCGCTCCCAGGTGGATGGCCGTGGCGGCGTCAGGGATGCGGCGGGATCGGCTGCATCGCCCCCGACGCCAGGGCGGCCTGGTAGTCGTGCCACGACATCGCCGGGCGGCCCGTGTCCACCGGCGTCATCGTGATGCAGCTGTCCACGGGGCAGACAATCGAGCAGAGGTTGCAGCCCACGCAGTCGTCCGCGCGGACCTTCGGCACCGGCTTGCCCGGCACGCGGCCGGGGCCGAGGCCGTAGGGCGCGGCATCGACGAGATCGATGCACTGGTGCGCCCCGTCCTCGCAGGCGATGTGGCAGAGGTTGCAGCCGATGCACTTCTCGTAGTCGATCCGCGCCACCCGCTTGGAGTGGAGGTCGAGCTGCTGCCAGTCGCCCACGTGCGGCACGGCACGGCCGCGGAGGTCGGCGAGCGACCGCATCCCTTTGGATTCGAGGTAGGCCGAGAGGCCGTCCTTCATGTCCTCCACGATCCGGAAGCCGTGGTGCATGATCGCCGTGCAGACCTGCAGGCTCGAGGCGCCCAGCGCCACGAACTCCGCGGCGTCGCGCCAGGTGGCGATGCCGCCGATGCCGGAGATCGGCAGGCCCACCTCGGGATCGGCCGCACAGGCGTGCACCATGTTGAGCGCGATCGGCTTCACGGCGGGGCCGCAGTAGCCGCCGTGCGAGCTGCGGCCGGCCACGGTGGGCTCGGGCACGAGCGTGTCGAGGTTCACGTTGGTGATGCTGTTGATCGTGTTGATCAGCGAGATCGCGTTCGCCCCGGCCCGCTTGGCCGCCCGCGCCGCGTAGACGACGTTCGTGATGTTGGGGGTGAGCTTCACGATCACGGGGATCGTGGCCGCCTCCATCACCCAGCCCACGATCGTCTCGGCCACCTCGGGATTCTGCCCCACGGCCGAACCCATGCCCCGCTCGCACATCCCGTGCGGACAGCCGAAGTTGAGCTCGATACCGTCGGCCCCGCAGTCGGCCGACCGCTTGACGAACTCGTGCCAGCGGTCGCGGGTGTCCACCATCAGCGAGGCGATCACGGCGTGATTGGGCCAGCGGTTCTTCACGGCGGCGATCTCGGCGAAGTTGCTCTCGGGGGAGCGGTCGCTGATCAACTCGATGTTGTTGAAGCCGGCCATCTTCAGGCCGCCGAGCGTGAGGCCTGAATACCGCGAGGCCACGTTCACGATCGGCTCACCGATCGTCTTCCAGACCACGCCTCCCCAGCCCGCCTCGAAGGCACGGTGGGCCTGATAGGCGGTGTTGGACGGCGGCCCGCTCGCCACCCAGAAGGGATTGGGGCTCTTGATGCCGGCGAAGTCGGTCGAGAGGTCGGCCATGGGAGCGTGCTCAGCCCTTCGCGAGGGCCGCCTCGAGTTCGGAAACGCGGATCGGGGCATCGAAGCCGGAGCCGACCGCGCCGTCGGGCATGCCGAGCCGAGAGGGCTGGAGCGGGCCCCGCTCGGTGGCTCCCGCGAGCAGGGCGTGGATCCCGCGGGCCGCCTTCGTGCCTTCGGCCACGGCGTTGACCACCTCGCGGCCGCCGCTCGCCGCATCGCCGCCGACGAACACCCGGGGCAGGCTCGTCTGCATCGTGGCGGGATCGTGCACCACGCGGCCGCGGGCGTCGAGTTCGAGCCCCGGAAAGAGCCGCCCGAGCAGGCTCGCCTGCTTCTCCTGCCCCACGGCCTTGAGCACGAGGTCGCAGGGCTCCACCCACTCCGTCCCCGGCACCACGGCCACGCGGCCGTCGCGAACGGCGGTCTTCGCGAGCCGGAGCCCTGCCACGTGCCCCTGCTCCGCCACCACCTCCACCGCCGCAGTGTCAAAGAGAAACGTCGCCCCGTCGGTCTTCGCGAGGTCGTATTCGAAGGGGTAGGCCGACATCTCGCCGGGGCCGCGGCGGTAGATGATCGTGGCGGTCTCGGCACCGAGCCGCTTGGCCTGGGTAACGGCGTCGATCGCGGTGTTGCCGCCGCCGAGCACGGCCACGCGGCGGCCGACCGGCACGGTCTCGAGCGGCCGGGTGTGGATCTGCTCGATGAAGTCGAGGGCGTCAACCACCTCGGGAAGATCCTCGCCCGGGATGCCGAGCCGGTTGCCGCCGCCGAGGCCGATGCCGATGAACACGGCGTCGTGGGAGGCGAGCAGGTCGGCGGCCTGCACGTCGCGGCCGAACTCCACGCCGTAGCGAAACGCGACGCCGAGCCGCTCGATCATCCGCACCTCGTCGAGGCTCACCTCGGGCCGCATCTTGTAGGAAGCGATGCCGTAGGTATTGAGGCCGCCGCCGGCCGGCTTCTTGTCATACACCGTGACCGCGTAGCCGAGCCGGGCGAGTTCGGCGGCGCAGCCGAGGCCGGCGGGGCCGGCGCCGAGGATCGCCACCGTGCGGCCGTTTTTCTCAGCCGGGGCGTGGAGCACGTCGATGCCGAGCGCCGCCACATGGTCGGTGGCATGCCGCTGGAGCCGGCCGATCTGGATCGGGTCTTTCTCCAGATCGAGCATCACGCAGGCCCCCTCGCAGAGCATCGCCGTGGGGCAGACGCGAGCGCAACTCGCCCCGAGCACGTTGGCCTCGAGGATGGTCCGGGCCGCCCCGGTCACGTTGTCGGTGGTGATCTTGCGGATGAAGGTGGGGATATCGATGCCCGTGGGGCAGGCCATGATGCAGGGGGCGTCGTAGCAGAAGAGGCAGCGATTCGCCTCGATCCGCGCCTCCTGCGGCGCGAGCGGCGGCTTGATGTCGGCCAGGTTGGCGGCGGCCGTGGCGGCGTCGAGCAGGGGCTGAATCGGCATGGTCGCGCACCTCCTCTCGGGGCCCACAACATACGCCCCAGGACCGATCGGCACCAAAACCAGGCGGGCGAGCCGCCCGGCTTTTCTCGAAGTGGCCAAGGGTTATCCGAAGTGGCCGCAGGTTCTCCGAAGTGGCCGCAGGTTTTTAACCTGCGGTGAGTCCAAGCCCAGGGTGGTGCTCGTGCAGGTCGTGGCCGTCGAGCCGGCTCCCCGTGCCACGCTGGCGTGGGCGGGTGAGGACGAGGCCTTCGCAACGGTTTCTGCGCTGCAATCGGCCCCGATTCACGAACGCCCCCAGGGTGAGGTCGATGACAGGCTCATGACGGGCCTGCCGGCCCCCGAACCGCCGGCCATCGTGCTCGCAGGGATGGCCCTCGGCGGGTTGATCTGCGGTCGCTCGTTCTTCCAGAAGCGGTCCAAGACCACGAAGGAGTCCATCTGATGTCGTCCCGCTCTTCAGACCACGCCGTCAGGAACCTCACGGCGATGGATGTCGTGCTGTGCCTGGTGCCGATCGCACTGTTCGTGTCGATCCTGACGCTGGTCTGACCAAGCCTCTCGGCGACGCGGCTGATCCGCGATCGTCGAAGCCGCCCACGTTTTCCAGGAGAGAGCCCATGATGGTGATTGCGAGCAATCGTGCCGAGGAGCTGAAGGCCGCCGTGCCGGGCCTCGTGGTCGTTGACCCTCGGTTCGAACTCTATTCGGCCCTCACCGCCAGCGCGAGGATGGGCAGGATCGATCTTCACATGCGGTCGAGCGGCCACGCCGCGCTCAAACTGGCGGATCGGATCCATGTCGACGCATGGCTGATCGCCAGCGAACTCGACGACATGTCGGGCGAGGACTTCGTGGAGTTGCTTCAGTCACGACGCGGCGATGCGCGAATCGCGATGATCGCCGAGGGGGCCGCCTGGTCGCGGCAGTTCGCCCTCGCGGAGCAGGTTGGCCTGGGAGCGGGCGTTGACGGCGTGGTCTGTACGCCGGTCACCGTGGCCGATCTCGAGGCCCTCCTGGATCTGCCGGTCGAGGAACGCCGGCGGCGGCTTCCGGCCCCGGCAAGCCCGGGCCTCTCGTGGGCCGCCGTGCCCGTGACCGTGGGCGCCACGATGATCGCTGTCGCCGTGCTGATGATCGGCTGAGCCTCGAGAGAGGCCGCACGTTGTTTCCTACGTGGCCGCAGGTTCTTCAAGGGGGCACAGGTTCTTGAAGTGGCCGCAGGTTTTTAACCTGCGGAACAAAAAAGTGGCCGCAGCCCTTTACGAACCCTTGGTTGCCGCTTGTGCAGGTTAAAAACCTGCACCCACTTCAGAGCAACCTGCACCCACTACCGAGCAACTCCCGAGCCCTTCACGCGTTCGCCGCCAGAATGGCCGCCGCCAGCCGTGCGGCCACCATTTCGGCGGTCGTGACCAGATCCTGGGCGTCCAGCGCCTCGGTGCACGTGCGGCTCCACACGTGCTTCCCGGTGTCGATGTCGTGCAGCCGTACCACGACCTCGAGCGGCCGCTTCCCGTCGGCCTGATACGGCCCCACGCTCATCGTGCCATCGAGCAAAAACTCGGCCGCCGATGACCGTGCCACGGGGCTCTCGTACGGGGGATCGGCGAGTTGGCTCCGCGGCACCGGCCCGATCGCCACGAGGCCGTCTTTGCCGAGCAGGTGTTGCATCAGGGCTCGCGGCACGAGGGTGGGCAGGAGCTTGAGGTCGCCATCGAGTCCGGGGGCGGAAAGTTCGCTCATCAGCACGAGTGAGGCCGGCTTCGCCTTCCTCCGAGCCGCCTTCTTTGCCGCGCCGTTGGAATGGCGGCCGTTGTTCCTGGCCGCCCCATTGGCCGATGGCCGCGGCTCCACCGTGAGCCGGTAGGGGCCGCTCGTCACCCCGAGCACGAGCGGGTCACGAACGCCGGGGCCGGCGTAGTAGCCAGCCATCCGTTGGCGAAGCCGCCGCAGGTAGATGCGCACGTGGGCATTCGACGTCGGGCTGAAATCCTCATCCTTGCCGAGCACTTCCTCGGCGAGTCGTTGCTGGGTGATCGCCCGATCGCCAAACGCGATCCGCTCCTCGACGAGAAATCTCAGCATGTCGCGGAGCCGGCCAGCCCGACGAAGGTGATCGCTCTCCAACATCCGTGCAGCCTGCAGGCGGACGTCCGCTGCGTCGATTCGATTCCACACGGCCATGAGGTCGTTCCTCCGGATCCGGAAACCGCCCCAACCGGTTCAGTCGCAGTCTCGACGCCCCACGCCGAAACAGTGATCGCCCAGGATGTTTGTAACCTGGCGAACACCGCGAGAAAGTGACTGCGAGGTGACTGTGGCGCTTTTGTGAGGGGGTGCCCCCCTCGCCCCACTCAGCATTCTTGCCTTCTCAGCCAGGCAACACGTGAGTGACTCACGAGTGAGTGGCCGCAGGTTTTCAAGCTGCGGGGAGTCCAGGCTCACCGTGGCGACTGTGCAACTCGACGACCTGCACTCTGAGAGGGACTCACGCCGGCTTTGAGCCACGCGCGAAACGAAGTTACCTACGAGACACTGGGGCAATTCGCCCCACGTTACCTACGTGTCACTGGGGCAATTCGCCTCAGTTGCCTTCGTGTCACTGGGGCTAATCGCCCCGGTCGACGGGGGGGCTTGGGGTAATCAGTCCACCGGCAAAAAACGCGTAAACATCTGAAATCACCGTATTTACGCGGGGTTCCCGGTGGTGCCGAACGCACCGGCCGCAGGGCTTCGACCGGTTTTGGCACGCGTGTTGCATATTCCTCCTGGCACGACGGGCGATCGGCACTCAGCCGGCCGCGAGTCGTGGGTGTCGTCCGGTTCGCCGGCCGCCCCGGTCCGTTCTGTCCACATCTTCCGGTTCATCATTTTGTTTCGTCGTCGCTTTCAAACGCTTCGGCTTCGTTAAACCCTCACAAAACTGGACAAATCCATGATTGCCTCGAACTGCGCTGAAAAGATCTCTCGCAAGGCCCACTCCGCCTCCAAGGCTGCCCTCGGCCGCTACCTCGCCGCCGGACTCGGGGCCACTGGCCTTGCTACCGCGGACTGCGAAGCGGGGATTGTGAATCTGAACATCGCCTCCTTGGGTACCACGGCGCAGGACCTGACCGGAATCAACGGCGGAGTAGTAGGGGACACACCCAAGACTGTTCAAAATATCACGGGTAGTGCTAGTAGTTTTTTGGTTTATAACAGTGTGAATCCGAATATTTACCTTGGCTTTGGTCCGGGGTCGAACGTGGCCTTCTTGGCCTCGAGTGCCTTGGACAACGCGAGCCCAACCAATCTTAGTAACGGAACATTTGTGGGAACCACTGCTCCGAGTGGTTCGGCGTGGACAACCTACCGAAACCCAGTCCTGTTCCAGTTTTACGAGTACACGGCCACTAACTTCGGTCCGGGGAGTTACATTGGTTTTCGCGTCCAGGATGGCGGGAACTATAACTACGGCTATTTCAACGTGACGTGGGACAGCACTCAGTCGCAGTTCCAGATCCTCTCGGGTGCCTACGAGTCGACACCCAACACTGCGATCGCCGTGCCTGAGCCCGCGACTGTGGCCCTCGCCGGCATCGGGGCCTTGGCCCTGGGCGTGGGCGCCATCCGTCGCAGTCGTAGGGGCCGCAAGGCTGCGGCCGAGGGGGCAGTCGCCGAGGCGCTCTGACCTGACCGCCTTCGGGATCTGGCGCGATGCCGGCTCGCAAAAAACTCCTTCTGATCGGCTGGGACTCGGCCGACTGGAAGATCATTCAACCCTTGATCGACGCCCGGGCCATGGCTGGCATGGCCCGGGTCGTGGAGCGGGGCGTGAGCGGCAACCTCACGACGCTCGAGCCGCAGCTCTCGCCGATGCTCTGGACGAGCATCGCCACGGGCAAGATGGCCTACCACCACGGCGTGCCCGGGTTCACGGAGGTGGACCCCGCCACGAACCGGGTGGTGCCCGTGTCGGCCGCCACGCGGAAGTGCAGCACGCTCTGGGAGATCCTCGGCGACCGCGGCCTCAAAAGCCACGTCGTGAGCTGGTTCGCCACCCACGGCGAACGCGACCATCTCGGCTGCATGGTCTCCAACATGTTCGGCCACGTGCCGAACGTGGCGAAGGATTCCGACCCCGCCGACTGGCCGCCGCCGCCGCCGGGCACCTACTGGCCCGAGCGACTCGCCGCGGCTATGAACGACCTCCGCGTGAGCCCTCACGACCTCGATCCCGACGAAGTCATCCGGGCCTTCGTGCCGGCAGCCCACACGATCGACCAGACGACGGACAAACGGCTCTGGATGCTCGCCAGCAAACTCGCCGAGGCGTTTTCGGTTCACGAGGCCGCCACCCACCTGCTCGCCACCGAGTCCGACTGGGATCTCTTCGCCGTCTACTACCGCACGGTGGACGAGATCTCCCACCTCTTCATGCCCTACCACCCGCCCAAGCTGGAGGGCATCACAGAGGCTGATTTCACGCTCTACCAGCACGTGGTGACCGCCATCTACCGGCTCCACGACCTCTTCTTGCAGCGGCTCGTGCAACTCGCCGGGCCCGACGTGGCGGTGATGGTGGTCTCCGACCACGGGTTTCACAGCGACCACCTCCGGCCGAAGTTCACGCCGCGGGTGCCGGCCGGGATCACCGTCTGGCACCGGCCGCAGGGGGTGTTTGCCGCCGCGGGCCCGGGCTTCAAGACCGACGAACTCGTGTTTGGCGCTCGGCTGCTCGACATCGCCCCCACGGTCCTCCACTGGTTCGGCCTGCCCGTGGGCGACGACATGGAAGGCCGCGTGCTCGAAGAGGCGTTTGATCCGGCCGCGGAGCCCGGCGGCAGGCGGCGAACGGTGGCGAGAATCCCCACCCACGAGCCGCCCGGCGGCAGGCAACGCGCCCGCGCGGGCTTTGGCGAAGCGGCCGACAAGGCCCTGCTCGACCAGTTCGTGGCCTTAGGCTACATCGACGAGATCCCGGCCGACCCGGGGCAGGCCGCCGCCGAGACCAATCGCGAGAACGACTGGAACTTGGCCCGGGCGCTGATGCACGGCCAGCGGAATGCCGAGGCCCTGCCGCTCTTGGAGGCCTGCTTCCATGCCTGCCCCTTCCGCACCGACTACGCCCAGCTGCTCGCCTCCTGCCAGATGAACCTCGGCCTGCTCGCCGACGCCGACGCCACGGTGGACCGGGCCCGCGACAGTTTTGGGCAGACCGAGCGGGCCGACCTCATCAAGGCCTCGATCGCGATCCAGCGGGATGACCACAAGGCGGCCCTCGCGGCCCTCGAGCGGGTCCGGGAGAAGCTGCCTGACGACGTGCAACTCGGGCTGATGCTCGCGCGGAGCTACCTGGGCCTGCGCCGCTTTGCCGACGCGGATGCCGCCGCCCGGCACGTGCTCACGCTCGACCCGCACAACCCCCAGGCGTGTCTCGTGCAGGCCCGGATCGCGCTGCACGGCGGCCGGCCCGCCGACGCGATCGACTCCGCCCTGGCGGCGATCAGCCTGCAATACGGCAACCCGATGGGGCACTGGCTGTTGGGCGCCGCGCTCCAGGCCGAGGGCCGCGTCGAGGAAGCGGAGAAGCCGCTGCGGAACTGCCTCACGCTCGCCCCCGACTTCCTCCGGGCCCGGCGGCTGCTCGCGCGGGTGCTCCGCAGCCTCGGGCGGCGGAAGGAGGCCATTGCCGAAGAGGGCATCGGTTTTGAGCGGGCCCGGGCCGTCCGCGAGCGGGCCGCGAAGGTCGAGGCCGAGAACCGGGCTGCGGCCGAGGTGCGGGCGGCCGCCCGCGCGGAAGCCGATCGCGCGAAGCAGGCAGAGGCCGATCGCAAGGCCGCGGAGCTGGCGGCGATCGAGCCGCTCGAGATTCTCGTCGTGTCGGGCCTGCCGCGGTCGGGCACGTCGCTCATGATGCAGATCCTCCGCGCCGGCGGGATCGAGCCGATGACCGACGGCGAGCGCGTGGCCGACGAAGACAACCTCGAGGGCTACTTCGAGTGGGAAGAAGTCAAACAGCTTCCGAAGAATCCGCGACTCATCGAGCAGGCCGCGGGCAAGGCGGTGAAGGTGATCTCGGCGCTGCTCCCGAGCCTGCCGGCCCCGCACCGCTACACCGTGATCTACATGGTGCGGCCCACCGAGCAGGTGGTCGACTCGCAGTGGGCGATGCTCGGCCGCCGGGGGCAGGCTCCGCGGTCGGAGAAGCAGCACCTGATCGAGGTGCAGGAGCAGCACAGTCGCCAGATCCGCAAGGCGCTCGCGGCGAGCGACCGCGTGGCGCTCGTGGAGGTGTCGTATCCCGATCTCGTGGCCGACCCGGCCCCGGTGATCGAGAAGCTCGCCGCCCTGCTGCTAGGTCGGTTCACGCCCTCACCGGCCGTGGCGGCGTGCATCAAGCCTGCGCTCTATCGCAACCGCGGCCCGGGCAAAGCGTGAGCCGCACGCGCCGCGACTGGCGACTGCTCCATCCGGTGGAAAAGGTGACGGCCACCAGATTCGGGCTGTCTGTACCAACGCTCTGGCCGAGCGACAAAGCGGCCCCGGGACGGAAGACCCGGTGACAGGAAGAACGTGACGCACGCCCAACCGCGGGCGGGGTCCAAGTGGCCCCGCCCGCGGCGGCGTTTTTGCACGGCCCGAAGTGGCCGCAAGTGAAGTGGCCGCAGGTGAAGTGGCCGCAGGTGAAGTGGCCGCAAGTGAAGTGGCCGCAAGTGAAGTGGCCGCAAGTGAAGTGGCCGCAAGTGAAGTGGCCGCAAGTGAAGTGGCCGCAAGTGAAGTGGCCGCAAGTGAAGTGGCCGCAAGTGAAGTGGCCGCAGGTTTTTCACCGTCGGGGAGTCCAAGCCCGGGGCGGTGCTTGTGCAGGTTGAAAACCTGCACCCACTTTTGAAAACCTGCACCCACTTCGGGGAACCTGCAGCCACATTTCTTGGGAAGTGGGCCCACGGGCGTTGCCGAACCGGCCGCCACCGGGGGCCGGGTGGCAGCCCCGCGTGTTTTTCGGCAGGATACATCGATGCCGTCGGCTCTCGATCCGCAGCGCACGATCCGCGACCTCGAAGCCCTTCGCGCGCTCACCGGTGACGCCGACGGCGCCCAGCGAGTGGCCTTCACGCCCACCTGGCTCACGTCCCGGGCCTGGTTTCGCGAGCGGCTCGCCGGCTTGCCCGTGGAGGTGCACGCCGACGCGGCCGGCAACGTGTGGACCACGCTCCCCGGCGCGAGTGACCGGGCCGTCGTGATCGGCAGCCACATCGACTCGGTGCCGAATGGCGGCTGGCTCGACGGCTGCCTCGGCCTGCTCGCGGGCCTGGAAGTGCTCAGGCGCGTGACCGCGGAGCATGCCGGCAAGCCACCCGTCACACTCCGCCTGGTGGACTGGGCCGACGAAGAGGGGGCGCGGTTCGGCAAGAGCCTCTTCGGCTCGGCCGCCTGCTCCGGCAACCTCGACCTCGACGAGGCTCGCCGGCTCACCGACCGAGCGGGTGTGCGGCTGCCCGAGGCGCTCGCGGCCGTGGGGATCGACTTCGAGCGGGTGAAGGAGAGCGGCGCGGAGCGGGCCACCGCGGCCGCGTATCTCGAACTGCACATCGAGCAGGGGCCGGTGCTCCTCGACCTCGACCTGCCGCTGGGCGCCGTGCTCGGCACCTTCGGCGTGGAGCGGCACGCGATCACGTTTCACGGACAGGCGGCCCACTCGGGCTCCACGCCCATGAACCGCCGCCACGACGCCTTCCTCGCCGCGGCGAAGATGGCCCAAGAGATCTATGCGATTGCGGCGCGCAGCGGCGGCGTGTGCACGATCGGCTCCTGCACCACGAAGCCCGGGATCGTGACGAGCGTGGTGGAGGAATGCCGGATCACGATCGACCAGCGGCACCTCGATCCGGCGGCCCTCGCGCGGATGCTCGCCGAGGCCCGCGCGGCGGCCGACCGGTTCGCCGCCGAGGGCCAGGTGGGTGTGTCGTGGGAACGCCTCTGGCACATCCCCCCGGCCCCGTTCCATCCCGAGCTCATCGAGCTGGCCGACGAAGCGATCCGCGAGACCTGCGGCACCGTCCACCGGCTCCCCTCGGGCCCGCTCCACGACGCCGCCGAAATGGCGATGGCGGGCGTGCCCACCGTGATGCTCTTCGTGCAGAGCCTCGAGGGCATCAGCCACAACAAGATCGAAGACACGCGTCGCGAGCATCTCGCTCTCGCCGTGCGGGCGCTCGACCGGCTCGCGGAGAAGACGATGCACTGGGTCGCCACCGGAGAAAGCCGCTGACATGGAGCCGAGACACACGCACGCCCGCAAGGAATACGAACAGGCCGCGCTCGACGAGGCCACCGTGGCCCGCGATCCGATCGCCCAGTTCGCCGCCTGGTACGACGCCGCCGTGGCCGCC
>Ga0208864_1000229_pt1 | contig 18558 bp, 15 predicted proteins | sample CryBogmetaGMA05M_FD_184542 | JGI IMG/M metagenome (GOLD analysis project Ga0208864, IMG submission 184542) | Freshwater microbial communities from Crystal Bog, Wisconsin, USA - MA0.5M (SPAdes) | ecosystem: Environmental > Aquatic > Freshwater > Lake | place: Crystal Bog, Wisconsin, USA...
GGCCGCCGGCGCCGCGGATGCCGCCCCCGCGGCGGCGGCCGTGAAATCGGGCATGTCGCCGAAGCCGTCCGCGGCGCCGGCAACCGCCGTCGCCTTCGGGGCCGCCGGCACCTCCAGCCCGAGGCACGACGCGATCGCGTCGGCCGCATCGCCGGCCGTGGGGTAGCGACCATCGGGCTCGCGTGCCATGAGATAGCCGACGAGGGTCGCGATCTCCGGCGGCACCGTCGCCGGCAGCGGCGCGGCACCCGAGAACGAGGCCTGTGAGAGGGTCGCCTTCGGGTCGCCCCCCCAGCTCGGCGGCCGTCCGGCGAGCAGCGCGTAGAGCATGGCCCCGATCGCGTACACGTCGGAGCGCATGTCGCACACGCTGCCCGGCACCAGGAGTTCCGGGGCCACGTAGGCCGCCCGCCGCGCGAGCCTCGCGACCTCCGTGTCGTTCGTCAGCAGGGGCCGCAGCGGCACACGATGGGGATCTCCGGCCAGCGGAAACTGCAGCAGCCGCACCCTGCCTGCCCGCTCCGCGGCCCCCACCGGCGGCGGCTCCCGACGGAGCATGTCGAGCGAGAGCGACCCGTGGACCGCGCCGAGGCCGTGGAGTTCGGCGACCGCCCGCGCCACCTGCCAGACGAGAACACCGGCAGGCTGCGGCGGGAGCGGGCCGAGCCGTTCGAGTTCGTCGGCGAGGTTGCCCCCCTCGACGCGCTCGCAGACGATGAATCGCGTGCCGCCGTGCTGCTCGAGGGACCAGGTCCGCGACAGCATCGGATCGGTCGCGCGGTTCGCGGCGGTCGTCCGCCGGACGATCTCCGTCCAGACGTCGAGTTCCCGGCACTGCTTCGCGTTGAGCAGCATGACGTCGACGACGCGGCCCGACGGATCGTGACGGGCCGTGAACAGCAGGCCGTCGCCCTCACGATCGTGCCGCTCGAGGAGGCGGTAGTCGCCGAGAAAGAACGGGCCGAGGTCGCCGATCGCCACCCGCTTCGCCTGCCACCGACTGATCACGCCGCGGCCGTACAGCCATGCGGCGATCGATCGCGCCGACCCGTCGCCCGCCTCCGCCGGCGGCAGGGCGGCATGCTCCGTCCGCAGGGCGGCGATCGCCCCCGGCTCCACGAGCCGGGTGCGGGCGAGAAGATTCCACAACTCGTCTGGTGTGGGGACGGACATGGGCTGGGTGGCCTGAGAACGCCCGATCGTAACCGGTTCGGGGCGATCCCGCGCGGCCGTCGGTGGGCGCCGCGGAGCGAGCGGCCTTCCGCGCGGCCGCGATCAGGCTGCGGACGACGTGATCCGCCGCCGGATGCGGCGGCAGGCGACCAGGGAAGCCCTCGGCGGTACCCGCGGTCGACCGCGTGGAAGGGATCATGGATGACTCGTACCACCGACGGCTATGATCGCCGACCCGGCTCGTCCGGTCATCCACCCCCGCGGGAGCACGGAAAGCGATGCGCGCCAGCGAAGCCACCCGGATCTACTTCGACCGGGCGGCCGATCAACTCGACCTCTCCGACAGCATGCGCCGGCTGCTCCTCACCGCCAAGCGGGAGGTGCAGGTGCAGATCCCGATCGAGCGCGATTCCGGGGAGGTGGCGACCTTCATCGGCTACCGCGTCCAGCACAACGACGCCCGCGGCCCCCTCAAGGGCGGCCTTCGCTACCACCCGCAGGTCGACCTCGACGAGGTGCGGTCGCTCGCGGCGCTCATGACCTGGAAGACGGCGGTCGTCGACATCCCGTACGGGGGCGCGAAGGGGGGCGTGGCGATCGATCCCTTCGCCTGCTCGCTGCGGGAGCTGGAGCGCGTGACGCGGAAGTTCGTCGACGCGATCCACGACCTCTTCGGCCCCGACGTCGACATCCCCGCCCCCGACATGGGCACCACGGCCGACATGATGGCCTGGATCATGAACCAGTACGGCAAGTACCACGGCTTCTCGCCGGCGTGCGTGACGGGCAAGCCGGTCGAATACCACGGCATTCCGGGGCGCGACGAGGCCACGGGCCGCGGCGTCGGCGCGCTGACGCTCAAGCTCTTGAGCCGCGTGGGCCGCCGGATCCCGGGCACGCGGGTGGCGATCCAGGGCTTCGGCAACGTCGGCACGCACACGGCGAAGTATCTGAAGGACGCCGAGTGCCGGATCGTCGCCGTGGGGGATGCCTCGGCCGCGTTCCACCGCGAGGAGGGGCTCGACGTCCTCGAACTCCTGCGGCACGCCCGCGCGAACGGCGGACGGCTGGCGGGCTTCACCGGCGGCGACGCGATCACCGGCACCGAGCTTCTCGCGGCCGACTGCGACGTGCTGATCCCCGCCGCGCTCGGCGGCGTGATCACGAGCGCCAACGCCGCGAGCATCCGGGCGCCGCTGCTGATCGAGGCGGCCAACGCGCCTGTCGAGCCCGAAGCCGACGACATCCTCGCCGACCGTGGCGTGATCGTGCTGCCCGACATCCTCGCCAACGCCGGGGGCGTGACCGCGAGCTGGTTCGAGTGGGTGCAGAACCGCCAGCACTACCAGTGGGGGCTCGACCGCGTCCGCGGCGAGCTCGACCGCATCCTCGGCCACGCGTTCGAGCAGGTCTGGCAGCTCTCGACCGCGCGAAAGGTGCCCCTGCGCACGGCGGCCTACATGGTGGGCGTCGGGCGGGTGGCCCGGGCCACGGTCCTCGGCGGGATCACCTGACGGAACAGGACGTTCAACGGCACTTCGGCTGACCTGGCCCCATGACCGGAGCCAGTTCCCATCCATCAGGCCGGCCCTGCCGGCCCCGCGCCATTCGCCTTGGAGACGCCATGACTTCTTCCAGCCACATCATCCGTACGGCCTGCGGCCTCGTCGCGGTCATCGCCTCCTGGTGTGCGGTGCCCGCCGTGCCGGTGGCCGCTGGCACCATGCAGAGCCCGATCGACATCGTCACGCGCGACGTCGTGTATGCGCCCGGTCTGCAGGGGCTTGCGTTCCATTACTCGACGTCGGCCAACCTCACGCTGACCGACATCAACGCGACCAGCACGGAGGGGACCGTCCGGGCCGTGGTCAACACCTCCTCGTGGCTCGACTTCGGCAGCGACACCTTCACCCTGCTGCAGTTCCACTTTCACACCCCCGCGGAACACGCCATCGACGGCCATCTCGCCGCGATGGAGATGCACTTCGTGAACCAGTCTTCCCTCACCGGCGACTATCTCGTCGTGAGCCGGTTCCTCGAGCTCGGCACGACCGACAACGCCCTGTTGGACCCCATCTTTTCAAACATGAGCTCGATCCCCAACTCCGGCGACGAGCTGACGCTGACGGGGTTCGACATCGACGCCTTGTTGCCGATGGACCAATCGGTCTACCGGTACGCGGGCTCGCTGACCACGTCGCCGTATGCGGAGGGCGTCTCGTGGAACATCTTCACCGCGGCGCCGCTGCTGGTGTCGCAGGCGCAGCTCGACGAGTTCACGGCACTCTTCCCGTACGGTGATGCCCGGGAACTGCAGCCACTCGATGGGCGAACGGTGTACCTGGTCCCGGAGCCGACTTCCTCGATCATCGCGATCTTCGGGCTGGGCCTGGCGGCCGGCATGCATCGCCGCCGTCGTCAGCCTGGATGCGGAGAGGACGGTGCGCCCGTCGCCGCCGGAGCATGATCCGGCCGTGAGGAGGCGGGAACTCGTTGACCGCGAGGGCTCGACCCGCGGTGGCTCGCCAGATGCGTGAAGCCAGACCGAAGCCTGATCGATCCCGGGCACCACGTGCCGTCCTACTGCTCGCCTGCCGGCCGCGGGAGGCCGGCGGCGTCGAGGACGACGGCCTCGGCCTCCATGGCCACCGGCTCCCCCGTGGCGAACGTGAGCTTCACCGCCCATCCCGTCCACTCGGGCGGATCGACGGGGTAGTAGTCGAAGACGAAGTTCCCCAGGCTGTAGACGATCGGCGCCCCGCGGTGCACCTCGACCGTCTGCGTCACGTGGGGATGGCCGCCGATCACCGCGGTCGCCCCGGCCTCCACCATCTTCCTCGCGAGCGCCCGGTCTCGCGCGCATGGCTGTGGATGGAGCTCGGGCCCCCAGTGCACGAACGGCACGACGTGGTCGGCCCGCTTCCGCGCCTCCGCGATGTCGGCGAGCAGCTCGGCCTCGCGGAGCGGGGCCACGCCGGGCGTCTCCGCCCCGGCCGCCGACTGCTCCGCCTGGAACCCGTTGGCCCCCAGCAGGGCGATGCGGATCCCATCCTTCTCGAGCACGAGCGGCCGCCGCGCGGCGGCGAGCGTGGTGCCGCCGCCGAAGTGCGGGATGCCCGCGCGGTCGAGGACCGCGAGCGACTCGAGGAGGCCCTCCGGACCGAAGTCGAGGGCGTGGTTGTTGGCGACCGAGACCGCCGAGAAGTAGCGGGCGAGGAAGCGCGGCGAATCCTCTGCCGCCCGGAACGTGTACGACTTGAGCACCTGCTTCCCTCCGTGCCCCAGGACGCACTCGAGATTGCCGACGGTGAAGTCGGCGTCGAGGAGCAGTTCGGCGCACGCGGTGAAGGGATCCCGGCCCGACGCGACCGCGTGGCCCGGGCCGTTGTCGAGCATGACGTCGCCGACGAAGACGACGGAGACCACGCCGGCGGGCGACGCCTTCCGCGTCGGCACCGGCGGCTCATCGCCCCGCGCCGTCACGTGGAGGCCGACCGCCAGGGCCAGGCTCAACGCGACACGGCAGCGTGCGACCCGGGGCATCGGCATCAGTGCCCGGCCGGGCGATACCACTCGCCGCGAAGCCAGTCGACGACGAGCCCGATCTGTTCGGGTGTGAGCGGCGCCACCGCGCCCTCGGCGGCCACGCCGAACCGCGGCATCCGGTCGTTCGCCTCGCCGTAGAACCGCTCGTGCGTCGGGTCGGTGATGATGCCGACGAGCCACTCGCGGCCGCCCCAGCCGGTCAGATCGGGAGCCGCCCCGGGCTCGGCGTCGTTGCCGCGAAACGTGTGACAGCCGCCGCAGCGATCCGCGCTCGCCACGAGCTCACGGCCCCGGTCGACGAGCCCGGCGAGGTCCGGCGGCACCGGCCGCCCCGCCTCGTCCGCGAGCGCCGCCACCACGGCCTCGACGTCGCGCTTCGGCCACTCGGCCTCCGACGTGAGCTCGTCGCGCACGAAGGCCACCATGTCGCCCTCCTTGTGCGCCGTGTTCCCGAAGTAGGCGGGCCCGGCGACCTGCGCGGGATCGAGCAGGCCCCGCACCCAGTCGACCGTGCCGAAGCCGTGGAGGTTCGCGGCCGACGACTTCGCGATCACCGCCTCGGCATCGCCCGCCAACGGGTCGACGTGGGCGTGACAGCCCGCACAGTGCTGGGCGAACAGCCGCGGGCCCTGCGTCTTGGGATCGCGGCGGGACAGTTCGAGCATGCCCGCGGGCGGGATCCGTTCCGGACGGCCGGCGAGTTCGATCGCCCGCGCGGCATCCCCCTTCGCCTGCTTGACGGCGGCGAGGAAGGCCTGCGAGCGCCGCACGCGCTCGAGCGTGTGCCACTGCCGCTCGATCGCCGCGGCCTTGGCCGCGTCGCCTCCGACGGCCGCGGCGAGTTTCGCCGCGTCGCCCCCCGTCGCGTCATGAAGCTTCTCGGCCTCGGCGAGCGGGGCCCGGTCGATCCACAGGGCGCAGTAGTCCTCGTCGAGCGCGAGCGCCGTGAGCAGACCCGCTCCCGCGAGCACCGCCAGCGTGAACGCGACGTTGAACCGATGGCCGAGCTTCCAGTTGCCGATGATCGGCATCAGGAACATCACGCCCATGATCAGCCCCGGCACGACGATCGCGCCGAGAAACTCGCCCGTCGCCCCCCAGCCCTCGAAGACCTTCAGGAACTGGAACAGGAAGAGGAAGTACCACTCGGGCCGCGCCGCCGCATAGGCCTGCGACGGGTCGGCCGGCGCCCCGAGCTCGGCCCCGAGCTCGCCCGGCACCACCGCCGCCCCGGCGAACATGGCCCGCACCGCGGGGACGAGGATCACGCCGAGCACGACCGCCATGACCGCGAGCATGGCCACCGCGTCCTTGAGCACCTGATCGGGCCAGAACATCGCGTCGGGCCGCGTGAGCGGCTGCTTCGCGTGCAGGCCGTGCTTGCGGAACAGGGTGAGGTGGACGACGAGGAAGAGCACGAGCGTGGCCGGTAGGAACCCGGCGTGGAGGGCGAAGAACCGCGTGAGCGTGTGGTGACCGTACTCCGGTCCGCCGATGACGAGCTGCTGCAGCGACGGCCCGACGACCGGCACGATGCCGGCGAGGTTCGTGGCGACGATCGTGGCCCAGTAGCCCTTCTGGTCCCACGGAAGGAGATACCCGGTGAGCGCCATCCCGAGCACGAGCATCATCAGCACGAGCCCCAGCCAGAAGTTGACCTCGCGGGGCGCCTTGTAGGCCCCGTCGATCACGACCTGCAGGAGGTGCAGGGCGAGGAGCACGACCATCGCCTGCGCCATGAAGTGGTGGATGCCGCGGAGCAGCCAGCCGCCGGCCATCTCGTGCTGGATGTAGTAGACGCTCTCCCAGGCGGTCTGGGCGCTGGCCGAGTAGCTCGCCCAGAGGAAGAGGCCGGTGATCACCTGCGTCATGAAGGCGAAGACGAGCGTGCTGCCCCAGACGTAGCGCCAGCGGGCGCCGCCCGGCACACGCTCGTAGAGCGCCTCGTGAACGAGCGCCCGATACCCGGTGCGGTCGTCGAAAAAGTCCGCCAGCCGGCCGAGCGGCCCCTTGGCGGCGGTGCCGGCAGGCTGCGGCGGCTTCATCCCTGCACCACCTTCCCGGCGATCCCGGCCCGGAACTTCTCCCACTTCACCTCGACCGCGCCGTTGGCGGCGACCCGGCACTCGAGCGCGTCCATCGGCCGCGGGCTCGGGCTGGGGGCGACGATGCCGCCGTCGAGCGTGAACGAGCTGTTGTGACAGGGGCAGCGAAAGCAGCGGCCGCTCGGCTCCATCTCGACGAAGCAGCCCGCGTGCGGGCAGGTCGCCGAGAGGGCCTGCACGTCCTGCGCGCCCTTCTCCCGCCGCAGGTACACCGCTCCGACCGGCTCGGCCGCGAACCCCGTCCAGGCATCGACGCGGTCGGTGATCACGGGATACTGCCGGGGCACGCCGTCATCGGGCACGGCGGAAAGCTCGGCGACCGGCAGGAACTTCGCCGCCCCGCCGGTGCGCCGCAACGGATCGAGAAACGCCCACACGCCGGCGGCCGCTGGCACCATGAACGCCAATCCGCCGCAGGCGACCGCGACGGCCTTCGTGAGGAACCCGCGCCGCGGATCGACCGTCGGGACCGCGGCATGCGCGGCAGGCGAACGAGGCTGGCGACGTCGGTCATCGGCTGTCATGGCTGCACTCCAAACCTTCCTCGCCGGGGCGGACCGTTGCCGCGGCCGGCGTGAAACCCGATCAGGCAGGCGCCGCCTTGAGCGCCAGCCACGCCTCGTCGACCGCGGGAATCACCCGTTCCCACGCCGCCTCGAACGGGCCGTCCACGATCGTGCCGGCGGCCGCCTTGTGGCCACCGCCGCCGAACCGCGCGGCCAGGGCATTGCAGTCGAGCGGCCCGCGGCTGCGGAAGCTCACCTTGATGCGGCCGTCGGGCTGCTCGATGAGGATCACGGCCACCTCGGTGCCCTTCACCGCCAGCGTGAGATTGATGAGGTCCTCGGTGTCGGCGGGCTGGGCCTTCACCTCCTTGATGTCCCGCTGCCGAACGGTCGAGACGATCACCTTGCCGTCGTGCGACACCGCGGCCCCGGCGAGCGTCCGCCCCACGAGGTGCAGCCGGGCGAGCGTGTCCTGCTCGAAGAGCTCGCGGTAGACCGCCGTCGGATTCGCGCCGGCGTCGACGAGCCGTCCCGCGATCCGGAACGTCTCGCCCGAGACCGACGGAAAGCGAAACCCCCCGGTGTCGGTGGAGAGGCCGGCGTAAAGCGGCGTGGCGATCGCCTCGGTGAGCGGCACCCGCAGCCGCAGGCCGATCTCGTAGACGATCCTGGCGGTGGCCTCGGCGGCCGTGTCCTTGAACCAGCGGTCGGAGAGGTCGTCCTCGCTGACGTGGTGGTCGACGACGAGCACGCGCTCGCGCATCGACCTGGCCACGTCGCCCATCGCGCCGAGCTGGGCCCAGGCGCTCGTGTCGAGGACGATGAAGAGGTCGCGGTCGGCGAGGTCGGCGGGCCGCACGCGTTCGGCGAGCGACTCGATCCGGCCCCGGGGATCGAGCCACCTGAGGTTGGCGGGCGTGGCCTGGGCATTGACGATCCGCACGTCCTTGCCGAGCGCCTCGAGGATGCCGGCCATGCCGAGCTCGCTGCCCAGCGCGTCGCAGTCGGGCCGCACGTGGCTCGTGAGCACCACCCGCTGCGCACCCCGGAGCACGTCGAGAAGCGCCGCCCAGTCGAGTCGCATCATGCGTTCCTGTCGCGATCCCCGAGCCGCACGGCGATGGCGGCCGCGGCCGCGACGTCGCGGGCGAGCTGGGCCTTGAGATCGTCGGCCGAGGCGAAGCGTCGAGTGTCGCGCACGCGATCGAGGAAGTCAACGTCGAGGGAGCGTCCGTAGAGATCCCCCGCGTAGCCCATCAGGTGCGCCTCCACCGAGAGTGCGGTCTCCCCGAACGACACGTTCGCCCCCACGTGGACCGCGGCGGCGAAGGGGGTGCCGTCGACGACGGCGCGACCCGCGTAGACCCCGGCGGCGGGCAGGAGCGTGGCGATGCCCGCGAGGTTGGCGGTCGGGAAGCCGAGCCCGGCCCCGCGCCGGGCGCCGGTGACGACGGTGCCCGTGAGACGGTAGGCCGCGGTCGCCAGCTCGTTGGCCTCGCGCACCCGCCCCGCCGCCACGAGGCTCCGCAGCCGGGAGCTCGACACCGGCTCCCCCCCGACGACCAGCGGCGGCACGATCTCGAGCTCCGTGCCGTCGCGGCCGCAGAGCGTGTCGAGAAGCCGCACGTCGCCGGCACGCCCGGCCCCGAAGCGGAAGTCGGCCCCCTCGACGATCGCCCGCGCGCCCATGCGGCCGCGGAGCACGTCGGCGTAGAAGGCCTCGGGGCCGACGGCCATCAGGTTCCGGTCGGCCGGCTGGACGTGCACCGCGTCGAGCCCGAGGTCGAGGAGCAGCCGCGCCCGGCGGGCGGGCGTGGTCAGCGGCTGCGGCGCCCCGCCGGGCCGCAGCACGCTCGCGGGATGCGGGTCGAAGGTGAGCGCGATGGCGGGCACGCCGTGCCGCCGCGCGGCGGCACGGAGGCGCTCCACGATCGCCGCGTGCCCGAGGTGAACCCCGTCGAAGTTGCCGACCGCCACCGCGCAGCCGCCCGACGGCACGAAACCGGTCGGCGCGAAGACGAGCGGGGCGGGAAGTGGCTGCACGTGTCCAGGCGCCGGCGCGGCGGGAATCGACTCGATCCGACTCGATCCAAGGGTGGAGTCACGAGTAGTGTATCGTCTCGAGGGTATGCTTGATCGTCACCCCGGGGTGCGACGGTCGTGACCGATACGAGTGACGTGAGCGACGACAAACAGATCTTCCTGTCGGCCGACATGGCCTGTCGGCTGGCGGCGATCGATATCGGCTCGAACTCCGTCCGTCTCCTCGTGGCCGAGGCGCTGCGGGGGGGCACCTACCGGATCCTCGACGAGGAACGGGAGCCGACCCGGCTCGGCCGCAGCGTTTCGTCGGAGGGCCGGCTCGACGACGAGTCGATGGACCGCACCGTCGCCGCGCTGCGGACGTTCAAGGAAATCGCGACCGGCTACCAGGCGACCCGCCTCCGGACGATCGCGACGTGCGCCGTCCGCGAGGCCCGCAACGGCCCCGAGTTCTGCCGCCGCGTCCGCGAGGAGGTGGGGCTCGAGGTCGAGGTCATCTCGGGTGAACGAGAGGCCCGTCTGGCCTTCTCGAGCGTGCAGCACGCCTTCGACCTGACCGGCCGCAACACGGTGGTGGCCGACATCGGCGGCGGCAGCACGGAGGTGGTGTTCGCCACGGGGGGCCTCATCGAGGCGATCTTCTCGACGCCGCTCGGGGCCGTGCGGCTGACCGAGCAGTTCGGCCTCGGCGAGTGCTGCGAAAGCCCCGACTCCGCCCGCGGCCTGGAGCGTCTCGAGGAGGAGATCGGCGCCGTCCTCAAGAAACGGACGACCCGCCCCCTGTTCGCCCCGCACCTGCTGGTCGGCTGCGGCGGCACCTTCACCACGCTCGCCGAACTGATGATGGCGTCGAAGAGGGAAGTCGACGTGCCCGTGGCCGGCTACAAGGTGTCGCACGCCGAGGTCCGCCACCTGCTCGACCGGCTGCGGAAGATCCCGCTGCGGGCCCGGCGCGGTCTGGCGGGCATGACGCCCGACCGCGCCGACATCATCATCGCCGGCCTCACGATCGTGGACGCGCTCATGAAGCGATTCCATGTCAACGTGCTCGCGGTTCACACGCGGGGCGTCCGCGACGGACTGCTCCGCGAGATGCTCGAGGAATCGGCCCCCGGAAGCCCCGCCGACGACGCGGCCCATCGCGACGCCGCCATCGAGCGGCTGGCGGCCGCCTGCTCCGGCGAACTCGAGCATGGGCGGACGGTGGCCGCGCTCGCCGGGCGGATCTTCGAGCAGCTCGCCAGCCCGCTCGACCTGCCCCCCGGCGACCGGCTGCTCCTCGAGTGTGCCGCCCGCCTCCAGGACGTGGGCTACGTCATCAACTACGACCAGCACCACAAGCACAGTTACCACCTGATCCGCAACAGCCGCCTCCCGGGCCTGCGGTCCCACGACGTGGAGCTCGTGGCGAACGTCGCCCGCTACCATCGCGGTGCCCACCCGAAGCGCAAGCACGAGAACCTCGCGCGGCTCTCGTCGGACGACCAGCGGCGGGTGCAGCGCATGGCGGCCATCCTCCGCGTGGCGGGCGGCCTCGACCGCAGCCGCACCCAGCAGGTCCGCGACGTCATCGCCCGCGTGGAGGACGGCGGCGTGATCCTCGACGTCGTGGCCGACCAGGAGCCGCAGGTCGACCTGTGGGGTGCCGAGCGGCGGACCGAGCTGTTCGAGAACGTGTTCGGCATGAAGCTCGCCGTCCGCTGGGCCGGCGCCGCCCAGCACGCGTGACGACGGCCGCCCGCACAACCCGCGCGACCGCTGTCGCCCCCCCGAACGCCAGCCGCGTGCATGGGCGGGGCCGCGGCCGGTCGATACCTCCTGCGAGAAGGTCCTCCCCCGGAAGCCACGCCGTGCACCGCCCGCTCCTGCTCGCGATCCTCGTGGTCCTCGGCGGATTCGCTTCCGCGACCGACGCGGCCGACCGCCGCTGGTTCAGCGGGCCGCGGTCGGCCGCCTCGCTCGGCACGCCTCGCCACCAGGCGCCCTACGCGCCCGGCGCGTCGCCCTACGTGACAGGCCACGGCACGCGGCCCAAGTATTTCGTGCCGCCGACCAACCCGCGGACGCCCACCTGGAAGATGTACGGCACTCCCCCGGGGGTCGTCCCGGGCGACTGGCCCAGCTACGCTCCTCTCGGCTTCGGCGGGTATCGCTTCCCGGCCGTCGGCAACGAGGCGTATCGGTAGGCGGTCGGCAGACCGCCGGCGTGCCATGAAGATCGTCGTCGTCGGGGCGGGCATCGGCGGGGCCAGCATCGGCATCGCGCTCAAGCGACTCGGGCACGAGGTCGTGATCTACGACCAGATGCGCGAGAACAAGCCGGTCGGCGCCGCCCTCTCGCTCTGGTCGAACGGCGTGAAGGTGCTCAACTGGCTGGGCCTCGCCGCCGAGGTGGCGGCGCTCGGCGGCCGCATGGACGACATGGCCTATCTCGACGGCCACACCGGCCGGACGCTCTGCCGGTTCAGCCTCGCGCCGATCACGGCGCAGACCGGCACGCGGCCCTGGCCCGTCGCCCGCGCCGACCTGCAGGCGCTCCTCATGGAGCGGTTCGGGCTCGACGACGTCCACCTCGGCACGCGGCTCGTCGGCATCGCCGACGACGGCGCGACCGTCACCGCGACCTTCGCCGACGGTTCCGCCGCCACGGCCGACCTGCTCATCGGCGCCGACGGCGCCCGCTCGGTCACCCGCGACTACGTGACCGCGGGCGGGCCGCGGGTCGAGCGCACGTATGCGGGCTACACGAACTTCAACGGCCTGATCCCGATCGACGAGGCGATCGGACCCGCGAACCAGTGGACGACGTACGTCGCCGAGGGCAGACGGTGTTCCGTGATGCCGGTCGCGGGCGACCGCTTCTACTTCTTCGTCGACATTCCCCAGCCGGCCGGCGTGCCCTACGACCGCGCAGACGGCACGCGCCCGCTCGAGGAGGCGTTCGGCGGATGGGCCCCCGGCGTGCGGTCGCTGCTCGCCGCGATCGATCCGCAGGTCTCGCTCAACCGCGTCGAGATCTACGACGTCGATCCGTTCCACACCTGGGTGCGGGGGCGGGTGGCGATCCTCGGCGACGCGGCGCACACCACCTCCCCCGACATCGGGCAGGGCGCCTGCTCGGCCCTCGAGGACACGTTCGTCCTGGCGATCTCGCTGGCGACGAACACGATCAGCATCGAGGACAGCCTGCGTCGCTACGAGCGGATCCGCGCGGAGCGGGCCGGCGACCTCGTGCTCCGCGCCCGCCGCCGCTGCCGCGAGACCCATGCGTTCGACCCCGCCGTGACCCAGGCTTGGTACGATCGTTTGCAGACCGAGGACGGCGCGGGCATCATCCGCGGCATCGTCGGCAACATCGCCGACAGCCCGATCAACCTGGGCGGCGGCTGAAGGCCCGTCGCGGCCCCGCGTCGGTCGCGATACGATCGGTGACCGCAGCCACCGCATGCCGTGGGACCTCGCGCAGGTGCGTCGTGCGGGATCTGCTGGAAGTCACCGAGTCGGGGCTCTACTGCGAGCGGGGCGACTTCCACGTCGATCCCTGGCGGCGCGTGCCCCGCGCGATCATCACCCACGCCCACGCCGACCACGCCCGCCCCGGCTCCGATCGCTACCTCTGCGCCGCGAGCGGCAAGACGGTGCTTCGGACGCGGATCGGCGGCGGTTCGCCGATCGACACGCTGCGCCACGGCGAGAGCCTGTCGCTCAACGGTGTCCGCGTGTCGCTCCACCCGGCGGGGCACCTCCTCGGGTCGGCGCAGGTGCGGATCGAGCACGGCGGCGAGACGTGGGTGGTGACGGGCGACTACAAACTCCACGACGACCCGACGTGCGAGCCCTTCGAGCCCGTGCGCTGCGACGTGTTCGTGACCGAGAGCACGTTCGGCCTCCCGGTCTATCGCTGGCGCGAGCCCGCGGCGATCGCCGCCGACATCAACGCCTGGTGGCGGGCCAACCGCGACGCCGGCCGCACGAGCGTGATCCTCGCCTACGCCCTCGGCAAGGCGCAGCGCATCGCCGCGATGGTCGATCCCTCGATCGGCCCGCTCGTGGGCCACGGTGCGGTGATGAAGATCGTGGAGGCCTATCGCGCCAGCGGCGTGCGGCTGCCCCCCATCGACCGGGTGCCGCCGCGGGCCCGCCGCGTGGGCGACGGCCGGGCGCTCGTGATCGCGCCGCCGAGCGTGCTCGGCGGCTCGTGGCTCAACGTGTTCGGCGAGTCGAGCGTGGCGATGGCCTCCGGCTGGATGACGCTCCGGGGCGTGCGTCGCCGCCGCGGCTTCGAGCGCGGGTTCGCCGTCTCCGATCACGCCGACTTCCCCGGGCTGCTCCACGCGATCGACGCCTCGGGGGCCCGCCGGGTGCTCGTCACCCACGGCTTCAGCGACTCGCTCGCCCGCTACCTGCGCGAGACGCGTGGCCTCGACGCGAGCGTCCTGCCCACGCACTTCACGGGCGAGACCCCTCCCGACGCGATGGGCTCCGACGACGACGTGCCCGACGACGCCGACACCCTCGAGCCACGCGTGGCCGACGCCGCCCCCGCGCCGCCTCCCGACGCCGCGTCCCCATGAAGCGCTTCACCGACCTCTACTGGCGGCTCGACGCCACCTCGAGCACGACCGAGAAGGTGGCGTCGCTTCGCGACTACTTCGCGGCGGCGCCCCCCGGCGACGCGGCCTGCGCGCTCGCGGTGCTCTCGGGCGCGCGGCAGTTGCGAATCGTGTCCACGGGCCAGCTGCGGGCCTGGGCCGCCGAGGTGGCCGGACTGCCCGACTGGATGGTCGAGGAGTGCTACGCCCACGTGGGCGACCTCGCCGAGACCCTCGCGCTCCTGCTCCCCGAGCCGGAGCCCCGACCGGACGCGGCGGACGGCGCGGACGGCGAACCGGGGCTCGCCGAGGTCGTCCGGCGGACGATCCACGAGCTCCGCGGGGCCGACGAGGCCCGCAAGCGCGAGGTCGTGACCGACGCGTGGCGCCGGCTCGCGCCCCGCGAGCGCATCGTCTGGCACAAGCTGCTCACCGGCGGCCTGCGGGTCGGCGTGTCGCGGACGCTGGTGGCCCGGGCCCTCGCCGAGGTGGCCGGTGTCGAGCCGGCCGCGATGGCCCACCGGCTGATGGGCGACGCCGTGGCCGACGGCGCGGCGTTCACGAGGCTCCTCGCGCCGGAGCCGACCGCGGCCGACAGCCGGCGGCCCTATCCGTTCTTCCTCGCATCGGGCCTCGAGCGTTCCGCGGTCGATCACGTGGCGGAGGATCTCGGCGCGGTCGACGCGTGGCAGGCGGAGTGGAAGTGGGACGGCATGCGGGCCCAGCTCGTCCGCCGCGGTGCCGACGCCACGGTCTGGAGCCGGGGCGAGGAGCTCGTCAACGACGCCTTCCCCGAGATCGCCGCCGCGGGCGCCGCCCTGCCCCCGGGCACCGTGCTCGACGGTGAACTGCTCGCGGTGCGCGACGGCCGTCTGCTCGGGTTCGCCGCGCTCTCGAAGCGGGCGGGCCGCACGCGGATCACCCGCAAGCTCCTCGAGGAGATTCCGTGCGTGTTCGTGGCCTACGACCTCCTCGAGCTCGCGGGAGACGATCTCCGCGGCCGCCCCCTCGCCGACCGGCGCCGGCTCCTCGAAGACCTCGTGCCCACGCCGTTCGACGCCGTGCTCGGCGGCGGGGTCGCGCCGGCCGCCGCCATCTTCCTCTCGCCCGTCGTCGCGGGTGGGTCGTGGGACGAGCTCGCGGCCCGGCGCGGCGAGTCGCGGGGACGCGGCGTCGAGGGGCTCATGCTCAAGCGGCGCTCGAGCCCCTACGGCGTCGGCCGCACGCGGGGCGACTGGTGGAAGTGGAAGATCGAACCGCTCGAGATCGACGCCGTGCTCCTCTACGCCCAGGCGGGCCACGGCCGCCGCGCGGGGCTGCACAGCGACTACACGCTCGGCCTCTGGCACGACGGCCGGCTCGTCACCATCGCCAAGGCCTACTCCGGCCTCGCCGACGCCGAGATCGTGGAGATCGACCGCATCGTCCGCGCGACGACGCTCGAGAAGCACGGGCCCGTGCGGATCTGCCGGCCATCGGTCGTGCTCCAGCTCGCCTTCGAGGGGGTGGCCGCCTCGACGCGGCACAAGTGCGGCGTGGCCGTGCGGTTTCCGCGCATCGTCCGCTGGCGGCGCGACAAGGAACCGGCCGACGCGGGCACGCTCGCCGAGCTCAAGGCGATGATCGACGCCGGCGGCTGAGCCGCCGCGCCGCCGCGAGCACGCCGCGCCGCATCAGCCAGACGGCCCCCACCGCCGCCACGGCCGCGGTGCCCGGCTCCGGCACCAGGGTGATCCGATAGATGGCGCCGCTCTGATCTGCCGGGATGCCGTCGCGGATGCCACCGAAGGCTCCCGAAACACTCAAGTCGCTGAGATAGATCGCGTCGGACGTCGCCAGCAGGCCGTTGGGGTGGCCCATCTGCCCGTTCTCGAGGAAGTGGAAGTACTTTCCCGTCCCGGGATCGACGAACACCAGCGGGTTCTCGTCGTTGGCGATGCCCCCCGCGTTGAACACGCCGGAGAACGGCACGAAGGCGCCGCCCGAGAAATCGGCCGGAAAGCCCGCCGGCGCGAGCGCGAGTTCGACCGCCCCCTCGCTCTTCTTGCCATCCACCGGCCGGAATGCAGCGAGGGGCGGCGTGACGCCGGCGGTCGGCCCCACGGTCGCTCCGGTGGCATAGTCGACGTAGGTCCCCGGGAAGCCGAAGTCGGGGACGGTCGTGCCGAGATCCGCGCTGCGAATCACGTTGAGTTCGTCGGCCGACAGCGACACCGAGGGCTGGCTCGGGTCGTCGGCGCCGTTGTCCGTGAGCAGCAGGTCGCCGTTCGGTGCGAAAACCATTCCCGCGGCATTGCGCAGCCCGCGGGCGATCTGCTCCGGTTGCGTGACCGAGACGGATGTGCCGCTGTCGGTGATCACGACCCGATGGATCGACTCGGGCGCGAGCGCCACCGTTCCCGCCCCCCCCACGAAGCTCGCTCCTCCGCTGCCCGCGATCCCGACGGTGCCGCTGCCCGACGTCGCGTTGAACTGGGCGCCGACGTTGAAGTACACCTCCACGCCGCCGCCTGCGGCGGGACGCACCGCCAGCGCACACGGAGGATGAACGAAGTTGGTCGGAACCGTGAGCGACAGCCTGCCGGCGGCCGAAAGGGGATCGGCCGGCGTCGAACCGGTGCGCCAGAGTGTGATCGCCTGCGTCTTCTCAGCGACGCTGACGGCCATGACGAGGTTGCCCACCCGACGAATGGAGCTCACGAGGCCGGGGAGGCCCGTCGCGACGGGCTGCGCGGGGCCGTCGGCGACCCCATCCCCGTCGGCATCGACCAGCCGCACGAGCGTGGCGGCCGGCGACGTGAAGATGTAGTGGTCGCCGATCCATGCCTGCGGCCCTCCGGCGTTGGTGGCCACGAGGAGCGAGCCGTCGTCGAGGGGGACCATGCTCGTGGGAAACGCCAGACCGGTGGCGAGCGCCGTGATGCGGAATCGGGACTGATCCTCGGGACGGGCGAGCACCGGCACCGCGAGGACCGCATCCGCCGCGACCGACCAGGCGAGGATCGCCGCCCCGACCGCCGCGCCACACCGAATCGGGGAGACCACCCGGGCGAACGTGAACATGGCACACACCATCGCTGGATTCGAACGGAGCGACTCGCGACCGCCGCCTCGATGCACACGCCGCGGCAGGATACCAAACCGTTCCGCAGAGCCGTCAGCGTGCGGTGTGGCTCGCCACCAGCCGCTCGATCCGCTCCTCGACGCCCTTTACGTCACGCACGCCGATGAAGCCCTCGGGCGTGAACGTGGTCGCCCCCTCGCCGTCCGTCGCGATGATCCCGCGGCCGAAGAGCAGGTCGCCCGACCCGTCGGCAAACTGCACCCGCCGGCGGTCGGCCAGCCGGTCGGGGCTGAACGAACGGATCGTCGTCCCACGGCCGCCGATGAACACGATCGCCCGCTCGGTCGTGATCACATAGGCCGTGCCCGCGGCCTTCCGGGCCGCCCACAGCGGCGCGCTCAGCATGCCAAGGCCGACGAGCACGAAGGGAACCCCGAAGAGGGGAAAGAGGTCGGGGCCCGCGTCGAACTTGGGCACCTTGAACCCCGCCGCACCGCACATCCAGAAGATCGCGAACGCGGTCCACGGAATCGCGAAAAGCAGGATGGGGAGGGTCTGCAGCGCCATCCGCCAGGGCTTCGGCTTCCCGACCCACACGATCCGCTCACGTTCGCGGAGTTCCGCCTCCACGAGCCCGCGCAGCCGCTCGGGCAGCTGCCAGAGATCGGGCTCGTCGCCGAAAAACACGCTCATCGGCGGGTCACCCCGCGGCCGCCGCTCGACGCGGGTGCGGCCGCCGTCATGTGGCCGTCTCCATCCTGCTGCCACAGCAGCCCTCGGCCTGCGAGCACCGACACGCGGCCACGGCCACAAGCGCGCCCGCGAACGGCGCCCCGACGGCGGCGATCATCGCGAAGACGACGAGGCCGAACACGAGCGCCACGCCGACGTGTGACACGCCGCCCCCCGTGGCGTCCACCACGATCGCGGACGTTCCCGCGAACACGAGGCAGAACGTCCCGATCGCCTCGGCGGCCAACGGCCTCATGCGATCCGTCATACCCGTGATCTCCCGGCGACTCCAGCCAACGCCCGCCTACACTACAAGAGTTTCCCCAGACCGGAAATCGGGAGCCTCTCGATGGGACGCGCGGCCGAGACGACCCCGGGCCGCCCGCCGCGCACCGCCGCCCGGAGCGGTGGCCGCGCGGCCGCGAACGCGTTCGCGGCGTGGTTCGCGGGCCGCGGCTGGAAGCCGTTTCCGTTTCAGCGCGAGGTCTGGCGGGCGATGGCCGCCGGCGCGAGCGGCGTGCTCCACGCCCCGACCGGCACCGGCAAGACGCTCGCGGCCTGGCTCGGCGCGGTGGCCCGCTCGGCGAACGACGCCGGCGGCACGGGGGACGCCGACCGCGGCCTCCGCGTCGTGTGGGTCACGCCGCTCAAGGCGCTCGCGGCCGACACCGTGCGCAGCCTCACCGAGCCGCTCGCGGGCCTCGGAGACGTGGCCCCCGGCTGGAGCGTGGGCATCCGCACGGGCGACACGTCGGCGGCCGACCGGCGCCGGCTGCGGGAGCGGTGGCCCACGGCCC
>Ga0208864_1000230_pt1 | contig 18468 bp, 19 predicted proteins | sample CryBogmetaGMA05M_FD_184542 | JGI IMG/M metagenome (GOLD analysis project Ga0208864, IMG submission 184542) | Freshwater microbial communities from Crystal Bog, Wisconsin, USA - MA0.5M (SPAdes) | ecosystem: Environmental > Aquatic > Freshwater > Lake | place: Crystal Bog, Wisconsin, USA...
GCCGTCATCGAAGTCAACGCCAGCCCCGGTTTGCTCGCGCACATCAAGCCAGCCTTCGGACCGGGGCAGCCGGTGGGCAAAGCCATCATCGGGCATCTATTCCAGCAGGGCCAGGACGGCCGCATTCCCATCGTGGGCATCACGGGCACCCAAAATACAGGACGCATTGCCCGTCTGGTAGCCTGGCTGGTGCACATCAGTGGAAGGCATGTAGGTCTGGCCTGCACCGAAGGGCTGTACCTGGACGGCCGGCAAGTGGACGACGCCGACTGCGCCCACTGGGAGGCTGGCCAGCGCATCCTCATGAACCGGTCAGTCCAGGCTGCGGTGTTCGAAAATCCGGGCAAGATGATCCTGAGTGAGGGCCTGCCGTATGACAAGTGCACGGTCGGGGTCGTGACCGATGTGGGCTGGGATGCGTCTCTTTCCCTGTACGACATCCTGGACCAGGAACAAAACTTCAAAGTGGCGCGAACCCAGATTGATGTGGTGCTTCCTTCGGGCACGGCAGTGCTCAATGCCGCAGATCCTCAAGCGGTGGAGATGGCGGACCTGTGCGATGGCAAGGTCATTTTTTATGGAATGGACAGCCAGCATGCAGCGATAGCCCGCCATCGCGAGGCCGGTGAGCGCGTGGTCTTTTTGCAGGACAAGACCATTGTGCTGGCCCAGGGAAGCACGGTGGCAGCAAGCCTGCCCCTGTCCAAGCTCAAGCCAGCGAAGGCCTCCAAGCCGGAAATGGTTATGGCTGCGGTGGCCGCAGCATGGGCACTGGACATTCCGGTGGAATTGATTGGTGCGGGACTTCGCACCTTTGAATCCAGCCCCAAGAAAACCCCTTACTGAGTACGCCATGGAAGTCACCCGCATCCGCGCGCTGCGCGGCCCCAATCTCTGGAGCCACCACACTGCGATACAGGCCGTTGTCTCTTGCGCGCCCCATGAGCTGTCTGTCACGCTGATCGAAGGTTTTGAGACGCGGTTGCGCGAGCGCTTCCCGGCATTGCGCCCGCTGCAGCCTTCCGGGCACGATGACTCCGTGCCGCTGGCCCATGTGCTCGAATTTGCGGCGCTGGGTTTGCAGGCCCAGGCCGGTTGCCCGGTCACTTTCAGCTGCACCACCGCTACCCTCGAGACCAGCGTCTACCAGGTGGTGGTCGAGTACAGCGAGGAGGCGGTCGGCCGGCTGGCCATGAGCCTGGCGCAGGACCTGTGCGTATCGGCCCTGCAGGACACACCTTTTGACCTCGCAGGTGCGCTCCAGCAACTGCGGGACCTGGACGAAGACGTGCGGCTCGGACCCAGCACCGGTTGCATTGTGGATGCGGCAGTCGCGCGGGGAATTCCCTACAGCCGCATGACGGAAGGCAGCATGGTCCGGTTCGGCTGGGGTAGCCGGCAGCGTCGCATACAGGCCGCCGAAATCGACTCGACCAGCGCAATCTCCGAGGCCATCGCGCAGGACAAGCAACTCACCAAAAAGTTGCTGGCAGCCGCCGGTGTTCCGGTGCCTGCGGGACGTGCGGTGGTGGATGCCGAGGACGCGTGGAAAGCCGCCTGCGAAATTGGGCTTCCGGTGGTTGTCAAACCCCTCAACGGCAACCAGGGCAAGGGCGTGACCGTCAACATCACGACCCGCGAACAACTGCTCACCGCTTACGCGGTGGCGACCCAGTTCCGTGACCAGACTCTGGTGGAACGGTATATGCCGGGCAATGACTTCCGCCTTCTCGTGGTGGGCGACAGGCTGGTAGCAGCTGCCCGGCGCGACCCGCCCAGCGTGGCAGGCGACGGTGTCCACACCATTGCCCAGCTTGTTGACCAGGTCAACCTCGATCCCCGGCGCGGGTCAGGACACTCGACCTCACTGACCAAAATCCGCTTTGATGACATTGCCCTGGGCTGCCTTGCCACGCAGGGCCTGACCGCCGACTCCATTCCCCCCCGGGGCCAACGCGTGATGCTGCGCAACAATGCCAACCTCTCGACGGGCGGGTCGGCGACCGACGTGACCGATGACGTCCACCCGGATGTTGCGGCGCGGGCGGTGGCAGCCGCCCATATGGTCGGGCTGGACATCTGCGGCGTCGATGTGGTGAGCGACAATATTCTGCGGCCGATGGAGCAACAAGGCGGAGGTGTTGTCGAAGTCAATGCTGCGCCAGGCTTGCGCATGCACCTGGCGCCTTCCTTCGGACGCGGCCGCCCGGTGGGTGAGGCTATCATCTCGGCCCTGTTCAAGCCCGGGCAAACCGGGCGGATCCCGGTGGTGGCGGTGACCGGAACCAACGGAAAGACCACGACGGTGCGTATCATCGCGCACTTGCTGAGCCGCAACGGGCTGCGCGTAGGTATGACCAATACCGATGGCGTTTACGTCGATGGCCAATGCATAGACACGGGGGACTGCAGTGGCCCCAAGAGCGCACGCAATGTGCTGATGCACCCGGATGTGGACGCCGCAGTGCTGGAAACCGCGCGCGGCGGGGTGCTGCGCGAAGGTCTGGCCTTCGACCGCTGCGATGTGGCGGTGGTGACCAATGTGGGCAGCGGCGACCACCTCGGCTTGAACTACATCACGACCGTCCAGGATCTGGCCGTGCTCAAGCGTGTGATCGTGCAGAACGTTTCGGCCACCGGAACGGCCGTGCTCAACGCCGCCGATCCAAACGTGGCCTCCATGGCCAGCAAGACCAAGGGCGCAGTCATTTTTTTTGCGGCGGACATTTCTCACCCGGTGATGACCACACACCGCGCGCAGGGCCACGCCGTGGTGTTCGTGGAAGGCAAGCAGATCGTAGCCGCCAAGGGAGACTTTGTGCACCGGATTCCGCTGGCCCAGGTGCCGGTGACGCTGAACGGTGCCATCGGCTTCCAGGTCGACAACGTGATCGCCTCCATTGGTGCCGCCTGGGCGTTGCGGGTGGACTGGAGCACGATCGAAGCCGGTCTGGCCTCGTTTTCCAACGACGACGACAACGCGGCGGGGCGTTTCAACCTCTTCAAGTACCGGGGGGCCACGGTGATTGCGGATTACGGCCACAACCCGGACGCCATGCTGGCGCTGGTCCAGGCGGTAGAAGCCATGCCAGCGAGCCGACGCTCGGTGGTCATTAGCGGTGCGGGCGACCGCCGTGACGAGGACATCCGCAGGCAAACCGAAATCCTGGGCGCTGCATTTGACGAGGTGGTGATGTTCGAAGACCAGTGCCAGCGCGGGCGCAAAGACGGCGAGGTCATGGCCCTGCTGCGGGCCGGCCTGGAGCAGGCCCCGCGTACCACCGCGCAAGAAGAAATCTATGGCGAATTTCTGGCCATCGACACCGCGATGGACAAGCTCAAGGACGGCGAGCTCTGCCTGATCCTGGTGGACCAGGTTCAGGAGGCGATGGCCTACATTGCCGCCAAGGTGGCCGCCGGCTAGCGGCCGGACGCCGGCGGGTACGAGGCGGAGGTTTCCGTCGCAGGCACGCGGGACATCAGTTCGGCTACCGCCTGCGCGGGTTGCAAACGGCCATCGAGCAGTTCCACCACGCACTGGACGATCGGCATATCGACCCCCAGGCCACGGGCACGCTGCAGCACCGTGCGGGCGCAATAAACACCTTCCGCCACATGGCCCAGCGCAGCAACCGCCTGCGCCAGGGTGTCGCCCCTGGCCAACGCCAGCCCGACCTGGCGGTTGCGCGACAGGTCACCGGTGGCGGTCAGCACCAGGTCGCCCAGCCCGCTGAGTCCTTGAAAAGTATCGGCACGCGCACCCAGGGCCACACCAAAGCGCGTGATCTCGGCCAGGCCGCGGGTGATCAGGGCGGCGCGGGCATTCATGCCGAGTTGCAGGCCATCGCACAGCCCGGTGGCAATCGCCAGCACGTTTTTGACTGCGCCACCGACCTCAGCGCCAATCACATCGTCGCCAGCGTAGATCCGCAGGGTCGGGCTGTGCAGGGCTGCCACCAACCGCTCGCGGACCTGGGCATGCGCACTCGCCGCCACCAGCGCCGTGGGCTTGCCCAACGCCACCTCCTGGGCAAAACTCGGACCGGTCAGCACCCCGCACAACAGCTGCGGCGCCGCGTCGGCCTGAACTTCATGGCCCATCAGGCCAGCGCCCGACCCCGGACTGGTTTCAAAGCCCTTGCACAGCCATGCCACCGGCACCGGCAGGCCCCGCAGACCAGCGAGCAGTTCGCGCAAGGCCGACACCGGCGACGCCACCAGCACCAGGTCCGGCGCGCCCTGGAGTGCCGCAAGGGCATCCAGGGAGCCGCTGGCAATGTGCAATCCGGTAGGCAAAGCAACACCAGGCAAGTACCGGGCGTTGCAACGCGCGGTGGCGAGTGCCGCAGCCTGCTGCACATCCCGCGACCAGAGGGTGACGTGCGCTGAAGATGCCTTACGGGCCGCACTGACCGCAATGGCAGTGCCCCAGGCGCCGGCGCCGAGCACTACAATTTTCATAGCAGCATACCCGCGTCAAAACTGGGCCGGGCGCCGAATATGGGGGATATCTTCAGGCCTATTGCGGCAAGTTCGCACCGGCCGTGCCGGCAGCGTCGGCACGCTGCTGCTCGTACATCGCCTGGAAGTTGATTTCCGAAAGATGCACCGGCGGAAACCCGCCGCGCTGGATGATGTCTGCCACGTTGCCGCGCAGGTAGGGGTACACAATTTGCGGGCAGGCGATGCCCATGATTTGTCCGAGTTGTTCTTCGGCCAGGTTGCGGATTTCAAAGATGCCGGCCTGCTTGGCTTCCACCAGGAAGACCGTTCGGTCATTCACCTTGGTCTGCACCGTGGCGGTGACACACACCTCGAAAATTCCCTCTGCCACCGGCGCGGCTTCGACGCCGAGCTGAATGTCCACGGAGGGCTGCTCCTGCTCCAGCAGGATGGCCGGCGAGTTGGGCTGTTCCATCGACGCCTCCTTGAGGTAAACGCGCTGGATCTGAAATACGGGTTCTAGGTCTGCCATGAGGTGCTCTGTCGGGGGGTAAAACAAAGCCCGCCAAACGGGGGCTGGGCGGGCTGACGAAAACGATTCCGGTCGGATTATGTCAGGCTGCTGCCAGCAACGGCACCAAGCCGCCCTTGCCTTCGAGTGCCATCAGGTCATCACAACCGCCGACGTGGGTGTCCCCGATAAAGATCTGGGGCACGGTACGCCTGCCGGTGAGTTCCATCATTTTCAGCCGCTCCTGCGGATTGGAATCCACGCGGATTTCCTCGATGTGCGCAACCCCTTTGGCTTGCAGAATGCGCTTGGCCTGAACACAGTAGGGACAGACGGCGGTGGTGTACATCTTCACGGTTTGCATGGATATCGCTTTCAGGAAATGGGAGTAATCAACTTTGACGCTCGCTTTTTTCTACCGGCAGATTAGCGCTTTTCCAGGACTTGAGCCCGCCGCCCAGCGATTGGGCCTGCGCGTAGCCCAGCTTTTGCGCAGCAACCAGGGCCCGGGCGGAGCGAGCGCCGGTCTGGCACACCAGAATCAGGGGCAAGGCCTTGTTCTTCACCGCTCCCGGAAGTTTGGCGTCGAGTTCGCCCAGCGGAACGTTCTTGGCGCCGACCACATGGCCGGCAGCGAATTCCTCCGGCTCCGACACGTCCACGACGACGGCTTTTTCGCGGTTGATCATTTGTACGGCCATGGCCGGACTCAGGCCAGAAACGGCCGCGCCCTGGATGACGGGCCAGAGCAGAAGGGCTCCGGACACCAGGGCAATGGCGATGAGCGTCCAGTTGTCGAGAATAAATTTCACTTGGGTCCTTGTTGTGACGCCCGCCGGTGCAAAAGCGTGAGCCCCGCATTCTAGAATGATGTGCCGGAGCCGTGCGGAGCCCGGCCCGAAACCACCCACGACCCCATCCCAAAAAACCATGCACCAACTCGTACTCGTGCGCCACGGCGAATCCACATGGAATCTTGAAAACCGCTTCACCGGCTGGACCGATGTGGACCTGACGGCGACCGGGGTGGCGCAGGCGAAATCTGCCGGGCAACTGCTCAAGGCCGAGGGCTTCGATTTCGATGTGTGCTACACCAGCGTACTGAAGCGGGCGACCCGCACCTTGTGGCACTGCCTCGACGAGATGGACCGAACCTGGCTGCCCACCCTGCACACCTGGCGCCTCAACGAGCGCCACTACGGCGCCCTGCAAGGCCTCAACAAGAGCGATGTGGCCAAGCGCTACGGTGACGACCAGGTGCTGGCATGGCGGCGCAGCTACGACATACCGCCACCGGCGCTGGAGCCGGGTGACCCGCGCAGTGAGCGCCAGGACATCCGTTATGCCAAGCTGGCCCCGGGCCAGGTGCCGCTCACGGAATGCCTGAAGGACACGGTGGCGCGCGTCATGCCGTTTTGGCAAGAGTCGATGGCACCTGCCATCCGTGCCAGCCGGCGGATTCTGGTGGCAGCCCACGGTAACTCGATCCGTGCGCTGGTCAAGGAACTGGACAAGATTTCAAACGACGCCATCGTCGGGCTCAATATTCCCAATGGCATCCCGCTGGTGTACGAACTCGATGCCGATCTGGTGCCCCTGCGGCACTACTACCTGGGCGACGCCGATGCTGCGGCACAGGCGGCCGCCTCTGTGGCGGCACAGGGCAAGGCCTGAATACCCCTGTACTGCGCCTCCTCAAGCGCGCAGAAGGTGGCAAGGTGTATATTGAAGCCGGAATGGAAACTGTATGGGTCACAAACTAAAAATCGCAGGGTGGGTCTCCGTCGGGGTCGTCGCAGGTGCTCTGACGACCGTTTCTTTGCAAACGGTCGCACGCAGCTCGTCGCTGGCGCCTTTGCCGCTGGAGGAATTACAGCAACTCGCAGCTGTGTTCGGGATGGTGAAAAGCGACTATGTCGAGCCCGTGGACGAGAAAAAACTGATCACGGACGCCATCTCCGGCATGGTTTCCAGCCTGGACCCGCACTCCCAGTACTTTGACAAGAAGTCCTTCAAGGAATTCAAGGAAGGCACTTCCGGCCGGTTCGTCGGCGTGGGGATCGAAATCACGCAGGAGGATGGGCTGGTCAAGGTGGTTTCACCCATAGAGGGTTCTCCTGCATTCCGGGCGGGCCTCAAGCCCAATGACCTGATCACCAAGATCGATGAGACCGCCGTCAAAGGCCTCACCCTGAATGAAGCCGTCAAGCGCATGCGTGGTGAGCCCAATACCAAAGTCCTGTTGACGATTTACCGCAAGGATGAAAACCGTACCTTCCCGGTGACCATTGTGCGCGAAGAGATCAAGCAGCAATCGGTTCGCGGCAAGCTGATTGAACCGGGTTTTGCCTGGATTCGGCTGACCCAGTTCCAGGAACGTACCGTGGATGATTTCGTCAAAAAGATCGACGAGTTGTACAAGCAGGATCCGGCCGTCAAGGGCCTGGTGCTCGACCTGCGTAACGATCCAGGTGGCCTGCTCAACGCTGCGGTGGCGATCTCGGCATCGTTTTTGCCTGATAACGTGACGGTGGTATCGACCAACGGCCAAACGGCAGAGAGCAAGCAGGTCCTCAAAGCAACTGCGGCCGACTACATGAACCGCGCCGGCACCGATCCACTGAAGTCGCTTCCCGCCGGACTCAAAAAGGTGCCGCTGGTGGTGCTGGTCAATGAAGGGTCGGCTTCTGCCAGTGAAATCGTGGCCGGTGCCTTGCAGGACCACAAGCGTGCGACCATCATGGGAAGCCAGTCCTTCGGCAAGGGGTCGGTGCAGACATTCCGCCCCCTCGGGCCTGATACCGGCCTGAAGATCACGACCTCGCGCTATTACACCCCGAGCGGACGCTCCATTCAGGCCAAGGGAATCGTGCCGGATGTGATGCTTGACGATTCGGAAGAAGGCAGCCCCTATGCCGCGCTGCGTATGCGCGAAGCCGATTACGACAAACACCTGACCAACGGCCAGGGCGAGGAAAAAAAGGACCCGGCGCGCGAGAAGGCACGGGAAGACGCGCTCAAGCGGCTCGAGGACGAATCCCGCAAGCCACCTTCGGAGCGCAAAGTGCCTGAATTCGGTTCGGACAAGGATTTCCAGCTGATTCAGGCCATCAACCAGCTCAAAGGCCGGCCGGTGCTTGTCAGCAAGACCCTGGTGGAGCGCAAGGAAGAGAAGAAAGAGGAATAGAGCCTATCGCGATGCGGGACGATGAGCTGCTGCGCTATTCGCGCCATATTCTTCTCGATGACATTGGCATTGAAGGGCAGCAAAAACTGCTGGCCGCCCACGCCCTGGTCATCGGTGCCGGCGGGCTGGGCTCTCCAGTTTCCATGTACCTCGCCTGCGCTGGTGTGGGGCGCATCACGCTGGTGGACGATGACACCGTCGATCTGACCAACCTGCAGCGGCAGATCGCGCACACGCAGGCCCGCGTTGGCCTGCCCAAGGTGGCGTCTGCCGCCATTACCCTGCGCGCGCTCAACCCCGATGTACAAGTGTCCGAAGTGCAGGCCCGCGCAAATGCAGACCTGCTCGAGCGCCTGGTCGGGCAGGCCGACGTGGTGCTGGACTGTTGCGACAATTTTGCCACCCGCCACGCCATCAATGCCGCCTGCGTCAGGCACAAGCGGCCGCTGGTATCGGGCGCGGCGATACAGTTTGACGGACAAATCAGCGTCTATGACGCGCGCGATGCCGCCTCGCCCTGCTATGCCTGCGCTTTTCCGCCGGGGCTGGATGTGGAGGAATCGCAATGTGCCACCATGGGTGTATTCGCCCCTCTGGTAGGCATCATCGGTGCCATGCAGGCCGCCGAGGCGCTCAAGCTGATCGCCGGTGTGGGAACGTCGCTGGCCGGACGGCTGCTGATGCTGGGCGGGCGCGCGATGGAGTGGGACCAGGTCCGCATCGCGCGCAACCCGGATTGCCCCGTGTGTGCTGCCCGTTCCTGTTAGACTTTGTCCCATTCCGTACCAAGCCCACTGTGCCGTCCACCCCACTTCCAGCGCCCGTCGAATTGCAGCAACTGCGGCTGGATGACGCGCAAGCCCTGCTCAGTCGGGATGGTGTACTCCAGACCCTGGACGGCCAGGAATCGGCCACCGTCTACCTGCAGCGTGTGATAGACGGGCTGTGCGAGCTCTCGCTCAAGGACCCGCTGACGGGTTTGTCCAATCGCCGTCACTTTCACAACATGCTCGACAAGACGATCGATGTGGTGGCGCGCTCGGGGGACCCGGCATTGCTGCTGATGCTTGACATTGACTACTTCAAGAAAGTCAACGACAGCTACGGCCACCAAAGCGGTGACCAGGTGTTGCGGGCGGTGGCACAGGCACTGGCCCAGTGTGTCAGGCCGATGGACACGGTCGCGCGCTATGGCGGGGAAGAATTCGCCGTCATCATGCCCGATTGCCAGACCGCATTTGGATTTTCCGTAGCCGAGCGGATCCGCCAGACGATGCAGGACATGTCCATCATGCTTTCGCCCGGCGTGGAAATCCGCGTGACGGTGAGCATCGGCGGCGCCTACGCACCCGAGTGGGTGCGGTCCACTGCGGCCCTGTGGACGGAGCGGGCGGACGCCTTGCTCTACCGTGCCAAGAACGAAGGGCGCAACCGTGTATTGCTGGACTCCCAGCAGGAAATCCATGTCAGCGCCGAAGAAAAGAACATGCTGTTTGGCCACTTGGGGCTGGGTGACGCCCTCTGGGCGGACAGCGTGGGTGCGGACAACGGCGCCGACGGCACGCATTCGATGAGAGCCAACTGACATGTCCGACGCAGTAAACCCCGCCCCGACCGCAGCTGCGGCACCCAGCGTGCCCCTCAAGCCGCTGGGCAAGGTGCTGGCGGTGACCAGCGGCAAAGGTGGCGTGGGCAAAACGTTCGTCTCGGCCAACCTGGCCGCGGCCCTGGCCAAGCGCGGATTGCGCGTGCTGGTGCTGGACGCCGACCTCGGCCTGGCCAACCTGGATGTCGTACTCAACCTCTACCCCAAGATCACCCTGCACGATGTATTCACCGGCAAGGCCAAGATCCAGGATGCCATCGTGAAAGCGCCTGGGGGCTTCTCGGTGCTGCTGGCGGGTTCGGGTATGGTGGAGTATTCCCGGCTGACGCCCGAAGTGCGGGACGAATTCCTGCGCATCATGGCCAGTCTGGTGCCGCATTACGACCTCGTTCTGCTCGATACCGGCGCCGGCATCTCCGATGTGGTGCTGTTTGCGGTATCGCTGGCGTCCGAGGTGATGGTTGTGGCGACGCCGGAGCCGACCTCACTGACCGACGCCTACGCCACCATCAAGGTGCTGGTAACCCAGCAGAAGCGGCAGACGGTGCGGCTGGTCATCAACCAGACGGCCCGCACCGGCGATGGCCGCGCAATCACGGTGCAGTTGCAGCAGGTGCTGGACCGGTTTGTGGCCACAGAGCCCGGACGCCCGATCAAGCTGGTGCACATGGGAGACATCCCGGCCGATCCTTCCGTGCGGCAGGCGATCATGCGACGCCAGCTACTGGCGCAGTCCATGTCGGGCGCGCCGGCAGCCCTGGCCATTGCCCAGTTGGCGCAAAGGGTGCAGGACACCCTGGTATCGCGGACCGCCTGATTACGGTGCGCTGATGATCCACCCCTCGAGGGGGTCGAATCCGGGTGCCAGCCCGTACAAGGGGGCGCCCTCCTGGTCGCGCAGGCTGGCCCACGCGGCCTGCATCAGGCACAACACGGCGTCAAGCATGTCTGCCGAGCCATCATCGATCAGGGCATCACGCTGGGCATGCGTGACTTTCAGTCGCAAACCCAGCCGGGTTCGGCCCATCTCCAGGGCGGTGACAAGGTCTTTGCGCGCGATCAGCCGCTCTGCTGACTGCCGGGCGCGGTCATCGCTCTTGTAGCTGCGCCGCCCCAGAACTTCGCGCGCCAGCAGGCCGGGATAAGCCTCGAGGGCAACCCTGTGTCCGCAGACCGCGCCCGGGGCAGCATCGGCCGCCTGCAGACCCGGAAAGTGGACCCCCGCAGCCAGCAGGCGTGGGACGCCGGCGTGCAGCATGTAGGCGACCGGCGGATTGACCCATTTCATGGAGGAACTCGAGCCGGCCGGCAGGTCGGTTGCACGGTGGGCAAATTTGGAGCCTGCGGGCCGGGCGTCGCAAAATGCCTTGAAACACGCCCGGATGTCGGCCCGGCTCAGGCTGGCATAGTGCTGTATGCAGTCCTCCCAGACCAGAGGCCAGCCCAGCGCCTCGACCAGCGGGCGCGGCAGTCCAAAAGGCAAATCGAATCCACCCAGCCAGTCGCCGGGGGCACCGACAATTTCTGAGAAGCTGTCGTGCGAATCGGCAAACTCCAGCCGCGACAACTGCACGCGACCAGCCTGCACGTGGCCCCAAGCCAGTACCACCGGCTTGCGCCGGGTCGGGCTGCTGGAAAAATCGCATCCCAGCAGCTGCGGCAGGGGCGGGTTTGCTACGGGCTCCGTTCGGGCCGGTGCAGGGGCTGCCAAGGCAGGCAGCTCAGGCGCGGCCGATGATGGACGCCGTGGCCATGAGCTCTTCGAGCAGGGCCAGCGACACCCGACCCGACACCGCGTAGGGATCGAGCTCCGGTCTTTCAGCGTATTTCAGCAGGATGGTGGTGTTGACTTTGGACATATTGACCTGCCCCATGGTCCAGCCGCCAAAGCGGCGTTCCGAGATTTCTTCGTAATGCAGCAGCACCACATCCTTGTGCCGTGGATCGCGTTGGATGTGCCCATACAACTCGCTGACCGCCGTGCGACCGCCTTCGATAGCCTGCAAGAAGATACCGCCGCCGTAGCACAGGATTCCGGTGATGCCACTGCCCGGGTTGTACTGGCGCGACTGGCTCAGGATGTCATCAATCGCGTTCACATCCGGGTCCACCGCGCGGCTGGCATAGAGTAAGCGTACCAACATGGCATCAACCTTTCTGTGGAATCAGTGACAGGAACTCGCGCCGCAAATTGGGATCCTTGAGGAAGACGCCACGCATCACCGAGTTGATCATTTTGCTGTCCATGTCCTTGACGCCGCGCCACGCCATGCAGTAATGGCTGGCTTCCATGACGATGGCAAGCCCGTCCGGCTGGGTCTTTTCCTGGATCAGGTCGGCAAGCTGCACCACGGCCTCCTCCTGGATCTGGGGCCGCCCCATGATCCATTCCGCCAGCCGCGCATACTTGGACAGACCGATGACATTGGTGTGCTCGTTGGGCATGACACCAATCCAGACCTTGCCGATGACCGGGCAGAAGTGGTGGCTGCAAGCGCTGCGCACCGTAATGGGGCCCACAATCATCAGCTCGTTGAGGTGCTCGGCGTTCGGAAACTCGGTAATGGTCGGGGCTGCCACATAGCGCCCACGGAACACCTCGTTGACATACATCTTGGCCACCCTGCGGGCCGTATTGCCGGTGTTGTGGTCGCCATCGGTGTCAATCACCAGGCTGCTGAGGACCCCTTGCATCTTCTGCTCGACCTCGTCGAGAAGCAGTTCCAATTCCCCCGGCTGAATGAATTGCGCAATATTGTCGTTGGCATGGAACCGCTTTCGCGATGCAGCGATGCGTTCGCGAATTTTGACGGAAACCGGAGTTCCCTGATCGGCGTCATTAGGATTCATGGTGCTCTGTTTTTTCGCTGGCAAGGTGGCAGTTTAACAGCCTTTGCACAACAATAAAATTAGCTCCAAGCCCTTGAAAATACTGGGCTCAATGCTACAAATTTAGTAGCGATTGCCAGTAAGAAACAGCGACAGGCGCATCGCGGCGTATGCCATCAGATCCAGAATGCGCTGCACGAACGGGCGGTTTTGGTACACGGTTGTGTCGAGCCTGCGCCCCTGGTCGTTGATCACTTCGCCCAGACGCTTTTGCAGCATCGATGAAAAGCCCGGGTCATCGACCAGAATATCCGCTTCGCGCGCCAGCAACAGGCTCAAGGGGTCGAGATTGCTCGAGCCCACAGTCGCCCAGTGGCCATCCACCACCGCCACCTTGGAGTGCAGAAAGCCGGCATGGTATTCATAAATCTCCACGCCAGCGGCGAGCAGCGCACCGTACACCGGTTTGGAGGCATGGAACTGCATGAAGTACTCGTACCGGCCCTGCAGCAGCAGCCGTACACGCACGCCCCGGCGCGCTGCATGCATCAGCGCCCTGCGCATTTTGCCGCCAGGCAAAAAATAGGCGTTGGCAATGACAACATCGTGCCGGGCACGCGCGATGGCGCGGCGGTACGCACGTTCAATCCGGCTGCGATTGCGCACATTGTCCCGCGTCAGCAATGCGGCGAGCGCGCCTTTGAATCCTGAAACCACAGCAGGCGGACGGAGCAGGTCTGCGCTGCCGGCGGCAGCCTGCACTGGCCGCAGTGGCGCACGCCGCAAGCTGTGGGTTGCATCCAGGATATGGCCACGCTCCAACTCGCGCGCGGCCTGCAGACGCCGCCACAGCTTTTCCATCACCTGGTGCGCATCGCGCACCAGCGGACCCACGACTTTCACGGCAAAGTCAAACCGGGCCGACTCCAGCGGGCCGAAATGGGGGTCATTGAAATCGTCCAGAATATTGATACCGCCGCAAAAAGCCACCTGCAGGTCTACCACGCAGAGCTTGCGGTGCATGCGACGCCAGTTGCTCGGGAACAGCAAACCCCAGCGACCCAGAGGCGAGAATTGCGCCCACATCACGCCAGCGGCGTGCCAGCGCGCCTGCCAGTCCGTCGGCACCGCCGGGGTTCCGATACCGTCCATGATGAGGTACACCCGCACCCCGCGCCGGGCCGCCTGCTCCAGTGCGCTGGCCACGGCGACACCGGTGGCGTCGAACTCAAAAATATAGGTTTCCAGCCGGACCTCGGTGTGGCTGCTGCCCAAGGCCTGCAACAGTGCCGGAAAATACCGCTGCCCGCCTTCCAGCAGTTCGAGGGTATGGCCGTAGCGCAGGGGTTCCAACGTCAATCCGCTTGCAGTGGCAGATCAAAGTCGGCGATCAGCGGCAGGTGATCGGACATGCGACCCCAGATGCGTCCGCGCGGCACATGCTGGCCTAGCGGCTGCAGGCCACGGGCGTAGACGTAGTCCAGTTGCACCAGCGGCAGCCGGGACGGAAACGTGGCGAGGCCAGGCTGCTCCAGGGCGGCGAGTCCGGACCGGCCCAGCACCTGCCCCGACAGCCCGCCCCAGTCGTTGAAATCACCAGCCACCAACAGCGGCAGATCCTGTGGCACCTCGCGGGCAATGAATCGCTGCAATTGCGCCAGCTGGCGCACGCGGCTGGCGCGGATCAGACCCAGGTGCACCACGATGACATGCACGGCGACCCCCTGAACCTGAACTTCGGCATGCAACAGGCCACGCTGCTCCAGCCGGTGATCGGACATGTCTTCGTGCTGGTGGGCCAACACCGGCCAGCGTGACAGCATCGCATTGCCGTGCTCGCCGTGGCGGGTAAAGGCGTTGGTCCGGTAGACCGCTTCATAGCCGGCGGGGGCCAGAAAGTCCGCCTGCGGCATTTCCGGCCAGCGCGCAAAGTGCGCCGCCTCGCGGGTGTGCACCTTGCGGACCTCCTGCAGGCAAACGATATCGGCATCGAGTTGCTCCACCGCATGGCCGAGGTTGTGGATTTCCAGTCTGCGCCGCGGCCCGAGCCCCTGCACACCCTTGTGGATATTGTAGGTGGCGACGCGCAGGCGGATCACCGGACGCCCTCCAGGTGCCCTGCATCCAGGGGCGCAAACCTGGGCAGCAGCAGACAGGCCTCGGCGTTGGAAGGCGAAAAACAGCGCTGCGCTGCCTCCAGGTAGGGCAACCAGACAAAGTGGGTGTGTTCGCGCGCACTGAGCACCACCGGGACGCCGCGGGGCACCCGCAAACCGAATACCCGCTCGGTGTTGTGCGTCACGCCCGGTGCGTAGCGGTGCAGCCAGCGGGGGTAAATGGTGTACACATTCTCCAGGTGCCAATCCTGCAAATGGCCCGCCAGCGGGGCACCCCGCCGGCAATCGATACCGGTTTCCTCATACACCTCGCGCCGCGCCGTGGCATCCAGGGTTTCCGCCGGATCGTCCTTGCTGCCGGTGACGGACTGCCAGAATTCGGTGTCCGGGGTATCCGCGCGCCGGATCATCAGCACCTCCAGTTGGGGGGTGTAGATCACGACCAGCACGGACTGGGGCACCTTGTAGCGCGGTTTCATGGCTTGTTCGCCGGGCAAAAAGCCCGACAGACCCCATTGTGCACGGGAGCACCGGCCACCACCACCCGGTGGGCGCCAGCCGCAACGCTGGCGCACAAAGAACTCAGGCGGACTTGACCGGCTCCAGATTGCGCAGGCGGATGTGCAATTCGCGCAACTGCTTGTCATCCACCGGGCTGGGGGCCTGGGTAAGCAGGCACTGGGCGCGCTGCGTCTTGGGAAACGCAATCACATCGCGGATGGACTCGGCACCGGTCATCAGGGTCACGATACGGTCCAGACCAAATGCCAGACCGCCATGTGGGGGCGCACCGTACTGCAATGCGTCGAGCAGGAAGCCGAATTTGAGCTGCGCTTCCTGCGGCGATATCTTCAAGGCATCAAACACTTTCTGCTGCACGTCGGCCCGGTGGATACGCACCGATCCGCCGCCCATCTCCCAGCCGTTAAGAACCATGTCGTAGCCCTGAGAAATGCATTTCTCCGGCGCCGTGACCATCCAGTCCTCGTGGCCGTCCTTGGGGGCGGTGAAAGGGTGGTGCACGGCGGTGTAACGCTGGCTCTCCTCGTCGAACTCGAACATGGGAAAGTCCACCACCCACAGGGGACGCCAGCCAGCGGTAAACAGGCCATTGTTGCGGCCAAACTCGCTGTGGCCGATCTTGACGCGCAGGGCGCCGATGGCATCGTTGACGACCTTCTCCTTGTCCGCCCCGAAGAAAATCAGGTCCCCGTCCTGCGCACCCGTGCGCGCCAGCACTGCCTCCAGCGCCTTGTCGTGGATGTTCTTGACAATCGGGCTTTGCAGGCCGTCACGCCCTCTGAGCAGATCGTTGACCTTGATGTAGGCCAGCCCCTTGGCGCCGTAAATCTTGACAAATTCGGTGTAGGCGTCAATTTCCCCCCGGGAAAGTCCGCCCGACTCCCGCGCACCGCCAGGAACGCGCAACGCAACCACGCGACCGCCCTTCATGGCAGCCGCCCCGGAAAACACCTTGAAATCCACATCGACCATCACATCGGTGACTTCGGCGAACAGCAGGTTGACCCGCAGGTCCGGCTTGTCAGAACCGTACAGGCGCATCGCATCCTGGTAGGTCACCACCGGGAATGCGCCCAGGTCGATACCGATGGTGTTTTTGAAAACGGTGGAAATCATTCCCTGGAACATCGCGCGAATTTCTTCCTCGGTGAGGAAAGAGGTCTCGATATCGATCTGGGTGAATTCGGGTTGGCGGTCGGCACGCAGATCTTCATCGCGGAAACATTTCGTGATCTGGTAATAACGGTCAAAACCCGCCACCATCAGCAGCTGCTTGAACAACTGGGGGGACTGCGGAAGCGCAAAGAAATGCCCATCGTGCACGCGGCTTGGCACCAGATAGTCCCGCGCGCCTTCGGGCGTGCTCTTGGTCAGCATCGGGGTTTCAATGTCCACAAAACCGTTGGCGTCCAGAAACTTGCGAACCTCCATGGACACGCGGTAGCGCAGCATCAGGTTGTTTTGCATGTAAGGACGGCGCAGGTCCAGCACGCGGTGTGTCAGCCGGGTGGTCTCCGACAGGTTTTCATCATCGATCTGGAAGGGCGGCGTCACGGAAGGGTTAAGCACCGTCAACTCATGGCACAGCACCTCGATCTTTCCACTTTTCAGGTTGTCATTGGCGGTGCCAGGAGGACGGGCACGGACCACGCCCTTGATCTGGACGCAGAATTCATTGCGGATGTCTTCTGCCACTTTGAACATCGCAGCGCGGTCGGGGTCACACACCACCTGGACGTAGCCCTCGCGGTCCCGCAGATCCACGAAGATGACGCCACCGTGGTCACGCCGGCGATTGACCCAGCCGCACAGGGTCACGTCTTGGCCCATCAGGGCTTCGGTCACCAGACCGCAGTAGTGGGAACGCATGGCCATAGGTCGCTTTCAATGCTGCGTGGAGGGCAGCGGGTTGGGAGGTCGTTATCGGGAAGTGGTGGGAAGGTGTGCGGCGTGCACCGCCGGCGGCACCGATCCCATGGAAATCACGTAGGTCAAGGCTTCGTCGACACTCATATTGAGTTCAATCACGTCTGCCCTGGGCAGCATCAAAAAGAAACCGCTGGTGGGATTGGGCGTGGTTGGTACATAGACGCTGACGAAGTCCGGGCCCAAGTGGGAAGCGACCTCTGCGCCTGGAACGCCCGTTTGAAAGGCGATGGTCCAGGCACCCGCCCGGGGGTACTGGATCAGCATGGCCGTCCGAAATGCGTTGCCGTTGCTCGAAAACAGCGTATCGGACACCTTTTTGACGCTGTTGTAGATCGACTTGACGATGGGAATCGTCGTGAATATCCGGTCCCATTGCCGGACCATCCAGCGGCCCGCCACATTGGACACCAATGCCCCCGTCACCAGCAGCACCGACACCACCAGCAGGACGCCCAATCCAGGAATACTGCGCAGGTGCTCAATGCCAGGTTTTAGGCTGACCGAGGTCACGGCCGTCAGCCCGGAGAGGAAACCGCCGAACACCGCGTCGAGGATGCCCACGAGCCAGAGCAACACCCAGATGGTGATCGCCAGGGGCAACCACACCATCAGGCCAGTGAGCAGGTACTTTTTGATGTGCACGGCTTATCTCGGTTGGGGGCGGGACAAAATCAACCGGCCTCGGCGGCAGGTGCTGGCGGAGCGGCAGGCGCTGCGGCCTCCGTCTTGGGTGCGGCGGCATCAGCCGCCGCAGGGGCTTCGGCGCCCGCCGCCGGGGCGGCGGCGGCCGGCGCACTGCCGGAACCCTTGAAGTCCGTGGCGTACCAGCCCGAGCCCTTGAGCTGGAAACCGGCCGCCGTCAGCTGCTTTTTGAAGGTCGGTTGGTCGCACGACGGACACTGTTGCAAAGGCGCGTCGGAGATCTTTTGCAGCACGTCCTTGGCAAAGCCGCAGGACTCGCATTTGTAGGCATAGATGGGCATGGTCGTGGAGAAATGGCTGCAGGTTGCAAAGCCCTCAATTATAGGGCGGTCCCTACATATAGCCTGTGTGCACCACCATCTGCGTAAGCACCATGCCGACCGCGAAGCCGATCAGCACCAGTACAAGGGCCTGCAACAGTCGGTTGGTCTTGCGCTGCTCCACCAGCAGTTCCTGCGCCAGCTTGTGCACGCCGGCATCGGTACGCTGCAGGTATTTGTGCAACAGTATCGGAAGGTCCGGCAACAGCTTTGCATAGCGGGGGGCCTGCGCCTTGAGTTCCTCAAAAAATTTCTGCGGTCCGACCTGGCCGATCATCCATTTTTCCAAGAAGGGCTTGGCC
>Ga0208864_1000231_pt1 | contig 18459 bp, 14 predicted proteins | sample CryBogmetaGMA05M_FD_184542 | JGI IMG/M metagenome (GOLD analysis project Ga0208864, IMG submission 184542) | Freshwater microbial communities from Crystal Bog, Wisconsin, USA - MA0.5M (SPAdes) | ecosystem: Environmental > Aquatic > Freshwater > Lake | place: Crystal Bog, Wisconsin, USA...
GTCCACCAGACGGCGCGTCAAGTAGCCGGAGTTGGCGGTTTTGAGCGCGGTGTCGGCCAGGCCCTTGCGGGCGCCGTGGGTGGAGATGAAGTACTCCAGCACGTTGAGGCCTTCACGGAAGTTGGCGGTAATCGGCGTCTCGATGATCGAGCCGTCAGGCTTGGCCATCAGTCCGCGCATACCAGCCACCTGGCGAATCTGCGCGGCGGAACCGCGAGCGCCGGAGTCAGCCATCATGTAGATGGAATTGAACGACTCCTGGGTGACTTCCTTGCCGTGGCGGTCGATAACGGTCTCTTTGGAGAGCTTGGCCATCATTACCTTGGACACTTCGTCGCCGGACTTGCCCCAGATGTCGACCACCTTGTTGTAGCGCTCGCCGGCTGTTACCAGGCCGGAGACGTACTGCTGCTCGATCTCTTTGACTTCCTTCTGCGCGCGCGCGATGATTTCGTGCTTTTCCTGCGGCACCAGCATGTCGTCGATACAGATGGAGATGCCGGCCTTGGTCGCCAGCCGGAAACCGGCCTGCAGCAGCTTGTCGGCAAACACCACCGTCTCCTTCAGACCGCAATTGCGGAAGGACACATTGATGAGCTTGGAGATTTCCTTCTTCTTGAGCGCCTTGTTGATGTTCGCAAACGGCAGGCCCTTGGGCAGGATCTCAGACAGCAGCGCACGCCCGGCCGTGGTTTCCCACAGCTTGGTAGACGGCACGAACTCTCCGGTTTCCTTGTCTTTGGTGTACTCGGTCAGGCGCACGTTGATGCGCGAGTTGAGTTCCACTTCGTTGGCATCAAAAGCCCGCTGTACTTCGCCGGTATCGGCAAAGATCAGGCCCTCGCCCTTGCCGTTGATGCGTTCGCGGGTGGTGTAGTACAGGCCCAGCACCACGTCCTGGGACGGTACGATGGAAGGCTCGCCGTTGGCGGGGAACAGCACATTGTTGGAGGCCAGCATCAGGGTGCGGGCTTCCATTTGGGCTTCCACCGACAGCGGCACGTGGACGGCCATCTGGTCGCCGTCAAAGTCGGCATTGAAGGCGGCGCACACCAGCGGGTGCAGCTGGATCGCCTTGCCTTCGATCAGGATCGGCTCGAACGCTTGGATGCCCAGGCGGTGCAGCGTAGGCGCACGGTTGAGCATGATCGGGTGCTCTTTGATCACCTCTTCCAGAATGTCCCACACCACCGGCGTGCCGGATTCGACTTCCTTCTTGGCAGCCTTGATGGTGGTGGCAATGCCCATGGCTTCCAGGCGCGCAAAGATGAAGGGCTTGAACAGTTCCAGCGCCATCAGCTTGGGCAAACCGCACTGGTGCAGCTTGAGCGTCGGGCCCACGGTAATCACGGAGCGGCCCGAGTAATCGACGCGCTTGCCCAGCAAGTTCTGGCGGAAGCGACCGGATTTGCCCTTGATCATATCGGCCAGGGACTTGAGCGCACGCTTGTTGGCGCCGGTCATGGCTTTGCCGCGGCGGCCATTGTCGAGCAGGCTGTCGACCGACTCCTGCAGCATCCGCTTTTCATTGCGGGCAATGATCTCGGGTGCCTTGAGTTCGAGCAAACGGCGCAGACGGCTGTTGCGGTTGATCACGCGGCGGTAGAGGTCGTTGAGGTCCGAAGTCGCAAAGCGGCCACCGTCCAGGGGAACGAGCGGACGCAGGTCCGGCGGCAGCACGGGCAACACGTCGAGCACCATCCACTCGGGCTTGATGCCCGATTTTTTGAACGCTTCGAGCACCTTCAGGCGCTTGGCGTTTTTCTTGATCTTGAGCTCGGAGCCGGTGAGGTCGTTGCGCAGCTTCTCGATCGAGCCTTCGATGTCGATGCTCTGCAGCAGGTCCTTGATACCTTCGGCGCCCATCTTGGCCTTGAACTCATCGCCGTATTCCTTGAACTTGGCGTCGAAATCGTCCTCGGTCATGATGCTGAACTTCTTCAGCGGCGTCATGCCCGGGTCGGTCACCACATACGCTTCAAAGTACAGGACGCGCTCGATGTCCCGCAGGGTCATGTCCAGCACCAGGCCAAGACGGCTGGGCAGGGATTTCAGGAACCAGATGTGGGCGCAGGGTGCGGCCAGGTCGATGTGACCCATGCGCTCGCGGCGTACCTTGGTCTGGGTGACTTCAACGCCGCACTTCTCGCAGATCACGCCGCGGTGCTTGAGGCGCTTGTATTTGCCGCACAGGCATTCGTAGTCCTTGATCGGTCCAAAAATCTTGGCGCAGAACAATCCATCACGCTCAGGCTTGAAGGTCCGGTAGTTGATGGTTTCCGGCTTCTTGACTTCGCCGAAAGACCACGAGCGGATCTTCTCGGGCGATGCCATGCCGATTTTGATGGCATCGAAATGCTCACCGGGTGTGAACTGCTTGAACAGGTCGAGTAAAGATTTCATATGACTTCTTTCCCTTGGTATTTAAGAACGTTCGAGTTCAATATCGATGCCCAAGGAACGGATTTCCTTGACCAGCACATTGAACGACTCCGGCATACCGGCTTCGATGGAGTGCTCGCCCTTGACGATGCTCTCGTACACCTTGGTCCGGCCCTGCACGTCGTCGGACTTGACTGTCAGCATTTCCTGCAGCACGTAGGATGCGCCATAGGCCTCCAGCGCCCACACCTCCATCTCGCCGAAACGCTGTCCGCCGAACTGGGCCTTGCCGCCCAGAGGCTGCTGCGTGACCAGGCTGTAAGGCCCGGTGGAGCGTGCGTGCATCTTGTCGTCCACGAGGTGGTGCAGTTTGAGCACATGCATGTAGCCCACGGTGGTGGGGCGTTCAAACGCCTCGCCACTGCGGCCGTCAAACAGGTTGGCCTGGGTGCGGGTGGCGGTCAGGCCCTTGGCCTTGACGATGTCATCCGGATAGGCGAGCTTGAGCATGCCGCGGATTTCTTCCTCGGAGGCACCGTCAAACACGGGCGTGGCAAAGGTCGCGCCACTGGACAGGTTGGCCGCCATTTCCAGCACCTGGTCGTCACTGAGCTTGGCCAGGTCTTCCTTGCGGCCCGAGCCGTTGTACAAGGCTTCCATGAACTGGCGCATTTCTGCCACCTTGGTCTCGGCCTGCAGCATGTCGCCAATGCGCTGGCCCAGGCCCTTGGCAGCCCAGCCCAGGTGCACTTCGAGCACCTGGCCAACGTTCATGCGCGAAGGCACGCCCAGCGGATTGAGCACGATGTCGCACGGGGTGCCGTCGGCCATGTAAGGCATGTCTTCCACAGGCACGATTTTGGACACCACGCCCTTGTTGCCATGGCGGCCGGCCATCTTGTCACCAGGCTGCAGGCGGCGCTTGACCGCGATGTAGACCTTGACCATTTTCAGCACGCCCGCCGGCAACTCGTCGCCCTGCGTGAGCTTTTTGCGCTTTTCCTCGAACGCCAGGTCGAAACTGTGGCGTGTCTGCTCCAGCGAGTTCTTGATGCTTTCCAACTGGCCAGCAACGTCTTCATCCGCCGGGCGAATGTCAAACCAATGGAACTTCTCGACGGAAGCCAGGTAGGCCTTGTCGATCTTGGTGCCCTTGGCCAGCTTTTGCGGTCCACCGTTGGCGGACTTGCCTACCAGCAGCTTCTCGATACGGTCAAAGGCGTCGGCTTCCACAATGCGGATCTGGTCATTGAGGTCCAGGCGGAAGCGCTTGAGCTCATCGTCGATGATCTGCTGGGCGCGCTTGTCGCGGGTGATGCCTTCACGCGTGAAGACCTGCACATCAATGACCGTGCCTTGCGAGCCCTGGTCAACGCGCAGCGAGGTGTCCTTCACATCACTGGCTTTCTCACCGAAGATGGCGCGCATCAGCTTCTCTTCCGGAGTCAGCGTGGTTTCACCCTTGGGGGTGACCTTGCCCACCAGCGTGTCACCTGGCAGCACTTCCGCACCGACGTAGATGATGCCGGACTCGTCCAGGCGGTTGAGCTGCTGCTCGCTCAGGTTGGGAATGTCGCGGGTGATTTCTTCCGCTCCGAGCTTGGTGTCACGCGCCATGACGACCAGCTCTTCGATGTGGATCGAGGTGTAGCGGTCATCGGCGACGACGCGCTCGCTGATCAGGATCGAATCTTCGAAGTTGTAGCCATTCCAGGGCATGAACGCCACCAGCATGTTCTGCCCCAGCGCCAGCTCACCGAGGTCGGTGGATGCACCATCGGCAATCACATCGCCCCGGGCGAGCTTGTCACCCTTTTGGACGATGGGCCGCTGGTGGATGTTGGTGTTCTGGTTGGACCGCTGGTACTTGATCAGGTTGTAGATGTCCACGCCGACTTCGCCCGCCTGGGCTTCGTCGTCGTTGACGCGGATCACAACCCGGGTGGCGTCCACGTAGTCCACCACACCGCCACGGGTTGCCGTGACCACCGTGCCGGAGTCGACCGCGGATACGCGCTCGATGCCAGTACCGACAAAGGCCTTTTCGGGCCGCAATACCGGCACGGCCTGGCGCTGCATGTTGGCGCCCATCAGCGCGCGGTTGGCATCGTCATGCTCCAGGAACGGCACCAGCGAGGCTGCTACCGACACGATCTGGGCAGGGGACACGTCCATGTACTGCACGCGGTCAGCGCCGACCATGATGGACTCGCCTTTTTCACGGGCCGAGACCAGGTCACCGGTGAGGACGCCGTCCTTGTCCAGGGCCGCGTTGGCCTGGGCAATCACGTACTTGCCTTCTTCAATGGCCGAGAGATAGTCGATTTCGTTGGTGACCTTGCTGTCGGCCACCCGGCGGTACGGCGTTTCAATGAAGCCGTATTCGTTCAGGCGGGCATAGAGCGCCAGCGAGTTGATCAGGCCGATGTTCGGGCCTTCGGGTGTTTCGATCGGGCATACGCGGCCGTAATGGGTCACGTGCACGTCACGCACTTCAAAGCCGGCACGCTCGCGCGTCAAACCGCCCGGTCCAAGTGCCGATACACGGCGCTTGTGGGTGATTTCCGACAGCGGGTTGGTCTGGTCCATGAACTGCGACAGCTGCGACGCACCAAAGAACTCCTTGAGCGCGGCCGAAATCGGCTTGCTGTTGATCAGGTCGTGCGGCATGAGCGGCTCCTGCTCTGCCTGTCCGAGCCGTTCCTTCACGGCTTTCTCGATCCGCGCCAGTCCGGTGCGGTACTGGTTTTCCGCCAATTCGCCCACGCAGCGCACGCGCCGGTTGCCGAGGTGGTCAATGTCGTCCACATCGCCGCGGCCGTTGCGCAGATCCACCAGGATCTTCACCACTGCCAGGATGTCTTCGTTGGTCAGTACCATGGGGCCGGTCGACTCGGCACGTCCCATTTTGGCGTTGAACTTCATGCGTCCGACGCGCGACAGGTCGTAGGTGTCGGGGTTGTAGAACAGGCGCTGGAACAGGGCCTGCACCGCGTCTTCGGTAGGCGGCTCGCCGGGGCGCATCATGCGGTAGATGGCAACCCGTGCTGCGAATTCGTCGGCAGTTTCATCGGTGCGCAGGGTCTGCGAGATGTAGGCGCCCTGGTCGAGTTCGTTGGTGTAGATGCATGCCAGGTCCTGAATGCCCGACAGGCGCAGCTTCTTGAGAAGCGCTTCTGTCAGTTCTTCGTTGGCCTTGGCCAGAATCTCGCCGGTCTCGGCATCAACCACGTTGCGGGCCACGATGCGGCCGACCAAAAAGTCTTCCGGCACGCTGATGTGCGTGGTACCCGTCTGCTCGAGTTCCCGGGTGTGGCGCGCGGTGACGCGCTTGTCCTTGGCCACCACCACCTTGCCGCTCTTGTCGGTCAGGTCAAAGCGGGCCACTTCGCCGCGCAGACGCTCGGCCACAAACTCCATTTGGGCGCCGCTGTCCATCAGGCGGAAGTTGTCATTGACGAAGAAGTTGGCCAGGATGGACTCGTTGTTCAGGCCAATGGCCCGCAACAGGATCGTCACCGGCATCTTGCGGCGGCGGTCCACACGGAAGTACAGCAGGTCTTTGGGGTCAAACTCAAAGTCCAGCCAGGAGCCACGGTAGGGGATGATGCGCGCAGAGAACAGCAGTTTGCCGGAGCTGTGCGTCTTGCCCTTGTCGTGCTCGAAAAACACGCCCGGCGAGCGGTGCAGCTGGGACACAATCACGCGCTCGGTGCCGTTGATGATGAACGAGCCCTTGCCGGTCATCAGGGGCACTTCGCCCATGTAAACCTCTTGCTCCTTGACTTCCTTGACCACCTTGTTTTGCGAGGTGGAGGACTCACGGTCATAAATAATCAGTTGCACCTTGGCACGCACGGCCGAAGCAAAGGTCAGGCCACGCGTCTGGCATTCGCGCACATCGAACGCGGGTTTGGCCAGGTTGTATTCCAGGTACTTCATCTCCACAAAACCGTTGTGCGAGACGATGGGAAACGCTGCCTCAAAAGCGGCCTGCAGGCCTTCCGCAGTGCGCTTCTTGGGAGCGACGTCTGCCTGAAGAAACGCGGTGTAAGCGTCCTTTTGCATCTGCAGCAGGTAAGGGATTTCGAGCACGCTGTCACGATTGCCGAAATTCTTGCGGATGCGTTTGCGTTCTGTGTATGTGTAAGCCATTAGATCTCCGGGCAAAGACTGAGGAATCCTCGGGGTCCTAGGCGACTGTGTGTCTTTCTTGGTGATTGGCCACTACCAATCATTGGCGGACGGTTGCGCGTTGCACGCAACCCGTACCAAGGCATCTTCCGCAGTCGGGTTCAGAAGACACTAGAAAAGGGTGGAAGCACCCTTTTCTGGTGTGCACTGGGATTTCCAGTGCCACTGGAGGCAAAGGCCCGGAGGTCCTTGGCAGGAACCCCGGAACCCGTGCCCGCCGGTCGATTACTTGAGTTCGACCTTGGCGCCAGCTTCTTCGAGCTTCTTCTTGGCAGCTTCGGCGTCGGCCTTGGCAATGCCTTCCTTGACGGCCTTGGGAGCGCCGTCGACCAGGTCCTTGGCTTCCTTGAGGCCCAGGCCGGTGATTTCGCGAACCGCCTTGATGACCGACACCTTGTTGGCGCCGACTTCCGTCAGCATCACATTGAACTCGGTCTTTTCTTCGGCCACGGCAGCAGCAGCGCCACCGCCAGCAGCGGGGGCGGACATGGCTGCAGCGCTCACTCCAAATTTCTCTTCGATGGCTTTCACCAGGTCGTTGAGTTCCATCACCGTCATGCTGTCAAGCGCGGTCAAGAATGCGTCTTTATCGAATGCCATATAAATTTCCTAACAAGTTGGGTTACTACGGCAGGGGGCTCAGGCCGCCGCTGCTTCTGCCTCTGCGGGAGCAGCTTCCGCCGCACCAGCGCCTCTTTGTTCCGCCAGGGCGGCCAGCACACGGGCTGTCCGCGAAATGGGGGACTGCATCAAGCCCAGCAATTGCGCCAGCAGCACTTCCTTGGAAGGGATGCTTGCCAATTGCTTCACGCCGTTCACGTCCAGAACTTTTCCGCCATACGCACCAGCCCGGATCACCAACTTGTCGTTGGTTTTCGAGAACTCGGACACCACCTTGGCGGCGGCGACTGCGTCTTCAGAAAAGCTGTAGATCAGAGGACCGGTCATCTGGTCGGACATCACCTCAAACGAACTGCCGGCAACAGCACGGCGCGCCAGTGTGTTTTTCAACACACTCAGCGTCACGCCGTTGCTGCGCGCGGTGTTGCGCAGTTTGGTCATGTCAGCAACCGTGATGCCGCGGTACTCCGCGATCACGAGCGTTTGAGCTTTAGCGGCGAGGCCGGTCACATCGGTGATGACCGCTTCTTTCTCACTGCGATTCAGACTCAAGGTCTACTCCTTTAATGCGCTGGGCGGCGGTGCCACCTTCACGCTCCACGTTGCAGCGACCAACTGTTGCAAGAATTTTCATTCCTCTGGCAGCGGGATCGCCATCTGCGTTGGCTGGGGGATTAAGCGCAGTTGCATGCACGCCAACGGTCTTGGATGGCCTGCCAACACCTTGCAGCATCAGCAGCCCACCACATCGGGCGCCCCTTGCGGCGCGCCCCAATCTACTTAACCGGCGATGGTCTGGAGATCCACACGGACCCCCACGCCCATGGTCGACGACACAGCCACTTTGCGCAGGTACACGCCCTTGCTGGATGCGGGCTTGGCCTTGTTCAGTGCATCCACCAGCGCTGCCAGGTTGCCCTGCAGATGGGCGCTGTCAAAGGAGCGACGGCCGATGGTGGAGTGCACGATACCGGCCTTGTCCACACGGAACTGCACCTGGCCGGCCTTGGCATTGCGCACGGCAGTCGCCACGTCCGGTGTCACGGTGCCGACCTTCGGGTTGGGCATGAGGCCGCGCGGTCCCAGGATCTGGCCCAGCGTACCCACCACCCGCATCGCGTCAGGAGCGGCGATCACCACATCAAAGGGCATGTCACCGGCCTTGACCATGGCAGCGAGGTCGTCCATGCCGACAATGTCGGCACCCGCGGCGCGGGCTTCTTCGGCCTTGGCGCCCTGGGCAAACACCGCCACGCGCTTGGTTTTGCCGGTGCCGTTGGGCAGCACCACGGCGCCACGCACGACCTGGTCCGACTTCTTGGCATCAATGCCCAGCTGGACGGCGACGTCGATCGATTCATCGAACTTGGCATTGGCGAATTCCTTCACCAGCCCGAGGGCGTCAGAGAGCGGGTACAGCTTGTTGCTGTCGATCTTGCCGACCTGGGTCTTTTGTTTCTTGGTGAGCTTGGACATTTACACGCCCTCCACATTCACGCCCATGGAACGGGCAGAGCCAGCAATGGTGCGCACAGCCGCATCCAGATCGGCGGCGGTCATGTCTTTCATCTTGGTCTTGGCAATCTCTTCGAGTTGCGCGCGGGTGATCTTGCCGACCTTGTCGACGTGCGGACGGGCGGAGCCCTTGTCCAGCTTGATGGCTTTCTTGATCAGCACCGTCGCAGGCGGCGTCTTGATCACAAAAGTGAAGCTCTTGTCGGCAAACGCCGTGATCACCACCGGCAGGGGCAATCCGGGCTCAACGCCCTGGGTCTGGGCATTGAACGCCTTGCAGAACTCCATGATGTTGAGGCCACGCTGACCCAGTGCCGGGCCAATGGGTGGGGATGGATTGGCCTTACCAGCTGGCACTTGCAGCTTGATAAATCCAACGATTTTCTTCGCCATGATTTCTCCTTACGGGTAATAGCGCTTTGGTTCTGACCTGTTCAGACCGCGGCTCCCCGGGGTTAACGACTCGCTTTCACCGACTGGCACCGAGTCGAAAAGTGCCAGCCCCTGCAGGGCCCCAAAAGGCCCTGTTCGCTCAGGTCTTCTCGATCTGAGAGAACTCCAACTCCACCGGGGTCGATCGACCAAAAATGGTGACCGCCACACGAACCTTGCTTTTTTCGTAGTTCACGTCTTCGACGGAACCGTTGAAATCGGTAAACGGACCATCCTTGACCCGCACGTACTCGCCCACCACGAACTCCACTTTGTGGCGCGGCTTCTCGGTACCTTCCTGCATCTGGTTCACGATCTTCATGACCTCGGCTTCCGAGATCGGCGCCGGCCGGTTCTTGGCACCGCCAACAAAGCCAGTGACCTTGTTGGTGTGCTTGACAAGGTGCCAGCTGTCGTCGTCCATGATCATTTCGACCAGCACGTAGCCAGGGAAAAACTTGCGTTCGGTGGTCTTCTTCTGACCGTTCTTGACCTCGACCACTTCTTCCATGGGCACCAGAATGCGGCCGAACTTGCTTTCCATGCCGGCACGGGCGATGCGTTCCAGGATGTTGCGTTCCACCGCCTTCTCCATACCGGAGTAGGCGTGCACCACGTACCAGCGCAAATCCGGGTTCGCGGAAGGCGCCATGGGCGATTCGGTTGATGGACCTGCCACTGCGTCAGTCATTATTTCTTCCATCCCAGAATCAAGTCGTAAAAAAGCCATTCCAGCGATTTGTCAGTCAACCACAGGAACAGGGCCATGATCAGTACGAAACCGAACACATAGGCGGTGATTTGCATCGCTTCCTTGCGCTCGGGCCAGACGACCTTCTTGACTTCACGCCATGCATCGCGGCCAAACGCGGCGAGTTGCCGCCCCGGCTCCGCCATGAAAAACACCACCACAGCCACCGCCAGACACGCCAGCAGGACAGCCCACTGCACCAGCTGCCCCTGCTTGCCCAGCATGTAGAAGCCCACCAGCGCAGCCAGCACCAGAAGGGCAGCCACCGCCAGCTTGGCCTTGTCTGCCCCGGTGTTCACTGTTTGTACTTGTGTTGAAGCCATAGTTCTCTGATTCTTCGCGACCTGCGCACACTGCAAAAAAAGCAGCCTGTTCAAGACACTGAAGCCCGCTGCACGCAGCGGGCTGTTGTTACACCACCTCGTTACCTCAACAGGTGGCAGGGGCAGTAGGAATCGAACCTACAACCTTCGGTTTTGGAGACCGACGCTCTGCCAATTGAGCTATACCCCTCCGGATATTCCCTAGGCGATGATTTTAGCCACCACGCCCGCGCCAACGGTACGACCGCCCTCACGGATCGCAAAGCGCAGACCCTCTTCCATCGCAATCGGGTTGATCAGCTTGACCGTGATCGACACGTTGTCACCTGGCATCACCATCTCTTTGCCTTCAGGCAACTCGATCGCACCAGTCACGTCCGTCGTGCGGAAGTAGAACTGCGGGCGGTAGTTGTTGAAGAACGGGGTGTGGCGTCCGCCCTCGTCCTTGGACAGCACGTAGATCTCACCGGTGAAGTGCGTGTGCGGCTTGATCGAGCCGGGCTTGCACAGCACCTGGCCGCGCTGCACGTCTTCGCGCTTGGTGCCGCGCAGCAAAATACCAACGTTGTCACCCGCCTGGCCCTGGTCGAGCAGTTTGCGGAACATCTCCACGCCCGTGCAGGTGGTCTTCTGGGTGTCGGCAATGCCCACGATTTCGATCTCTTCGCCGACCTTGACGATGCCGCGCTCGACCCGTCCGGTCACCACGGTGCCGCGTCCCGAGATGGAGAACACGTCTTCGACGGGCATCAGGAATGCGCCGTCGACTGCGCGCTCGGGCAGGGGGATGTAGGTGTCCAGAGCCTCAGCGAGTTTCATGATGGCCTGCTCGCCGAGAGGGCCCTTGTCGCCTTCCATGGCGAGCTTGGCCGAGCCGTGGATGATGGGGGTCTTGTCGCCAGGGAAGTCGTACTTGTCGAGGAGCTCGCGCACTTCCATTTCAACGAGTTCGAGCAGTTCGGCGTCGTCCACCATGTCGCATTTGTTCAGGAACACGATGATGTAGGGCACGCCCACCTGGCGCGCGAGCAGGATGTGCTCGCGGGTCTGGGGCATGGGGCCGTCGGCTGCGGAGCACACCAAAATGGCGCCGTCCATCTGGGCCGCGCCAGTGATCATGTTCTTGACGTAGTCCGCGTGGCCGGGGCAGTCCACGTGGGCGTAGTGGCGATTGGCGGTTTCGTATTCGACGTGCGCGGTGTTGATGGTAATGCCGCGCGCCTTCTCTTCCGGTGCCGCGTCAATCTGGTCGTAGGCCTTGGCCTGGCCGCCAAACTTGGCCGCCAGCACCGTGGTGATCGCCGCCGTCAGCGTGGTTTTACCGTGGTCAACGTGTCCAATGGTTCCCACATTGACGTGGGGCTTGGTACGCGTGAATTTTTCTTTTCCCATTGTCAGACTCCGAAAAGTAATGAGGTCAAACTAACAAAAACTGGTGCCCATTGCGGGAATCGGACCCGCGACCTCTCCCTTACCAAGGGAGTGCTCTACCACTGAGCCAAATGGGCGAAATTTCTAACCACGGCGACGCCTCGACTGTGGAGCGGGGTAGGAGAATCGAACTCCTCGCTTTAGCTTGGAAGGCTAAGGTATTACCACTATACGAACCCCGCACAGGCTCGCCAAACACACAAAACAGTCAACACATCACTGGTGGAGAGGGCTGGATTCGAACCAGCGTACTCGTAAGAGGGCAGATTTACAGTCTGCTGCCATTAACCACTCGGCCACCTCTCCAAAGGCGAACCCCGGATTATGCCATGGAAATATTGGCGTTGAATGAACCGGCGGGCGAAATCCGGCTCCGGATCTGGTCGCGCAGCTGCGCCAGCCATTGCACCTGCAGATCGTGGCGCTGCGGCAGGGGGTGGCGGTAGGAAAGGCCATCGGCGCTCAAGCCGAGCAAGGGGTGCCCGGCCGCCGCCCGCAGCGCCCGCCCGGCCAGGTCCGCAAAGCGCGGGCTCAGGCCCCAGGCGCACAGCACCGGGGTCGCGCGCCGGCGAAACAGCGCCGTGCATTCGTCCTGGCGTGTTGCGGAAAACAGGCTATGGGCGTCGTTGTCGCCATAGGCCGCCAGCTTTTCCAGAAACTCGGCACTCTTGGGCGTGCGCAAATCGCTCAGGTTGAGCACGCGGGCATGGCGCCAGGGCAGCCCCATCGCCTGCGCCGCCAGCAGGAGCTGCATGATCTGGTACTGCGTCCGGTCGGGCTGGGCGGCGACAAAACCCTGGCTTCCGGCCGGGTCCCACAGCGCCTCCAGCGCGCGGGATGCGCCCGGGTTCATCATGATGACCAGCAGGTCCGGCTCTGCGCCGACGAGGTCTGCCAGCGCGTAGTTGCGCGGCGCGATTTCCAGCCGGTCGCGCAGCTGCTCGCGCACGCCGGCGATGTCTTTCTCGTAAAACCGCCCGTAAACGGCAAAGTGCTGCAACAGCGCGACGGCTTTCATGGCCAGCCCGGACCGGGGCGCTTCAGGCCGGCCCGAACAGGGCGGCGAGCGCCTCGCCGGGTTCCGGCGCGCGCATGAAGGCCTCGCCAACGAGGAATGCATTGACGCCCGCCGCGCCCATGCGCAGCACATCGTCGCGGGAGTGAATCCCGCTCTCGGTCACCAGCAAACGCCCGGGCGGCACCTGCGCGCGCAGCGCCAGCGTGGTGTCAAGCGACACCTCGAACGTCTGCAGGTTGCGGTTGTTGATGCCGATCAGCGGGGTTTTCAGGCGCAGGGCGCGCTCGAGTTCTGCCGCATCGTGCACTTCGACCAGCACCGCCATGTCCAGCCCCAGGGCAATGGCTTCGAAGTCGCGCATCTGCGCATCATCAAGGCAAGCGGCGATCAGCAGCACCGCGTCGGCGCCCATGGCCCGGGACTCGTAGACCTGGTAGGCGTCCACCAGGAAGTCCTTGCGCAGGACCGGCAGCGGGCAGGACGCGCGCGCCTGCTTGAGGTAGTCGACGCTGCCCTGGAAGAACTGCACGTCGGTCAGCACCGACAGACAGGCCGCGCCGAACTCGGCGTAGCTCTGCGCGATGTCGGCCGGAATGAAGTCGGCCCGCAGCACGCCCTTGGACGGGCTGGCCTTTTTAATCTCGGCAATCACCGCCGGCCGGCCAGCGGCAATGCGGCTGCGCAGCGCACCGACGAAGTCGCGCGTCAGCACCCGCGACTCGGCATCTGCGCGCACCATATCCAGGGGCTTGCGCCGCACGGCAGCAGCCACCTCCTGGTGCTTGACTGCCACAATCTTGTCCAGGATGTCGCTCATGCTGCCGCTCCCTGCTTGGCGCTGGCAAGCTGGCCCGACAGCGCGACCAAGGCTTCAAGCTTGGCCAGCGCTGCTCCTGATTCAATAGCAGCATGTGCAAGCCCGATGCCGGTCTGGATGCTGTCAGCCACATTGGCGGCATACAGGGCGGCGCCCGCATTGAGGACCACAATGTCGTGGGCCGGCCCGCCCTCTTTGTGCAGCACACCCATGAGCATGGCGCGCGAGTCGTCCGCCGTCTCGACCCGCAGGGCGCGGTTGCTGGCCATGGCCAGGCCGAAGTCTTCCGGGTGGATCTCGTACTCCGTCACTTCGCCGTGGCGCAGTTCACCCACCAGGGTGGCGGCGCCCAGGCTGACCTCGTCCATGCCGTCGCGCCCGTACACCACCAGCGCGTGCTCGGCGCCCAGGCGCTGCAGGGCGCGCACCTGGATGCCGACCAGGTCGGGGTGGAAGACGCCCATCAGGATGTTGGGCGCACCGGCCGGGTTGGTCAGCGGCCCGAGCAGGTTGAAAATGGTTTTGGTGCCCATTTCGCGCCGCACCGGGGCGACGTTTTTCATGGCCGGATGGTGGTTGGGCGCAAACATGAAGCCGACCCCCAGGGCTTCAATGCAGCGGGCGATCTGCGCCGGATTCAGGTTGATTTGCACGCCCAGGGCCTCCATCACGTCGGCGCTGCCGCTCTTGCTGCTGACGCTGCGCCCGCCGTGCTTGCTGACCTTGGCGCCGGCGGCGGCAGCGACAAACATGGCGCAGGTGGAGATGTTGAAGGTGTGCGAGCCGTCACCGCCGGTGCCCACAATGTCGACCAGCGCCGCCTTGTCGGCCACTTCCACCGCAGTGGAGAACTCGCGCATGATCTGCGCAGCGGCCGTGATCTCGCCGATGGTCTCTTTCTTGACCCGCAGGCCGGTGGTGATGGCGGCGATCATCACTGGGGAGACCTCGCCCGACATGATCTGGCGCATCAGGTCCAGCATCTCGTCGTGGAAGATCTCACGGTGTTCAATGGTGCGCTGAAGCGCCTGTTGGGGCGTGATTTTGGCGGTAGGCTGGGGCATGGTGGGCTTTCTTAATGAACCAGATTGTCGGCCAGGCCGAGCCGCAACCCGAAACCAATGAACAGAGCGCCGGCCACCCGGTCGAGCCAGCGCATCGCGTGCCGGGCGGCCTGCGCCTGGCGCGCCAGCCAGACGGCGGCCAGCGCCCAGCCGATGCTGACCACCAGGGCGTTGGCGTTGAACAGCAGCCCCAGCGCCAGGAAAGCCAGCGCTTTGTCCGGCGCCGTCGCCGGGATGAATTGCGGCAGGAACGCAAGAAAAAACAGCGCCACCTTGGGGTTGAGCGCATTCGTCCAGAACCCGCGCAGAAACACTACCTTGGTAGAAAATTGGCCTGAAGCCCTTGATTTACCTGGGCCTTGTGCTTCCAAAAACATAGCGTCCGGCGCTGGCGCCAAGAGCAGGCGCAGGCCACACCAGACCAGGTAGACGGCACCCAGCAGCTTGAGCAGACCCAGCGCGGTAGCGGAGGCCGCCAGCAGCGCACTCACCCCCAGCGCCGCCGCCAGGATGTGCACACAGCAGCCGGCGCTCACCCCGAACGCCGCCGCCACGCCGGCGCGCACCCCGCCGCGCAGCGCCTGCGTCACCACACGCAGCACATCCGGGCCGGGGGTCAGGTTCAGCAGCAGCCCTGCGGCGATGAACGGCACGAGCTGGTCGAGGGGCATGCCTTGCCGCCTCAGTAGACGGCGGCGCGGCCAGGCGCCGGCGCTGGCGACGCGCTTGCACCCTGGCCAAAAAATGCCTGGATTGCAGCCACCGCACGGTCAATGCCCGCTGCATCCACGTCCAGGTGGGTGACAAAGCGCAAGCCGATCAGGCCCGTGGCCAGAATGCCGCGTTCCTTCAGGAAGGCCAGCAGCGCGGGCCCCCGGCCATGGTCCACGTCGACAAACACGATATTGGTTTGGGCGGAGCGCACTTGCAGGCCGTCAATGCCCTGCAGGCCCTGCGCCAGGCGCTGCGCCAGCGCGTGGTCGTCGGCCAGGCGCTCCAGGTGCTGCTGCAGCGCGAAAGACGCCGCCGCCGCCAGCAGGCCGGACTGGCGCATGCCGCCACCGGCCATTTTGCGCACGCGGTGCGCGCGCGCAATCAGCGCTTTGCTGCCGCACAAGGCCGAGCCTACGGGTGCGCCCAGGCCTTTGCTGAAGCACACCGAGACACTGTCGAAGTGGCTGGCAATGCGCCGCGCCGCCGCGGCCACGGTTTCGCCGCCCAGGGCCGAGGCCGTTGCCGCGTTGAACAGGCGTGCGCCGTCCAAGTGGGCATTGAGCCCGTGCTGTCGCGCCAAGGCGGTGGCCTGCGCCAGGTAATCCATGGGCATGGGATGGCCGTTCCAGGTGTTTTCCAGGCACAGCAACCGAGTGCGGGCAAAGTGGCAGTCGTCGGGCTTGATGGCATTGGCAATGTCGGTCAGCGCCATCTGGCCGGCCGCGTTTTGCGCCAGCGGCTGGGGCTGGATGCTGCCCAGCACTGCCGCGCCGCCGCCCTCGTAGCGGTAGGTATGCGCAGACTGCCCGACGATGTACTCGTCGCCGCGCTGGCAATGGGCCATCAGGCCGCACAAATTGCTCTGCGTGCCGGTGGGCATGAACAGCGCGGCTTCAAAACCGAGCAGTTCGGCCACGCGCGCCTGCAGCGCATTGACGGAAGGGTCATCGCCAAAAACGTCGTCGCCCAGGGGCGCGGCGAACATGGCCTCGCGCATCGCCGGCGTGGGCCGGGTGACCGTGTCGCTGCGCAGATCAACGGTGGGATGCATGGCGGGCCTCTATTGCAAAAAGTTCTTCAGCATGGCGTGGCCGTGCTCTGTCAGGATGCTCTCGGGGTGAAACTGCACGCCTTCCAGGCGCGCGGCAAACGGCAAGCCGGTGTGGCGCACCCCCATGATTTCGCCATCCTCGGTCCAGGCCGTCACCGCCAGCGCCGGCGGACAGGTCACGCGCTCGATGGCCAGCGAATGGTAGCGGTTGACGGTGAACTGGCGTGGCAGACCGGCAAAGACACCCTCCTGCGTGGTGGTGATCACGCTGGTCTTGCCGTGCATCAGCGCCTGGGCGCGCACGATGGTGCCGCCCAGGGCTGCACCGATGGCCTGGTGGCCCAGGCAGACCCCCAGAATCGGCAACGTGCCCATGAAATGGCGTATCGCGGCCACCGAAATGCCGGCCTCGGCGGGCGAGCACGGCCCGGGCGAGACCACCAGGCGGTCGGGCGCGCGCGCAGCGATGCCCTCGAGCGTGATTTCATCGTTGCGGAACACCTCCACCTCGGCGCCGAGTTCGCCAAAGTATTGGACGATGTTGTAGGTGAAGCTGTCGTAGTTGTCGATCATCAGCAGTTTCATAGCCCCTCCAGTCCCTGTTCCACCAGTTCGGCCGCGCGCAGCAGGGCGCGGGCCTTGTGTTCGGTCTCGGCCCATTCGAGTTCGGGCACGCTGTCGGCCACCACCCCGGCGGCGGCTTGCACGTACAGCACCTGGTCCTTGATGATGCCGGTACGGATGGCAATGGCCACGTCCATGTCGCCGGCATAGCTCAGGTAGCCGCAGGCCCCTCCGTACAGGCCACGCTTGGTGGGCTCGAGCTGGTCGATCACCTCCATGGCGTGCACCTTGGGCGCGCCGGTCAGGGTGCCGGCCGGGAAGGTGGCGCGCAGCACATCCATGCTCGTCATGCCGGGATTGAGCGTGCCTTCGACGTTGCTGACGATGTGCATCACATGGCTGTAGCGTTCGATGCAGAACGCGTCGGTCACCTTCACCGTGCCGGTCTGGGCGATGCGCCCGATGTCGTTGCGCGCCAGGTCGATCAGCATCACATGCTCGGCCCGTTCCTTGGGGTCGTTGACCAGCTCCTGCTCCGCCGCCTTGTCCAGCGCCACCGTGGCGCCGCGCGGACGGGTGCCGGCCAGGGGACGGATCGTGACTTTGGTTTGGTGGTCGGGCAGGGTTTCCTGGCGCACCAAAATCTCGGGGCTGGCCCCCACCACATGGAAGTCGCTACCGCAGCCGGCCGCAGCCCCGCTGAAGTGGTAGTAGTACATATAGGGGCTGGGGTTGAGCGAACGCAGCGCGCGGTACAGACTCAGCGGCGAAGCGGTGTAGCGCTTCTTGATGCGCTGGCCGACCTGTACCTGCATGAAGTCACCGCCTGCGATCAGGTCCTTGGCCCGCAGGACGGCCGCAATGTAGTCGGCCTTGGCAAAGTCGCGTTCGGCCGGATAGGCCGGGCCCGGCTGGATCTCCGGCGCCGCCACGGCCTGGCCCAGGCGCTGGCGCAGCGCCGCAATGCGCGCCTGGCCGGTGGCAAAGGCGTCGGGCGCCGCCGGGTCCACATAGACAATCAGGTAGAGCCGGCCTGACAGGTTGTCGATCACTGCCAGTTCCTCGCACTGCAGCAGCAGAATGTCAGGGCAGCCCAGCGTGTCGGGCGGGCAGCTGGCCTGCAGCTTCTTCTCGATGTAGCGCACCGCGTCGTAACCAAAGTAGCCCGCCAGCCCGCCGCAGAAGCGCGGCAGCCCGCTTTGCACTGCGACCTGGAAGCGCTGCTGGTAGGCGGCGATGAAGTCCAGCGGATTGCCACTGGTGGACTCCACCACCACCCCGTCGGTCACTACCTCGGTGCGGGCATCCGGGCCAAAGCCACTAGCGCGCAACAGCGTGCGCGCCGGCAGGCCGATGAAGCTGTAGCGCCCAAAGCGTTCCCCGCCCACCACCGATTCCAGCAAGAAGCTGTTGGCAGCGGGCTCCGCGGCGCCGGGGGCGCGGGCGAGCTTCAGGTAAAGCGAGAGCGGGGTTTCCAGGTCGGCAAAGGCCTGGGCCACCAGCGGGATGCGGTTGAAGCCCTGCGTGCGCAAGGCGAGAAATTCGGTTTCGGTGATCACGTCGGTCGTGCCTCTATCGGTGG
>Ga0208864_1000233_pt1 | contig 18392 bp, 12 predicted proteins | sample CryBogmetaGMA05M_FD_184542 | JGI IMG/M metagenome (GOLD analysis project Ga0208864, IMG submission 184542) | Freshwater microbial communities from Crystal Bog, Wisconsin, USA - MA0.5M (SPAdes) | ecosystem: Environmental > Aquatic > Freshwater > Lake | place: Crystal Bog, Wisconsin, USA...
CGGGGCATGGGTAGCCCCGAGCGGCGCGGCATCATCAGGACAAGAACCGCAGGTTGAAAACCTGCGGCCACTTTCAGGTGGGCCGCGCTCGTGTCAGCCGCCGCTGCGGGCGAGTTCCACGAGCGGCCTCACCATGGAGCCCGTCGCGCCGCCGTCGGTCCAAGGGCGACTCTTCTCCGAGAAGGCGGGGCCGGCGATGTCGATGTGAGTCCAGGGTATGCCTCCCACGAACCGCTCCAGAAACTTGGCGGCCGTGATCGCGCCCCCCCAGCGGCCGTCGCCAACGTTCTTGATGTCGGCGACCTCGCTCTTGATCTGCTCGTCGTAGTCGGGATACATCGGCAGCTGCCAGACCGGCTCGCCCACCTCGCGGGCCGCGGCCGCCACGGCGTCGCAGCAGGACTGGTCGTTCGTGAACAGGCCGGCCACGTCCTGGCCGAGGGCCACGACGCAGGCGCCGGTCAGCGTGGCCAGATCGACGATGCGGCGGGGTTTCTCGCCGCGGATCACGTCGAGCACGTCGGCGAGCACGATGCGTCCCTCGGCGTCGGTGTTGTGGACCTCGATCGTCGTGCCGTTCCGGGCCGTGATCACGTCGCCGAGCTTGTAGGCGGCGGGGCCGGTCATGTTTTCGACGAGGCCGATGCCCGCCACCACGTCGATCGGCAGCTTGAGCGCGGCGATCGTGGCGATGGCGGAGAGCACGGCGGCGGCACCGGACATGTCGCACTTCATCGTCAGCATGCCCTCCGTCGGCTTGAGCGAGAGGCCGCCAGAGTCGAAGGTCACCCCCTTGCCGACCAGGGCGAGCTGCGGGGGGGCCTCGGAGGCCGCGGGCCCCTGGCCGGTGCGGCCACCGCCACGGTAGCGGAGCAGCACCAGCCGGGGCGGCCGGGAACTGCCCCGGCCGACCGCGAGGATGGCGTTGCACCGTTCGCGCACGAGCCGGTCTTCGTCCCAGATCTCGATGTCGAGGCCCGTGCGGCCGGCGATCGCGGCGCACTCGTCGGCGAACGACTGCGGATAGATGTCGTCCGGGGCCATGTTGACGAGCCGGCGGGCGAGATTGACGCCGTCGGCGATCACCGCCCCCCGCTCGACCGCCTCGACCGGCGCCGCGATCCAGATGGTGGTGCCGAACCGCGTTCGCTTCGGCTCCGCGCGGTAGAGATCCTGGCCGACCGTGCCGACGGCGGCACCGGCGACGGCCTGTTCGACCTGCTTCGTGGTCCACGCCCCATCGGCCACGAAGGCGACGCGGCCGCGCGGCCTGCCCGCGAGGTGCCGGGCGGCCGTGGCCGCGGCGCGATAGAGCACGCCGTCGGTCACGTCTTCTCGCTTGCCGATCCCGACCACGACGAGCTGGCCGGCGCGCAGGCCCGGGGCGGCCAGCAGGGGAACGCATTCGTAGCGGCGGCCCGAGAGTTCGCCGGCGGCGGCCAGCCTGCCGATCAAGCCGCCGGTGGCGGCATCGAGTTCGGCGGCCGAACCCGTGCCGGCGCCTCCCTCGCTCATGAAGACCACGACGGCTTCGGCCTCGACGGCCTCCGGGCGGGTGGACGGCTCGCAGGTGATGACGCCGGAGCCGGTGCTCGGCAGAAACTCGCGGGACATGGCTCTCCTCCGGGACGCGAAGCCGCGGCGGGGATGCCACGGCGCCGACGTGTTGTACACGGTTTCAGGCGGCGGGCGAGCGGTCGCGGAGCCACGGCGACGCCAGGGCGAGCAGCACCGGGAGGACCACGAGATTGCCCACGAGCCCGCCCAGGAGCGTGATCGCCGAGAGCCAGCCGAACGACACCGTGGGCATGAACCCGCTCGTCGTCAGGGCCAGGAACCCGATCACGAGGGCGAGCGTGGAGAAGATCATCGCGCGGCCCGCTGTCTGGTGGGCCGTCTCGAGGGCGGCGGCGTGCGTGCCGTCGGCGAGCCGGCGGCGGAAGGCGGTGATGTAGTGGATCGAGCTGTCGACGGAGAGGCCCATCGACACGGCCGCGATCATCGCCGTGCCCATGTTGATCGGCTCGCCGATCCAGCCGAGGACGCCCAGCACCACGAAGATCGGCAGGCTGTTCGGCACCAGGGCGATCGCCGCCGCGAGCAGGCTGCGGAAGGCGACGGCCAGGAGGAGAAAGATGCCCGCCGCGGCGATCAGGAAGGTGAGCCACTGGTCGGCCAGCAGCCGATCGACGAGCTGGGAAAGGAGCACGAAGAAGCCGGTCACTTCGGCGCGGCGTCGGTCCGCGGTGGTGGGAACCTCGGCCGCCGCGATCCGTCGCACCTGGTCGATGATCGACCGCTTCACCGCCGCCGGCTGCCGCTCGTGCGCCCGGAGCATGATCCGCAGCCAGGTGCTGCCGTCCTGCGGATCGCGACCCACGAGCGACCGCACGAAGGCCGGCTGCCGGTCGTCCTCCTGGCGGAGCATCGCGTTCACCAGCAGCGCCTGCGCCTTCCGCGGCAGGAGCGGAGCCGCCGAGACCACGTCGGCGACGCTCATCACCTTCGTGAGCGCCGGAACGGGGCTGCCATCCGGCCCCGGCACGGTGACCTCGCTCCGCAGCCGCGCCGCGAACTGGTCGAGGGCGTCGAGCTGGTCGTCGTCGATCGGCTCGGTCGCCGGCACGAGCACGTCCCACACCCCGGCACCGCCGAGCCGCGACTCCACCATGTCGTAGGCCTTCACCGTGGCGCTCGATTCGCGGAAGTTCTTCGTGAAGTCGGTCTCGACCGTCAGCCACCGCATCCCGGTCATGGCCGCGATCGTGATCACCGCCGACGCGGCGAGGATCGGCAGCGGATGGCTCACGATCCGTGCGACGAGGGCGTCGAGGCCGCGGTCGAGCGACCCTTCGCCCCAGGCCATCCGAGGATCGGGGTCGAATCGGCCCGCGAGGGCCAGGAAGGGGACGACGAGGGCCATCGCCAGGAGCACCGTCACGGCGCCGACGGCCGTCATGATGCCGAAGTCGTGCACCGGGCCGACGGCGCTGGCGGTCAGCGACCCGAAGCCGATCACGTCGGTGGCGATGGCGCCGGCCACGGGCCAGAAGAGGGTGGTGAACGCCGTGCGGAGGGCGTCGTCGGCCTTCAGGCCCAGGCCGCGAAGCCGGCGAAACTCCACGATCACGTGGGTCACCGTGCCGATGCCGACCACCGTGATCATCGCCGAGAGCATCGTCGAGACCATGGTCAGCTTGAGCCCGGCGAGGGCGAGCAGGCCGCGGGTCGTCCACAGCGAGAACAGCACGACCGCCAGCGGCACCACCAGCCAGCGGAGGCTGCGGAAGCAGGCCAGCAGCACGGCCCCGGCGAGCAGGCCGCTGCCGGTGCCGAGGAGGTTGCCGTCGCGCTGCAGCATCTCGAAGCCGTCGAGCAGCATCACGGGCTCGCCGGCGATCGTGCCTGCGGGCAAGCCGGCCATGCGGTCGCGGAGGGCCGTGATCGTCTGCTTGCGCGTCGGGCCGCGGCCCGACTTCACGGCCGTGTCGTCGCGCGGCTCGAGCGTGCAGGCAATGCCCGCCGTGCGGTGATCCGCGCCGACGAGATAGCCTTCGAGCAGGGTCACGAGCCGCCGGGCCCAGCCGGCGGCGAGCCCGCGGTCGAGATCGACGATCGCGTCGCCGAGCGGCGTGCTCGCTAGGCTCGTGGTGGAGGCCACGCCCGGCACCGCTCCGAGTTCGGCCGCGAGGCTGCGCAGCCGGCCGATCCCCTCGGCGGTGAACAGCTGCGGATCGTCGTACGCGGCGAGGATCGTCTCGCTCGAGCCGAACATCCGCGTCATCCGCGCGTAGGGCACGAGCGCCGGGTCGGAGCGATCGAACATCGCGTCGATCGACCGCGAGAACTCGAGCCGCCCGGAGAGCAGGACGGCGGCGCCTGTGATCGCCAGGGCGATGCAGGCGAGGCCGACGCGGCGCTGGACGAGGAAGGCGGAGAGCCACGCCGCGAACGAGGCCACCGGGGCAGGCTGGGAAAGGGCGTCGGGGCGCGACAGGGAAGACAAGGGTGGCGACTCGAGCGGACGGCGGGGGCTGCGCCGGGGCACGGCATGGCAAACCGCCATCTTACCGGGCCTCCCGGGATGCCCCGGCAGATTGCCCCGGCCGCCGCCCCGCGGCTTCGCAGGGCGGCGCCATCGACCCGGATTCGCGCGGGATCGAGCCGGCCGCGCGGCCGCGGACGGTGAGGCGGGGGGCCGGGACGGAGCCGGCGATAACCCCCCGTGCCGCCGTGACTTGCGGGTGGCGGCGGGCGGCCGCGATGCCTTGACCCGTGCGCGCCGCCACTCCTATAAACCCGCGATTTTCCCGGCCCACAGGCCGGTTTTCGAACCCGTGCGAACGTCCCGAGTGCAGCACCGTCACCTGCCGCCGGCGCCCTTCGACCGCGCCCCGCGCCTCTGCGCGGGGCCTGCGCCGGGGTTCGCGCTCGCGATGCTCGTGGCGATCTTCGCGTGGGTGTGCGGCGCGGGCGCAATCGCCGCCGACACGATGATGACACCCGAGGCGAGCGCCGGCGCGCTGGCGTCGCTGCCGGCGAAGGGACTCGCCGCGGCGATCGCGGAGGCGGGCCGCATCGAGGTGCCGTCGGCCGATCCGGCGGAGCCGCTCGCCGTGAAGGCGACGCAGGCGGCGCGCTGGACCGAAGGATCTTACGACGTCTGGCATCTGACGGGCGGCGTGCGGATCACGCAGGGCGCGACCGAGGCGGCGGCGCACGAGGCCGTGGTCTGGATCGAACGAGACACTGCGGAGGCGGATGCCGCGGACGACGAGGCCGAGGCTGCGGAGCCGCGGGTGCGGAGCATGCTCGTCCGCATGGCGGGCGACGTGAAGGTGACGACGACGGCCGGCGGCGACCAGGGGCCGGCGACGGTGCGCGGCCCGCGGTGGACGGGCCGCTTCTGGACGCTCCGCGAGCCGCGGCTCGACTTCGCCAGCGTGGTCGGCAGCACGGCGCCGCCGCCCCTCTACGAGCAGCCGGCGGAACCCAGGGTGATCACGGCGGAGGGGGGCGCCGACGACGGCTCGGCCGTGCGGCTCGCCTCGGCCGAGGAGTCGCCGATCGAGCAGACGCAGTTCAGCGAGTTCGGTGCCCCGGCCGTGCCGCAGGTGAACGCGGCGGCGCCGGCCCGGCGGCTGCGGGCCTTCCCGCGGTCGAGCGTGCCGCTGGCGATCAAGTGGCTGCCGAGTCCTTCGGGCAACGAGTGGATCGCGGTGATCACGTCGGGCGTGAACCTCGTGATCGACGGCGTCGATCCGGCGGGGCCGCTCGACATCTCCGCCGACCGCCTCGTGATCTGGACGCGGGGCTCGGCCCAGCCCGATCTCGAGGGCGCCTCCGCCCAGTCGGCCGACGTGCCCCTGGAACTCTACATGGAGGGCAACGTCGTCTTCCGGCAGGGCCAGCGGGTGGTCGAGGCGGAGAACATGTTCTACGACGTGCCGCGATCGAGCGGCGTGATCACCGGCGCCACGGTCCTCACGCCCGTCGACAACTACTCCGGTGCGGTGCGACTGCGGGCCGACGTTCTCCGGCAGGTGGATCGCAGCCGATTCGTCGCCCAGCGGACGGGCCTCACCTCCAGCCGTCTCGGCGTGCCCACGTGGGAGTTTCGCTCGCGGGAGCTGGAGTTCACCGACGAGCAGGTGCCGTTGGCGGGCCCGTATGGCCAGCCGTCGATCGATCCCGCCACCGGCGAGCCGGCAGTCGAGCACCAGCAGTTCATCACCAGCCGCGGCAACACCGTGACGCTCGGCGGGGTGCCGGTGCTCTGGTGGCCCGTGTTGGCGACCAACGCGAAGAAGCCGACGTTCTACCTCAACGACCTGCAGCTCAAGAACGACCGGATCTTCGGCACGCAGATCCTCACCGGCTGGGATGCGTTCCAGGTGTTCGGCTGGCAGCGGCCGCCCGACGGCGTGGACTGGGATTTCGACGTGGACTATCTCAGCTACCGAGGCGTGGGTGGGGGCACATCGCTGCTCTACAACCGGCCTGCGTTCCTCGGGCTGGGCACGCCGGCCAGCGGCGACCTCGACGCCTGGTTCATCGGGGACCATCGGCTCGACAACGTCGGCCTCTATCGCCGCGGCCTCTCCTATCCCGGTTACCCCGACACCACGTTCCGCGGCCGGACGTTCTGGCGGCACCGCCAGGATCTCGGCGGCACGACGGAGAGCTTCTTCGGCGGCTGGCAGGCCCGCGGCACCGCGGGCTGGATCAGCGACATGAACTTCCTCGAGGAGTATTACGAGGCGGAGTGGGAGGAAGGCTACGAGCAGCGGACGTGGCTCGACCTCCGGCGACCGGTGGAGAACCGCGAGCTGCGGCTGCTCTCCAGCGTTCGTGTGAATCCTTTCTTTACGCAGACGGAGTGGTGGCCGCGGCTCGATCACTACACCATGGGGCAGCCGCTCCTCTATGACTCCGTCAGCTGGTTCGAGCACTCGGGCGTCGCCTACGCCAAGCAGAGCACGCCGCAGACACCGACCGTCGGGCAGGGGCGGAACATCTGGACGCTCCTCCCCTACGAGAGCAACGTCCTGGGAGAGCGGCTGCAGACGCGGCAGGAACTCGATCTCCCCTTCCAGGCGGGGGCGGTGAAGCTCGTCCCCTACGCGCTCGGTGAACTGGCGCACTGGGGCGAGGCCCTCAACGGTTCGCCACTCGATCGGGCCTACGGTCAGGTTGGCATCCGCTCGAGCCTGCCGATGTGGACGGCCGACAACACCGTGGAGAGCCAGCTGTGGAATCTCCACGGGCTCGCGCACAAGGTCGTCTTCGAGGCGGAGTTCTCCTATGCGAACGCCACGCAGAACGTCGATCAGCTCCCGCTCTACGACCAGATCGACGACGACGCGATCAACCAGTATCGCCGCAACATTCCCTACTGGGACTTCGGCGCCCCGCGAGGTGCGGGCTACCCGACGCCGCTCGGCGCCCCCTACATCTTCGGCCCCCAGAACAAGTACGACCCGCGAACCTATGCCGTCCGCCGCGGCATGGGCAGCTGGGTGACCGGACCTACCGAGATCGTCAACGACCTGACCGCGTTCCGCGTGGCGGCCCGCCAGCGGTGGCAGACGAAGCGCGGCCCGGCGGGCAACCGCCGGATCATCGACTGGATCACGTTCGACGTGGACGGCGAACTCTTCCCGACGAACAGCCAGAACTTCGGCCAGACCATGGGCCTTTGGCAGTACGACTTCCGCTGGCACGTGGGCGATCGGACGGCGGTGCTCTCCACGGCCGACGTCGACTTCTTCAACGGAGGCCAGCAGCTCTACACGGTGGGTGCCCTGCTCAACCGCACGCCCCGCGGCAGCTTCTACATCGGCTTCAACCAGTTCGGCGGGCCGATCAGCGCGTCGGTGCTCACCGGCTCCTACACCTACCGCATGAGCCCCAAGTGGGCGAGCTCCTTCGGCTCGGCGATCGACCTCACCGGCCGCAACATCGGCCAGAACTTCCAGCTCGTGCGGATCGGGGAGTCGTTCCTGATGACCTTCGGATTCAACGTCGATTACAGCCGCAACAACGTGGGCGTGACGTTCAACCTCGAGCCGCGGTTCCTCTCGCGGACGCAGTTCGCCAGCCGCTCCGGCATCGACCTGCCGGTGGCCGGCGCCTACGGGCTCGAGTAGGACCGCTCGGCGTCAGCGTCGTCGGCGTCGGTCAGCGGTGCGGCGGGTCGGACGACCGCCCAGCCGGCGTAGAGGGCCGCCAGCAGCGCGTAGGCCGCGGCGAGTTGCAACGGACCGCGGCCGGCCGCCTCGGCAGGGAGTTCGCCGATGGCCCACGGGAGGAACAGGCGGCCATCCTTGAAGGGCGAATGGATCACGCCGCAGAGGGTGCCCGCGGCGGCGGCCAGGCTCCAGCCGGCGGCTCGCCGGAGCCGGCGATCGAGCAGGGCCGTGAGCATCCCTGCCCAGAGCACGCTGGTCACGATGAAACCCGCGGAGATGATCTGCAATGAGAACAGCTCCCGAGAGAGTAGGGCATCGGGGCGGGCGCCCGCGGCCAGCACCTTGTCGGTCTCGATCTTGGCCAGGGCCGCGAGCGCCGGCACGCAGGCGAGGGCGACCGCCGGATAGTGACGCTGCGGCGTCGCATGAAAGCTCTGCGACGTGATCTCCAGGCCCACGAACACCAGGATCGGCACCAGGGCTGGGCCGGGCAGGATCTGGTAGAGGTGCGCCGGCACGCAGGCGAGGGCGACCGCCGGATAGTGCCGCTGGGGCGTCGCATGAAAGCTCTGCGACGTGATCTCCAGGCCCACGAACACCAGGATCGGCACCAGGGCCGGGCCGGGCAGGATCTGGTAGAGGTAGGCGAAGGTGCCGGTCAGGCCGGCGAGGCCGATGAAGGCGGCGGTGAGCAGCGTGTAGGCCGCGCGGCCCCCCATCGCCTTGTAGGCCGGATGGCCGATGTAGGGCGTCGTCTGGATCACGCCACCGCAGGCCCCCGCTACGATCGTGGCGATCGCCTCGACCCCGATCACGCGGCCGGTGTCGTATTCGTCGCCGGCGGCCGCGGCGCTCTCGGTGCAGTCGATGCCCCCCACGACCGTGGCCAGCGCGAAGGGGATCACGATCGGCAGATACTTCACGGTATGCGGCCAGGCCTCGAGCCACTCGCAGCGGAACGCCGCCAGCCACTCCGTGGGCCAGAGTGCGGCGGCCGGGTCGATCGCCAGGTGGCCGCCGTCGGGAATCCAGCCCGCCCGCTGTCCGAGGAACTGGATCAGCCCGCCCACGACGAGCGCCGCCAGCGCCCCGGGGATCTTGAAGGGAAATGGCACATGCGCGGTGAGGCTCGCGAGAATGATGCCGAGGGCCACGAGGCCGGCCAGCGGCGAGGCGAAAATCTCGAGCAGCGGCAGGAACGTGATCAGCGCCAGCGCGATCGCCGTCAGGCTGCCGAGCAGGGCCGCCCGCGGCACGAGCCGGCGGACCGGACCGGCCACGAACGCGCAGGCCAGTTTGAACACGCCGCTGGCGACGATCGAGCACATCCCGATGTGCCAGGCGCGGCGGGCGGCCGCCTCCTGGTCCATGCCCCCTGCGACCGCCTCGGCGAAAGCCGGTCCGATCACGAAGAACACCATGCCGAACGTGCTCGGTGTGTCGAGGCCCAGCGGCATCGCCGTGATGTCGCCGCGTCCGGTCCGGCGGGCGAGTTGGAAGGCCATCGCGGTGAAGATCAGATCGCCCACGACGACCCCCACGGCGGTGCCGGGCACGAGGTGCGAGAGGGCGAACTGGGCCGGATAGCCGAACACCGTCGCCAGGAGCGAGACCGTGAGCACCAGGACGGCCAGGTTGTCGATCGACAGGCCGAAAAAGGCGTTGAGGTCGCCCGGAGAGGCCCAGCGGTAGGGGGCGTGACGAGCCATGCGTGACGGGAATGTCGGCATTCCGTTCGCAAAAGTCAAACCGCCGCTCGGTCCGGCCGGCGCGCCCGAACGGTCCGGGAATCCGCAGCCCCGGCTATACTCGGCCGGCGGGGTGACAGTCGCCGCCGCGCCCCCACGCCCCGTTCGTCTCACGGGGCTCGGGGCGATGTCCGGAAAAACAAACTCTTTCAGCCCTGCGAACCCTTCCCCTGCCGGCACCGTAGCAGTGATGGATTTGCACGATTCACGTTCGGGTGGTGGCCCCAGCGGGCCGGTTCCGGGTTCCGGAACGGGCGGCGCGGGGAGCGGGCTTTCCGATGAGGAACTGCTCCGTCGCTGCTGCCGGAACGAGGATGCGGCGGCCTTCGAGTCGCTCGTGCATCGGTATGAGCAGGAGTTGTTCAGTTACCTCCGCCGGTACCTCGGCAATGCCGAGATGGCGGAGGATGTGTTTCAGGCGACGTTTCTCCAGGTTCACCTCAAGCGGGAGCAGTTCGAGGAAGGCCGCAGGTTCCGTCCCTGGCTCTACACGATCGCGACCAATCAGGCCATCGACGCCCAGCGGCGCAACCGCCGGCATCGCATGGTCAGCCTCGATCACCGCACCGGTGGCGAGGACGACGTGGGATCGCTCGTGGAGATGCTGGCGGGGAACGGGCGGACGGCGGACGAGCAGATGGAGGTCGCGGAAGCCCGCGACTGGGTCCGTTCGGCCGTCGATGACCTTCCCGATCCGCTGAAGAGCGCACTGATGCTGGTCTACCACCAAGGCATGAAATACCGCGAGGCCGCCGACGTGCTCGGCATCCCCGTGGGTACGGTGAAGAGCCGGCTTCATTCGGCGCTCCTCAAGCTCAACGAGTCGTGGCAACGGAGCGGACGCGCCGTACCGGAAGCCATGGAGGATGGAGCATGATTCCCGGATCGTCACCGACCCGAGCCGCCGACGTGAGGCCGAGCCATGCGTGAAGACGAACTCGTCGGATACTGTCTGGGCGCCCTCGACGAGGGGGAGTCGCGTCAGGTGGAACTCGCCCTCGCCGATCCGGCGCGGGGGCCCGAACTGCGGCGGAATCTCGACCTGATCCGCATGTCGCTGCGGCCGCTGACGCCTGACCGCGGGCCCATCGCGCCGCCCGCCGGATTGGCGAACCGCACGCTCGCCTTCGTCGCCGCGCAGACGCGGGCCACGTCCGCACCGGCCCGGGCCGCACCGGCGACCGTACCGATGCGGACGACGGTGCGTCCCGCTCCACCGCCCCACGAGGAGGCCGAGTGGCATGGATCGTCGAGCCGCCAGTGGCTCGACCGGATGATCATGGCCGCCTCGGCGCTGGCGGCGTGCGTGCTGGTGGCGCCGCTGCTGACGGAGTCGATCGCCGATGCCCGCGGCCGCCGTGCCCAGCGGAATCTGCAGTCGTTGGCGGGCTCCCTGCAGGGCTACGCGGGCGCCCACCGGCAGTATCCCTCGCCGCCGGCCGCGGGACCGCTGTCTCGCGCCGGCCTCTACGCCCCCACGCTGGTCTCGGAGCACCGCCTCGTGGCCGGCGACGGCACGGTGTTGACGCCCGACTCGGAGCTTTCTCGGCGAGGCAACTTCACGGTGCCGTCGCTGGAGGAACTGCGGGCCGCCGTCGGCACGCCGAAGTTCGAGGAGCTCGTGCGGTCGATGGGAGGAGACTACGGCTACACCCTCGGCCACCGCGATGCGGCGGGCGAACTCCAGCCGATTCTCGACCAGCACCGGCGCCACCATCCGCTGATGGCCGACGCGCCCAACGAGGCGGGTGAGCAGAGCGACAATCACCCCGAAGGCCTGCACTTCATCCTCTTCGAGGACGGGCACGTGGAGAAGCTGCAGCCCGACGACCTGCACCGCGACGACCACCTCTACCGGAACCACGACGGCGAGATCCGCGCGGGCAAGGATCCCGAAGACGCCGTCATCGGCGACTCGCATCACCAGCCGTAACGGGCGTCGCCGCCGTCGCTGCCAGGTGGGGATCAGATTGCGGCGAGCGACCTCTTGGCAGCCGCGGCCACGCCGTCGGGCGTGATGCCGAAGTGCTTGTAGAGCGCGGTGAACGGGCCCGAGGCGCCGAAGCTCTTCATGCCGACGAACTCGCCCCGCGTGCCGATCCATCGCTCCCAGCCGAAGCCGCAGGCCGCTTCACAGGCGACGCGGGCCGTGACCGACTTGGGCAGCACGCTCTCCCGGTAGGCGGAGTCTTGGGCTTCGAACAGATCCCAGCTCGGCATGCTCACCACGCGGGCCTGGATGCCTTCGGCGGCGAGCTTCTCGGCCGCTTCGAGGCAGACCGGCACCTCGCTTCCGGTGCCGATCAGGATGCAGTCGGGCTTGCCGCCGGCGGCCTCCTTGAGCACGTAGGCGCCGCGGGCCGTGCCCGTGGCCGACCCGAGGCCCGCCGCGCGGTCGAGGGTCGGCAGATTCTGCCGGGAGAGCACGATCACCGCGGGTCGGTCAGCCCGCTGCATGACCACCCGGTAGGTCTCGGCCACCTCGTTGGCGTCGGCCGGGCGAAACACCGACAGCCCGGGCACCGCGCGGGCGGTGGCGAGTTGCTCGATCGGCTGGTGGGTCGGGCCGTCTTCACCGAGGCCGATGGAGTCGTGCGTGAGCACGTAGATCACGCCCAGGTGCCCGAGCGCCGAGAGCCGCAGCGCCGGCTTGAGGTAGTCGAGGAATACGAAGAAGGTGGCGCAGTAGGGCCGCAGGCCCGAGAGCGCCATGCCGTTGCAGGCCGAGGCCATGCCGTGCTCGCGAATGCCGAAGTGGAAGTTGCGGCCCGCGTAGCTGCCGTGGCCGAAGTCGCCCGCGCTCGGCACGAGCGTCATCGTCGAGGGGGCGAGGTCGGCCGAGCCGCCCAGGAACCAGGGCACCGTGCCGCTGAGCGCCTGGATCACCTTGCCGCTCGACACCCGGCTGGCCACACCCTTCGCGTCGGCGGGAAAGCAGGGGATCGTCTTGTCCCAGCCGGCCGGCAGCCGCCCGGCGAGGAAGTCGGCGAGTTCGGCGGCGCAGGCGGCGTCGGCCGAGCCGAGGCCCGAGACCGTCCGCTTCCAGGTGGCGTTGGCCGCGGCCCCCCGGGCGCCGAGCGTGGCGGCGAAGTGGGCGGGCACTTCGGCCGGCACGCGGAACGACTCGTCCACGGGCCAGCCATAGGCCGCCTTCGCCCCCTTGATCTCCTCGGCCCCCAAGGGCGCGCCGTGCGATTCGTGGGAGCCCGCCTTCTTCGGGGCGCCGTAGCCGATCACGCTCTTGACGATCACGAGCGTGGGCTTGTGCTGCTCCGCCTTGAAGGCTTCCAATGCCTTCGTGAGCGCTGCGGTGTCGTTGGCGTCTGCCACCCGCTCCACCCGCCAGCCGAGCCCTTCGAACTTCTTCCCCACGTCCTCCGTGAAGGCGAGGTGCGTCTCCCCTTCGATCGTGATCTGGTTGTCGTCGTAGAGCCAGCAGAGGTTCGCGAGGCCGAGGTGGCCGGCGATCGAGGCCGCCTCGGAGGCCACGCCCTCCATCAGGTCGCCGTCGCTGCAGAGCACGTAGGTGTCGTAGTCGAAGACCACGTGGTTCGGGCGGTTGTAGTGCGCGGCGAGCCACTTGGAGGCGATGGCCATGCCCACGGAGTTGCCGCAGCCCTGGCCCAGGGGCCCGGTGGTGGTCTCGATGCCGGCGGTCATGTGGTGCTCGGGATGGCCGGCACACACGCTGTCGAGCTGGCGAAACTTCTTGATCTCGTCGAGGGACACCGCCGGCGCCCCGTCCGTCCGGCGGATCCCGGCGAGATGGATGAGCGAATAGAGGAGCATCGACGCGTGGCCGCAGGAGAGCACGAAGCGGTCGCGGTTGGGCCAGGCCGCATCGGCCGGGTCGTAGCGGAGGAAGTCCTTCCAGACCGTGAAGGCGACCGGGGCCAGGGCCATCGGCGTGCCCGGGTGGCCGCTCTTGGCGGCCTCGACGGCGTCCATCGAGAGGGTGCGGATCGTGTCGATGGCGAGGCGGTCGAGGGGGGCGGACATGGAGGCTCCTTGCGGGACGGGGGATGGTCGCGAGGAGTGTAGAAGGGGCCCGAAATCGCCGTCAAACCGGGGCCTGGAATCCCCGCGGGCGTCAGCGGGCCATGTGGCGGCGGTAGGCGTCGTCGAGCTCGGCGTAGCTTCGCTTGCAGAGCCGGGCGAGCGAGTCGGGATCGGCCGTACCCCGGTAGACGCGGGCGAGATACTCCACGAACGATTCGCGGTAGCGGCCCCCTTCGCCGTTCATGAGGAAGTCTGCCTGGCCGGCGATCTGGCTGTAGATCTGCTGGAGCCGCTCGTGGGCCTGGAACTCCCGGCGGCCCATGCCGCAGAGCTCGGCGAACGGCACGTAGAAGCCCTCGTCGAGCCGGTCCTGCGCGGCGGGGGCGCGGCCGGCGTCGCGGCCGCCCACGGTCCACCCGAAGACGGTCGGCTCGAGCGACTCCAGGTAGCAGGCCGCCGCCTCGATCGCCCAGAAGCCGTGGCGGTCGCCCGCGAGCTGCCGCGCCTTCTCCGCGTCAGCCCGTCCCTCGGTGAACAGCTGGTGGGTGCCCTCGTGGCGGATCGTGACCGGATCGGGCTCCGGGGGATCGGCGGCCGCGTCGGCGAAGAACCAGATCGTCTTCGTCGGGGTCCAGTAGATGCCGTTGGTCATCCCGATGCGGGGCTCGAGCGGCTCCAGTTCGGTCAGGTACTGCCGGCGGTCGGCGCAGAGGATCGCCGCATGCGGCGCGTGGATCGCGGTGCGGCCGCGGCCTTCGAGCCGCTTCTCCAGATCCTTCGGCTCCGCCGCGAACGCCCCGAAGACCTGCCGCCAGGCCGAGCGGGTCTCCTCCAGGCGGCGGGCGAGGGCGGCTGCGTCGTCGAGCCGCGCGGCGGTCACGATCTCCCAGTGGTCGGAGTGGAACTCGCGGCCGTGCTTCACGTCGCGGGGCCGCGCCTCGTCGTCCGCGGCGGTCACCCAGCGGCCGCGGTCGAGCCGCTCACCCGCGCGATACCGCGCCAGCTTGGCCTGCGGCATCCAGCCGAAGTCCGGATCGTAGGCCTCGCCCCGGTCGAGCCGCTTCGCCGCTTCCGGCCAGACCCAGTCGTCGCCGCGCCGCACCCAGCCTCCCGCTTCGCGGGCTCGGGCATGGTCGGGATCGTCGCGGAGGGCGAGGTGCACGAGGTGGATCGCCGCACACGATCGCTGGGCGAGCGGCGCGGTCGGCGTGGTCGCTGCCGCGGCGAGTTCCTCGCGGGTCGCGACGTGGGCGTGGGCGCGGGCCGCGACGAGCGCGTTGGCGAACAGCCCCTCGGCCCGCCTCCGCCGGGCGGCGAGGAAATCGCGCCACAGCGTTTCGTCGTCCGGCGTGTCGACGGCGGGGGGCGTGTCGAGCCGCGGCGGAATCGCCACCACGATCTGCCGGTCGGCCTCCGCGGGTAGCGGCCAGTCGGCGATCAGCCGCGCGAGCACGTCGTCGCCGGCCGCGGTGGCCCGGCGGACGAGGTCGCGAGCGGAGGCTGCGAACGCCTCGTCGAGCGCTGTGAGGCTCGGCGGCGGCGCGACGGCCGGTGCGGCATGCGCGACCGCCGCCAGCATCATGGCGACACTCGCCGCCACCAGCCCGCGGTTCGGCCCCGCTCCTCGCCGGCGCATCGCGCCCTCCCGCGGCTCGCCGCGTGTCACGACTCCGCGAACGCCGAGTCGAACTGCCGGTTACTCGGGGCGAAGTCGAGGTTCTTCACGAATCGGGCCGCCTCGGCGGCGCCGTGCTCACGATCCATGCCGCAGTCTTCCCACTCCACGGAGAGCGGGCCCTCGTAGCGGGCCTGGTTGAGCGCGCGGATGATCTCCTCGAAGTCCACGCCGCCGCGGCCCGGCGAGCGGAAGTCCCAGCCCCGGCGAGGATCGCCGAAGTTGATGTGGCTGCCGAGGATGCCGGTGCGGCCGTTGAGCGTGACGATCGCGTCCTTCACGTGGACGTGGTAGATGCGGTCGGGGAACGAGCGGATGAACTCCACGGAGCTCACCCCCTGCCAGTGGAGATGGCTGGGGTCGAAGTTGAAGCCGAACTCTTCGCGGCGGCCGAGCGCCTCGAGGGCTCGCTGGGCCGTGAAGATGTCGAAGGCGATCTCGGTGGGATGCACCTCGAGCGCGAACCGCACGCCGCACTCGGCGAACACGTCGAGGATCGGGTGCCACCGGTCGGCGAACTCGGCGAAGCCGGCGTCGATCATCGCGTCGGTGACCGGTGGGAACGAGTAGAGGAGGTGCCAGATCGACGAGCCGGTGAAGCCGTTGACCACCGACACGCCGAGTTTCTGGGCGGCGCGGGCGGTGTTTTTCATCTCCTCCGCAGCCCGCCGGTTGACCCCCGCCGGGTCCCCGTCGCCCCAGACGTGCGGCGGGAGGATCGCCTTGTGCCGCTCGTCGATCCGGTCGCAGACGGCCTGGCCGACGAGGTGGTTGGAGATCGCGTAGACGGAGAGGTCGTGCCGCTCGAGGGCGTCGCGCTTGGCGGCGCAGTAGCCGGTCTCGTTCAAGGCCCGGGTGACGTCGAAGTGATCGCCCCAGCAGGCGAGTTCGAGGCCCTGGTAGCCGAACTCGCGGGCCTTGCGGGCGAGGTCTTCGAGGGGCAGGTCGGCCCACTGGCCGGTGAACAGCGTGACGGGACGGGGCATGCGACGAACTCCGTGGCGGGGGCGAGGGACGTTCCCGAGAACCGAGACCGCGATTCTGCCACATCCCGGCCCGCGATCAACCGCCGCGGCCTACTGCCGGACGACCCGGCGCAGCAGCCACCAGCCCCAGAGCGTGATCAGCACGTTGCCCGTCCAGACCACCACCGGCGGCACGCTGCCCCGCTTCGCCTGATCGACGCCGAGCATGAAGACCGGGTAGTAGACGATCAGGATCGGGAGGAAGCAGAGGAAGAAGCTGGTGAGGAAGTCGGCGTTGCGCATGCGGATCGCCATCGGCGCGCCGACGAGCACGAAGCACAGGCAGCTGAAGCCGTTGGCCCAACGCCGCCAGGGCTCCATCACGATTCGGTGCAGGCGGTTTTGCTCCTGCTTGAGGAGTTCGCGTTCGTAGCCGGTGAAGTGGGGGGCGGTGGTGTCGATCCGGCCGGTCACGATCCCCATCGCCGTCTTCCCGGCGATCAGCTGCTCGATGCGGTCGATCGTCTTCGCCTGCTCGACGCGGGCCGTCGCGAACTGCGCCATCGCGATTTCGGAGGGGCTCGTCGAGGTGGTGCTCTTGCGGCTCACGGCGTCGAGCGGCACCTCGCGGACGATCGTGTCGGGAAACGACGCGGTGTAGTCGCCCATGTGGAGCGTGCCGTCGCGGAAGGTGACCACGAGGTTGCCGTTGCTGGCATTGGCCCGGAGTTCCGCCTCGGCCGCCGAGACGGTGGCGGGTGGGCCGTTGCCGCCCCCGGACTGGAAGGAGAGGGTGGGCCGGATGAGTTTCCGGCCGTCCACCGCCTTGACGTTGATCGAGATCTGCGGCGTGCTGTAGGACCGCTGCTGCCGCAGCCGGCCGTAGATGATCTGCTCCACGCTGTTGACCACCACGCGGCGCACGCCGTCGCGGCCCCACGAGACCGCCACGTCGTTGAGCCACACCGACACGAAGCTGACCACGAGGGCGAGCATCGCCGCCGGCCAGACGATCGCCATCGGCGAGATCCCCGCGGCCTTCAGGGCGATCACCTCGTTGGAGGCCGACATCCGCCCGAACACGCTGGCCACCGCGAACAGCATCGTGCCCGGCACGGCGAACCGCATGGCCTCCGGCAGCACGTAGGGCACGAGCATCAGGATCTGGAAGATGCCGAGCCCCTGCTGCTGGGCCTCCCGGACGAGACCCACCACGAGCATGAACAGCGTGAGCGCGGTCAGCGCCACCAGGAACACCTGGAGCAGTTCCCAGAGCACGTAACGAGAGATGATCCGCATGGCGGCGGGAGTGTAGCGACGGCCGTGCGGTGGGCGGCAGGCCGATTTACCGGCGGAAACGCGGGCCTCGCGCGGGGGGCCTCGAGCCTGTGGGTGGCCCGGGGCTTGTCGGGCCGATCGGCGTCACGGCGAGCGACCTGGACCTTCCGCGAGCGGATTGTGCCAGTCCAGCGAGGGAAAACGGGCGAAGTCCCGGTCGCTCGAACAGAGCGTGCAGCCGTGTCCGACGGCGATGGCCGCCAGGTTCGCATCGGGAATGAGGTTCGCGGTGGCGGAGGCCTCGGCCGTGAGGCGCGAGAGAATGGCCCAGTGGCCTCTGGTCTCGTGCACGACCCGTACGCACGGCTGCTTCAGCCAGCGATCGACCCTCTTGATCGCTTCTTCTTGCGACAGCGGGTTCGTGAGGATTCGCGGATTGGTTGCGATCCGCAGAAACCCGTTGATGACCTGCCAGGCGAGGCAGACATCCCGGGTGCCGGAGAGTTGCTCATCCCACCAGGCTCTCGCCCGGTCGTGATATTTCGAAAGCCGGTCTTCGGCGTAGAGAATCAGGTTCGCATCGACCAGATTCATCGGAAATCTTCGGCCTCGGCTCGAGCGAGCAGGTCGGCGACGTCGTCGTAGTTCAGGCCCGCCCGCAATCCCAAATCGGCGGGCTGCGTCTGGAAGGGAACGGCCACCCGCGACTCGAGGGCATCGAGCCCCAGGCGGATCGCCTCGTTCACGACATCCTTGAAAGGTCTGCCCAGCGCTGCCGCATCCGACCGCAGGCGCTCGGCAATCGCATCATCGAGCGTCAAGGTGGTTCTCATACACGCATCATGATGCTCAGCGGCGTCGTTGTCAAACGACGAGCGGCCAATCAACGATGTGCGACGGATCAGGCGGCTCGGCGGTGGGCCACTTCGGGAAACGCCTCGCTGAAGGCGTGGCCGCTCGCGGAGCGGATGCCGAGGGCCGTGAGCAGCCGGCGGCGGAAGGTGCGGAACGGGATCGCCACGCAGCGGTGGGCCCG
>Ga0208864_1000234_pt1 | contig 18334 bp, 19 predicted proteins | sample CryBogmetaGMA05M_FD_184542 | JGI IMG/M metagenome (GOLD analysis project Ga0208864, IMG submission 184542) | Freshwater microbial communities from Crystal Bog, Wisconsin, USA - MA0.5M (SPAdes) | ecosystem: Environmental > Aquatic > Freshwater > Lake | place: Crystal Bog, Wisconsin, USA...
AGGGTGATGTGGCAGGTGCCCGACCCCCTCGAGGAGCTGCCCAAAGGTGGCTGTTGGCTGCAGCACCGCATGCGGCTCGGGGCCCTCGGCCGGGTGCCCCGGGATTTCTACCCAGGCATTTGGGATCTCCTGCATCACTGCCGCGGCCTGGTGATTGGCGACAAACTCGAGAAACGCAACCGGCTCGAAAGCGCCCCATTACTGAGTGAAAAAACTCCGGGAGAGCGCAATTTTGCGGCGCTAGTAGAACACCTGCTCAGCAAAATCGAGGCCTCCGAATACCGCCAGCTCTGCACCGAAACCCTGGTCACCTTGATGGCCTTTTTCGGAGCCAACCCCAGCGTGCGCTTCGATGACGACCTCGCCCTCGACGTGGTGATTGGCCACGCCGTCCGGGTGGGCTGGCAGATTCAGAACCCCGAAATTGCCGCCGAGCTCTACGGCCAGCACAAGGCGGAAGCCTGGGATGGGTTCTATCGCGCATCACCGGCAGCGTGCCGCCGCTGGCAACTTGAAGCACTCAAGCAACTGACAACTGCTTCAAGTGAGGTTGCTTCAAGTGAGGCTTCTGGCTAAGCGATACGGCCTAAATCGGTGCCTCCAGGCTCATGCTCAAGCTGGGCTGCTCCACGCACTGCTCAATCAAATCGGCCAGCAACAGGGCCCGGGACGCTTGCAAGCCGCCCACCGCGGGTTTTTCGGCACCTCGGACGCACTGCAAAAAATGCTCCAGCTCGGCATAGAGGGGTTCAATCGAGGTGGTGCTCACCTCCTCGATCACCCCGTCGGAGCGATAGACCAGCTCGCCATGGTCGGCGCTAACCGACTCATGGGCGCGTCGATGAATGTGGAGCGTTCGGTTGAGGAAATCAGTTTCGACCAGGCTGCCGCGGCAATGGGCACTGAGGCTGCGGATCTTGCGATGGGCCATCTTGCTGGCCGTGAGGCTTGCCACCACCCCATTGGCAAAGCCCAGGGTGGCATTGACGTAATCAATCGGGCCGTCCGCACTGCGGCCGCCGGCCGCAGCCAGGCGCACCACCTGAGCGCCAGCCAACTCCAACACCAAATCGATGTCGTGAATCATCAAATCCAGCACCACTGACACGTCATTGGCGCGATCAGCATTGGGACTGTGGCGACGGGCCTCAAGCACCACCACCTCTTCGTTGGCGGTGACCTTGACCAGCTCTCGGAAAGCGGGGTTAAACCGCTCGATGTGGCCTACCTGCAAGAGCCGGCCAGCCGCTTCAGCGGCGCGGATCAAATCGGCGGCCTCCTCTTGGCTCGCGGCAATCGGCTTTTCGATCAGCACATCCACGCCTGCCTCCAGGCAGGCCAGTCCCACCCGATGGTGCAGCAGGGTCGGAACAGCGATACAAACCGCATCGACCTCAGGGAGCATGGCCTCGTAGGAGGAAAACCAGCGGCAGCCAAATTGCTCGGTCGCCAAGGTGCCCCGGACCTGGTCAGGGTCTGCCACCCCAACGAGCTCAGCGTCCTTGATGAGACTCAGCACCCTGGCGTGGTGCCAACCCATGTTGCCAATGCCAATGACACCCACACGCACAGGGTTCATGGCCAAGGCACTAAGAACATTTTGATTATCGACGATCAAGGGCCACTCAAGGGCCAGCAGGCCGATCAGGCGCCTCGGCCCGACGCCGGTCTAGTTCGACACGCTCGATCTCAACCCGCTCGATCCGGGGACCATCCATCGCCACCACCCGGTATTGATACCCCTTCCAGCGCAAGCCCTCTCCCGGGGCCGGTATGTGCTGCAGACGCTCCAACAAAAAGCCCGCCAGGGTGTGATGGCCATCGGCTTCAGGCAACTGCAATCCCAACTGGCGATTCAGCTCAAAGATCTCCAAATCACCCGCCACCGACCAGAACGATTCCCGCAATTGCTGGAGGTCGGCCGCCGCCGCGAGGGGGTTGTCATCCTCGCCAACAATTTCGCTGGTGAGGTCGGCCACGGTGACCAACCCCTCGGTGCCGCCATGCTCATCCACCACAACAAGCAACGGCTGACCGCTGCGAATCAAGGGCAGCAAATTGGCTAACGGGGTGCTCTCCTGCACCAGGGCCACTGGAAAGATATAGGGAGCCAAAGGGGTGTCGGCTTGCAATTCCCCGCGGGCAATCGGATCAGCCAAGCGCCGCAAATCAAGCACCCCCCGCACATCATCGAGGGAACTGCCAATCACTGGAAAACGAGCGTGGGCCGTCTCGTGGACCTCACGCATCATGGCCGCGAAGGTCACCTCAAGGGGCAAGGTGACCATCCCAGAGCGGGGAACCATGACCTCCCGAACCAGGGTGTCGCGCAATGAGAAAACCCCTTCAAGGATGTTGCGCTCATCGGGCATCAAGCCTGTGACACTGCCGGTTTCAATCAGGGTTTCCAGTTCGCCCGCCGATAACACCGGCACCCATTCATCCCAATTACGGGGAAGGCCCAGCAGCCGCAGCAGCAGGCCATTCACCCGTTCAATCAGGGTGAGCAAGGGCGCCAGGGTACGGCTGACCGAATCCAGCAGAGGGGCCAACCGCAGGGCCGAGGCCTCCGGGCGATGCAGCACCCAGGCTTTCGGCACCAGCCCACCAAACAGGGTGGCCAACAGCACCACCACCAGGAACACGACCCCATCCACTGCCCCCTGGGGCACCACCGCACTGAAACCGGCGCTCTTCAATGCACGCACCAGCTGTTCAGCGACCCCACGGCCGGCCCAGCCGAGCGCCACCAGGGCCAGGGCTGCTCCCAGCTGGGTTGCCACCAGCACCCGCCGGAGCCGGAATTGAAGCTTGGCCACGGCATGGGCCCCCGGCTCACCGGCCTCCTCAAGCTGCCTGACCCGACTGGGCCTGAGGCGAATCAGGGCGAATTCCCCTGCCGCAAAGAAGGCCAAAAGGGCCAAAAGCACGGCCAGGGCCAGAAGAGTGATCACAGAAAGACCAAAGTGGGGGTCGCGAGGATCGAACTCGCCTAAGGCGAATTATGAGTTCGCTGCATTCACCAGATTGCTAGACCCCCTGGATTTCCCGTGTCTACCACAAGCCTCGCACCGGTGCACGCAAGGAGGCCGCCGGTGCACGAAAGGAGGTTCCAGAACCCAAACTACTTGAAAACCCATTGCCCACATCGGCCGTCCGCCAGGGGATCAGCTCCCCCTGCTTCTCAAGCAACACCTGGTAGGTGTTGGCCAGGGCTGTGCCATCCCAAACGATGGTCTGGTCGGGAAACCCAAAGCCCATCACCTTGGTGCCATCGCCGCCGCCCATGGAAATCCCCAGGAGATCGGTGATTTGGTGGGTGATGTCGACGCCACGGGCGAAGGGCGCGGTGTAGGAATAAAAGCGCTGCTCCACCAGTTGGGGCGTGGTCTGAATACCACCACATCGGGTGAGTTCAACGGGTCTCATGGAGGCCTGATACCCCTGGTGCGCCTGAGGCGCTTCGATGGTGGTTGTGCAGACCACCGGGCCAGCCAGCGCCGGACCAGCGAGGGACGGGGACGCCATGAGAAGCATGAGCAGCCGAAGAGCCTGCGCCATCGATCGGACCGAGCTGCACGCAAACTAGGCACCAAGTCGCTCCCGCACCAGTGGTCTCTCCGCTGTCCCTCCCAGCAACTCCCGCCGCCATGCGGGACACGTTGCTGCCTTTGCTAGCCCAAAAGGCCTACCGGCATGGGCAATTCACCCTGGCCTCCGGCCGCACCAGTGATCACTACGTCAATTGCAAGCCGGTGAGTTTGAGCGGCGAGGGGCTAGCCCTGCTCGGAGCCCTGATGCTGGAGCAGGTGGAGGAGACTGCTGTGGCGGTGGCGGGTCTGACCCTGGGTGCCGATCCCCTGGTGAGCGCCGTGGCCCTGCGAGCCGCCCTGGATGGTCGCAACCTCGACGCCTTGATCGTGCGCAAGGAAGCCAAAGGCCATGGCACCGGAGCCTGGCTGGAGGGCCCTTTGCCAGAGCCAGGGAGCCACATCACGGTGCTCGAAGACGTGGTCACCACGGGGGGCTCGTCCCTCAAGGCGGTCAACCAGTTGCGGGAGGCCGGCTATCAGGTTGGGCGGGTGGTGACCATTGTGGATCGCCAGGAAGGCGGCCTCGAGGCCATGACCGCGGCGGGCCTGGAAATGCGGAGCCTCTTTTTGCTGGATGAGATCGCCGCCAGCTCTGCGGCCCAATGAAGACCCCTTGGGATTGGCAGCCCGGCCAAGCCAGCCAGATCGAGCAAGCCGTGAGCCTGCTCCGCCTCGAAGGCGCTGACACCCGCCGCTTTTTGCATGGGCAAACCAGTGCCACCATCGAAACAGCCCCTGCTGGAGCATGGATCCCGAGCTGCAGCATCAGCCCCACGGCCCGGATGCGGGCCCTGGTGGAGGTGCTGCTGGATCCATCCGAGAGCGCCCCTTCCGACTCAAGTGAGATCACAAAGCCGGGCGCCTGGCTGGTGATCCATGGCATCCCGCCGGAAGCCGCTGCAGGGGTGCGTCAAAGCCTCGAACGGGTGCTGTTCCCCGCCGACCAGGTTCACCTGGGTGCCCTGGAAACGGCGAACCTGATCACTCCTGTGGGACCTGGCACTGCCGAACTCCCCGCGGGCCCCAAGGGCGCCTGGCAGACCCTTGAAGCAGGTGCGGGCTGGTTGCTCGGCCACCAAGTTCTGCTGCGTCAAGGCAGCGTGGCTCCAGCCTGGTTGGCAGAGCGGGCCCTGTTGTCAGCCCCAGACCACGAGCGCTGGAGGATTCAACAGGCCATCCCTGCAGCACCCGGCGAGCTCACTGACGACACCAACCCCTTCGAGCTGGGGCTGGCCGAGCGGGTGAGCCTCAACAAGGGTTGCTATGTCGGCCAGGAAACCCTGGCCAAACTCTCCACCTACGACGGCGTCAAACAGCAGCTGCGGCGTTGGAGTTGGACGTCCCGAACTGGGGAACAGGCTGGGGAGCCGCCAGCAGCCCTCACACCCGGCACCACCCTGTACACCCGGGATGCCCCCGGCGACGGCACCAGCAGGGCCGGGGTGATCAGCTCCAGCCTGGAGCTCGGGGATGGGACCTGGATTGGCCTGGCCCTGGTGCGCAAGCAAGCCTTGGGGCAGCCGGTGCTTCAGGCCGGCGATGGCCCCCGGCCAGCCACCCTCTTGCTGTCTTGAAGCCATAGCCAATGGGCCACCCTCCAGGTGGCCAGGTTGTCGTCGCGGTTGTAGCGAAAGATCCGATCCAGGTGATACCGACTGGCGCGGCCCCGGGGGCCGGGCTCATGGCGCCAATAGCGCCATTGGCGCCACCAGAGCAGGCAGCGGGCTCCATCCACCCCCTTTTGGCTCCAGGCAAACCCCAACCAACTCGCCACAGCCTTCAGGCCGTAGCTACTCACGGGAAGCCGCCAAAAGCGCTTCAAACGGGCGTGGACATCGACCAAACGGGACCGCAACAGGTCGATTTCGGCGTCGGTTGCCCCCTGGCGCCGGGCCAGACGCACCAACGCGATCGATTCAGTTTCGCCGTAGTGCAACACCGGCCAGCCTGGATAGTGATCAAGCCAACGCCGCAACCGCTTCCACAGCAGGGCCTCCCCGTGCTCGAACAGGGCCAGCAGCGGTTGGTAACGGCCCTCGCCCAGATCGGCTGGCCAGCTGCCATCCGCCAAGCGCTTCACCACGACAAAGCCGTGCAGGAAATCATCCCGGGCATCGGGGTCCGATTCGATGTCGTAGAGGAGCAGCCCAGGGGCGCTATCCAGTTCACTGAGTGCCAGGCCTGAATCCAGCCGTTCGGGCTTGCCTTGCTGTTGCACCCGGGCTTGGGCCACCAGCTGGGCCGCAATCTCCCGGTGCTGCTCCCCATGCACCTCCAGCTGGGTGGCCAACTGCTCGGGGTCCGTGGCCGCCAAGCCATCGAGGCTGGCAATCCCCAACTCCAGCAAGAGTTCTCGGCGCTTACCGCCAATGCCACTGACCTCGCTGAGATGGCCCTCCGCGGCTGCGGCCTGATCACAATGCCCTCGCCAGCTACAGAGGGTGCATTTCTTGCGATCACTCACCAGCGCCGGCGGACTGGTGCGCTGCAAGTCGCCCTGGAGCCGCACCAGGCTGTCCTCGAGCTGGTGCTGCAGGCCAGGACCAAGCGCCAGGGACTCCCGCTGAAAACCCCGACCATCCCCGGCCACCACCAAGCCCTGGGCCACCTCCGCCTGCTGGTGATCGGCCAACAGGCGCCCCCAGAGGGCCAATTGGAGCCGGTGCTCGCGGGTGACCCGGCGGCCCTGGCGAGCCAACACGGGCCGGTAGGCGAAATCGCCCCAGCGGCTAATGCCCCCAACCCGCTCGAGCAGGGCCGGGTGCGCTTGCAACTCAGCTCCGCCGGGGCCAGGACCCCTGAGCCGCAGGCCCATCACCCCAGGGGCTCCGGCAGCGCAGCCCGCCTCACCGTGCTGCGGTTTTTGCGGCAGCAGGGTTTGAAAGCTCCGCAGCTGATCGTGGAGTGCCAGGGCGCGATGGGCATTCCACTGACGCGCTTGCTGGTCACCAAATTGATCAAGCCAGGCCCGACGCCGGCAGCGCACCCAGCTGCGGAGCAACCGGTCGGTGAGGGGAGGCGCTCCCAAAGATCGGCCTGGAATTCCCCGACGCTAAGGCCCCAAAGGCGGGGTTAGAGCGCAGAATTGAAGGATCCGGCTTCCCCCTTCCATGGCGTCTGCCCCGCTAGCCCTGGAGGCCAGCCCAATTGCCTTCGGCACCGATGGCTGGCGGGGGGTACTCGGCGTCGATATCACCGTGGAGCGCCTCCTGCCCGTGGCGGCGGCGGCGGCCCAGGAGTTGGCCCACTCCTGCCCCCAGGGCATGGCCAGCCGCGAGGTGGTGATTGGCTACGACCGCCGCTTCCTGGCTCCGGAGCTGGCTGAAGCCATCTGCGCGGCGGTACGCGGTTGCGAGCTCGTTCCGCTGCTCTGCGATACCCCCGTGCCCACTCCCGCCTGCAGCTGGGCCGTGGTGGAGCGCCAAGCCCTGGGAGCCCTCGTGATCACGGCCAGTCACAACCCGCCTGAATGGCTGGGATTAAAAATCAAAGGCCCGTTTGGGGGCTCGGTGGAGGGTGACTTCACCAAGCGGGTGGAAACCCGGCTCGCCGCCAGGGGCATCACCGTACCCATGGCGGGGGCCACCGAACGCTTTGATGCGATGGGCACCTACTTGAGCGGCCTGCAAGCAAAGCTCGATACCCGGGGCCTAAGTAGCGGGCTCCAATCCATGGGCCTGCACGTGATCGTCGATCCAATGCACGGCTCCGCCGCGGGTGGATTGGCTGGTCTGCTGCCAGGGGCGCTTGCTAGCGGCCATGTGCGTGAAATTCGATCAAACCGTGACCCCCTGTTTGGCGGCCATCCCCCCGAACCCCTGGCCGCCTATCTGCAGCAGCTGATTGGGGAGGTGCAAGCCTCCACAGCCGCTGGCAAGCCCGCGGTTGGCATCGTCTTTGATGGCGATGGTGATCGCATTGCGGCCGTTGATGAACGCGGCCGCTTCTGCAGCACCCAGCTGCTGATGCCCCTGTTCATCGACCACCTGGCCAGGGCCAAGGGGTTACCTGGCACCGTGATCAAAACCGTGAGTGGCTCCGATCTGATGCAGCTCGTGGCCGAAGCCCAGGGCCGCACGGTGCTGGAAATGCCCGTGGGTTTCAAATACATCGCCAGTGAAATGCTCAGCAGCGAGGTACTGGTGGGCGGTGAGGAATCCGGTGGCGTGGGCTTTGGCATGCACCTGCCCGAGCGCGATGCCCTTTTCGCAGCCCTGCTTCTCATTGAAGCCCTCGTGGAGGGGGGCAAGCCGCTAGGCGAGCGCATCGATGCCCTCCAAGCGCAATGTGGCGGCGCTGCCGCCTACGACCGCCTCGATCTGCGCCTACCGGATATGGCCGCGCGCAGCCGCCTGGAACAGCGGCTCGCCGCAGCCCCCCCCACCGAGGTAGCAGGAGCGGCGGTGCAGCAGGTGGTCACCACCGATGGCGTCAAGCTGCGGCTCGGCGCAAGCCATTGGTTGATGTTGCGGTTCTCGGGCACCGAACCGCTCCTGCGCCTCTACTGCGAAGCCCCCACGCAAACGCGCGTGGCCGAAGTGCTGGCCTGGGCCAAGCAGCTGGCCGAAGCGGGCTGAACTCCCAATGGATCAAGCCAAGGTGCTCGTCATCGCCAGCGGTAATGCCGGCAAGGTACGCGAATTCAGCCATTTGCTGGCCGCTCTGGATCTGGAGATCCGCCCCCAGCCCCCAGGCCTTGAGGTGGAAGAAACCGGCAGCACCTTTGCGGATAACGCCCGCCTGAAAGCGACTGCCGTGGCCAAGGCCACCGGCCACTGGGCCCTCGCCGACGACTCAGGACTCTGCGTCGACGCCCTTGGCGGGGCCCCTGGGGTGCATTCGGCCCGCTACGCCAAGAGTGATCAGGCCCGAATTGCCAGATTGCTGGCGGAACTGGCCGCCGCCAACGGCTCCACCGATCCAGAACATGGCCAGGGGAATCGCCGAGCCCAGTTCGTGGCAGCCCTGGCGGTGGCTGATCCCAGCGGCGCAATCCAGCTGGAGGTGGAGGGGCACTGCCCTGGAGAAATCCTCAGCAGCCCAAGGGGAGAAGGCGGCTTTGGCTATGACCCGGTGTTTTACGTGCCCGAGGCGGGCCAAACCTTCGCAGAAATGGCCAAGGAGCTCAAAGGCCGCATTGGCCACCGCGGACGGGCCTTTGAGCTGCTTCAGCCCCAGCTTCGAGTCCTGTTGGCTTAAGCCGCAGCCCAGCTGCCGTGGAGCCCGTAGGGCATGGCCACCGGCAACTCAATCACCGCCTGCTCAGCCATCGTTGAGGCGTTGAGGATCACCAAGTCGCTGCCATTGCGGGCTCCGTTCCAGATCACGGTGAGCACCCAACCCTCGTCTTCGCTGGTGGCACCCGGCCGGGGAACCATGATCGGTTCACTCACGAATCCGCGCGGTCCCGCGCTCCACACCCGCCGTTCTCCGTTCATGAGGTCGAGCTTTTTGATTGCTTGCAGGGGGTCATTGCCCTGATCCCGTCCAGCCACCGCCATCCAGCCATAGCGGGCCGGCAGGCCTTCCCTGGTGGGATTGACCATCGCGAATTCACAGCAGCGTTCACTGAGACGTTCACAGCTGAGGCTCCCGGTGGTGAGATCAATGCGGCAACGCTCCAGCAGCCCTTCGGGGATGAGCTCGAAATCAATCGAACGGAAATCCATATCGGGGCCTATGGAAGGGAAATCGGCATAAAAAATGCTCTCTACCACCAGCTGATCGCCCTCCTCATAGGCATTGAGGTGGTGGAAGACAAACCCTTCCGGGGCATCAATCAACCGGGGCTGCTGGCCTGCAAAGGCGCCACAATCCCTCGGCACCAACCAGAACTGGGCCTGGCCGCCAGCCTTTGAACGCAAACACTGGGCCGCACCCTTTTGCCCCAACACAAACGGCAAGGGATTGAAATCGACTGCGTTTTGAAGGAACACCGCCCAATTGGGCGTAATCGCGAAGTCGTGCAAAAAGGCAAAGCCCTTAAAGATGTCGCTCCGATCTGACACCAATTGGCCCGCCCTAGGGCCCTCGGTGGCGAACTCCATTAAGCGCAGGGTGCTGCGCGGGCCTGTCTTAACCCCGAAGGTGACCATGCGCGGTTCGCCGTGGTGGCCGGGGTCAAGGCGAGGGTGGGCGCTGAAGGCTTCGCCTGGCTTAAGCACCCCATCCAGCAAGGTCAGACCCCGGGTCTCGAGGGTGGCTGGATCGAGGGCATGGGGCGAACTGGCCTCCCAAAGGGCCAGCAGGTCGTCGCCCAGGCGCACCACATGGGTGTTGGCGATGTTCTTGAGCCGCAGATCAAAGGCATTGGCCAAAGGCCCCCCGGGCTTCTGGGTGCCGAACACGCCGCGGTACAACACCTGGTCTACGGCCTCCTCGGCCAGCCAGCCCTCGGTACGCACGAAGCGATTCGTGAAACACGCGCCACCGCCCGAAAACCGCAGGGCACAGATCATGCCGTCGCCATCGAAGGGATGGTGCACCCAGCGGCCACCGCGCTCCAACCGCCCGGGGCCATTGCGATAGAGGCAGCCGATCAACTCAGCGGGAATCTCTCCACGGGCGGCAACAAGGGGCTCGTTCTCGAGCTCCAGCTCCACATTGCGAAAGGCTCCAGCCCAGTCAGCACGGTCGTAGGTGCTTGGCGGTGATGGAAGCTCCGAAAGCGGCGGCACAATCGCAGGTGACATACAAAAGAGCCTGCTAGGCGCTGGCGAATTGAGTCGAAAATAGGCGTGAATAAACGCCTCCGTGGCCCAAAAGTGCGGCGTGGGTGCCGGATTCCACCACCTGGCCGCCAGAAATCACACAGATGCAATCTGCATTGACCACAGTGGATAGGCGATGGGCAACCACGAGGGTGGTGCGGTTGGCCATGAGGCGATCAAGGGCCTCCTGAACCACCTTTTCGGACGCCGAATCCAGGGCCGAGGTGGCCTCATCCAAAAACAAGATCGGGGCGTTTTTGATGAGGGCTCTGGCTATAGCCACCCGCTGCCTTTGCCCACCGGACAACATCGTTCCATTTTCACCAATCAAGGTGTTGTAGCCATCGGGCAACTGCACAATGAAATCATGGGCATTAGCAGCACGGGCAGCAGCCTCAATACTTTCAGAGCTGGAATCGGTATGGCCATAGGCAATATTGTTGGCGACGGTGTCGTTGAAGAGAAAGGTGTTCTGATCGACAACAGAGATCAGTTTGCGCAAACCATCAAGAGAAAGATCACGAAGATCGGTTCCATCAAGGGTAATGGCACCTGCCGTTGGCTCATAGAGGCGGCAGAAGAGATCGATAATCGTGCTCTTACCTCCACCGCTGGATCCCACCAAAGCAACCGTGCGGCCTTTGGGAACTTCAAGGTTGAGTTGATTAATAACGATCTCATCGCCGTAACCAAAACAGACTCCCTTCGCAATCAGGGCGCTAGAGAAGTTCGCAATATTTTGAGGGGTCGGGGCCTCAGGAGGGTCGGGAGGTACATCCAGAATTGCATAGAGATCTTCCGCCGCAGAAGCCCCCTGCTGCCAGGATGTGTTCGACCTGGCTATACTTTTAAAGGGAGCATAACATAAATAAAGTGAGGTCAAAAAGGCGAACAAGCTCCCGGTCGTACGGGCTCCCGCAATCACGCCTTCCCCGCCATACAACAAGACGGCACTAAACCCCACCGCCCCCAGCAATTCCATCAAGGGCTGGTTTGCCAGCTTGGCCCGAGTCGTCTTGAGGGCGTTATCTCGAACAGACTGATTTTCCGACTCAAACCGACGCAGCTCATAGGCCTGCATCCCAAAAATTTTAACCACCCTGGAACCCACAATCGACTCCTGGAGATAGGTCGCCAAACGGGCGAGGCTCGACTGACCCTTCTTCGACGTTCGCCTCACCTTTTTTGAAGACTTAATGACAGGATAGATAGCAAAGGGGAAGAGAATAAAAGCTATTAAAGACAGCAGCCAATCCTGATAAAAAGCAACAGAGACAAGGGCGATCAGGGTGATCCCATCCTTAATAACAGAAACGAATCCATCCACAATCCCGCCCTTAACAAGATCCACATCCGAAAGCACTCTTGAAACCAGGACACTAGAAGGATTCCTATCGATATAAGACTGCGGCAAATCTAAAATCTTGGCCGCCAATGTATTGCGCAGGTCAGCCGTCATTTCCTGACCGACAATCTCCGTGAGGTAATTTCCTAAATACTGGGCCGCCGCACGGATTGCAATAACAACCACAATGGCAACCGGAGCGCTGTAAAGCCGAAATCGATCCTGGGACGGAAGAACCTCATCAAAGAGGTACTTAATCACCAGGGGCACGAGCCCAGTGGAAGCACCATAGATAAAGTTAAAAAAGAGGGCCAGAGAAAAGCTCGGCCAGAGATAGCGGCGCCCATAAAGAGCAAGTCGCCAATAGACAGATTGCTGACTCATGCCATCAATCTAGCAAGCTCTTCTGCAGCCCTTTCCGAGGCACCGGAGTCGCCCATTGCCTGCCACAAGTCCTGGACAGCTTGCAGGCAACCTTGCCGATTGTCCACCATTTCGCGTACGGCACGCACAATGTTGCCAGCTGTCACCTCACGCTGCAGTAATTCAGGGAAAAAAGGTCGTCCCAGGACCACATTGGGAAGGCCCAAAATGCGGCGCCCAATCACTAACTTGGCCAAGATATAGGTCAGGAAGGAGAAGCGATACAGAATCACGTGGGGACATCCCAACAGGGCCGCTTCCAGGGTTGCTGTACCGGAGGCAATCACACCCGCATCCGCCGCCGCAATCACGTTGTAAGCATCGCCCTCCACAATCGGAACGGGAAAGGGAAGGGCCCCATGGATCTGCTCGAGGTAGGCCTGATCAATGGTGGGAGCTTTCAACAAGGCCACCTGCCAGCCATCGGCCCTCAAGATTTGGGCTGCCGCCAACATCGCAGGCAACAGGAGTCGAACTTCCGAGCGCCGGCTGCCGGGCATCAAGACCAACAGCGGCTGCTGATCTGAGAATCCATGCATCGCGCGGCTGTCTTGGGCCAAGCGTGTGACCTGGAGCCCATCCACCAAGGGATGGCCCACGTAGCGGGCAAAGTCACGGCCGTGGGCGTTGAAAATCCCCTCCTCAAATGGAAAAATCACGGCGAGTCGGTCGATGATACGGGCCATTTTTTTGGCCCTGCCCTGCCCCCAGGCCCAGACCTGGGGCGCGATATAAAAGAAGACCGGGATACCCCGCTTGTGGGCTTCCTTAGCCACAAACATGTTGAAGCCCGGGTAATCCACCAGGGCCACCACATCGGGCCTGTGCTGATCCATCTGGGCCTTGAGCAACTCCATCACCCGGTGATGGCGCGGAATGCTGCCGACAATCTCGACCAACCCAGCGGCCGAGAGGGTGCGCACATCGGCCAAAACCTCCATCCCACTGGAGCGCAAGTGATCTCCGCCCACGCCAACCACGGTCACATCGGGCTGTTGACGTCGCAGGGCTTGGACCAGGGCACCACCATGCAAATCGCCAGAGGCTTCTCCCGCCACCAGGAGGACACGCTTGGGCTGCGTTTCAAGCATGACCAATCAAGCCAAGCAGCTGCTGGACCAAGGGATCGAGGGCCCCGGGATCGATGCTCAAAGGGATCGCTACGACCTTGCTTCGATACTGCAATGGCAGACGATTGGAATCCTTGATGGTGGTGACGAGGACAGCACCTTGGGATTGGGCCACAGCCAATAGGTGTTCCAACTCGGCCTCAGCATAGGGATGGTGATCGGGGAAGCTTTTCTGGGCAATCACCCGCAGGCCTAGGGAGCTCAGGGCCTGGAAAAACTTCTGCGGCAAGCCAATACCGCAGAAGGCCACCAACGGCCTTCCCAGCAGTCCATGGGGTACATCGAGCTGAAAGCGCAAGCTGCAGCAGGGCTTCTGGCTGGGCCAAGGCAGCTGACTGGGCCAAGGCAATGGGCCTGCGCCCCCAGCACCCGTGCCCGTTCCCGTGAGAACCAGAAGATCGGCCCTGCCCAATTGGCTGGCCGGCTCCCGCAACGGTCCGGCAGGAAACACCTGACCATTGCCCAGCCCGTGCTGGGCATCCAGCAGCGTGACATCCAGATCCCTCGCCAGCGGCCAGTGCTGGAGGCCATCGTCGAGCAACAGGAGCGTGGCGCCCTGGTCAATCGCCAGGCGAGCACCCAGGCGCCGATTGGATCCCACCCAAATCTGCACCTGCTCGAGCTGGTGGGCGTACTCCAGCGCCTCATCCCCCACCTCGGCATAGCTTGCCGCTGGCGTCACCCGCATGGGTTCGCGCCGCTTGGTGCCATAGCCCCGCAACAGGACAGCCACTGCATAGCCCCGCTGCTGCAAGGCCCGGGCCAGGCCCATCACCACAGGGGTTTTGCCTGTTCCCCCCAGGGTGATGTTGCCGATGGAGATCACCGGCACCGGCAACTGCATGGGCCGCGTCGCCGATCGGTGCAACCAAACCCCAGCCCCATAGAGCCAAGACAACGGCAACAACACCCTGGCCAGGCCGCTAAGGCTGGATTGATACCAAAAGCTGGGGGCGTCGCGGGGCATGGCGCTAACGATCCGAATGATCCAGAGACTGAGCCCCACCGGCAAGGGCCTCGATCAGCCCAATGGCGATCTGGCGGGACGGGCCTTCCAGGGCTACACCAGCTAGGACGCCCATGGGTTGACCTTCCCTCTGGGTTTCCCTGTGGGTTTCAAGCAAGCGCAGCACGCCATCGAAGGCTTGGATGGCCGTGGGGTACTGGTGCAAAACACCCGCTTCAGCCAGGGCTGCGGTGACATCGGAGAAGTTGGCCATGTCGGGGCCGCAGACCACTGGCTTAGCCAAAGCCGCCGGCTCTAGGGGATTTTGGCCGCCATGGGGTCGGCCATTGGGATAAAAACTCCCCCCCATCACCACCACTGACGCCGCGCCAATCCAGGAGCCCATGGCGCCGATGCAATCAGCCACCACCAGGTCGCAGGAGACCCGCTGCTCTCTGGCCGCAAGCCCGCTGGCCACAAGCTCAGTCCAAAGTGCTGCCCTGGGCAACGGGTTGGCTTTCTGGCGGGAAAAGGCCGCCCGGGCGAGCTCCAACACCTGGGCCGAGCGCTGGGGATGGCGTGGAGCAATCAATAACGCAATCTCGCCTGGCCCCTGGCGTCCCGGCGAACCAGCCAACCAGGCCTCGATCCACTGCTCTTCTTCACCGGCATGGCTACTGGCCAAAAGCACCACGGCCCGCTGACCAAAAACCTGGCCCAACCGCTCCACGATGGGGCGGCTCACCGCCAGGGGGGCAGCATCCCGCTTGGTGGAACCCGCCGCCACCACGGCCTGGGCCCCCAGCCGGCGAAAGCGCTCAGCATCCTGCTCCGATTGGGCAAAGCAGCGCTCACAGCGGCCAATCACCCAAGCGGCGAACCAGCCCAGCCGTTGGTGGTTGCGAAAGGAGCCCGCACTCATGCGGGCATTGATCAGCTGCAGCCGCGGCATGGCATGGACGATCTCAGGCCATAACTCCGCTTCCGCTAAAACCCCCACACTCGGCCGCCAATGCAGCCGAAACGGCAGCCAACACAGCCAATGGTCGATTGGCACGTATTGGTGGATCACCCCAGCAGGCAACACCGATGGGGCCAGGCGAGCGGAGCTGCGGGTCACCGTGGTGAGCAGCACCGGAATCCCACCACCCAGCTCCTGGAGGGCAGCGAAAACGGGCAGCAAACTGTTGAGCTCGCCCACGCTGGCGGCGTGGAACCACAACAACGGGCCCGGGGGGCGTGGGCAAGTGGACCAGCCGAGGCGCTCTTGAATCCTGGAGGGATCTTCCTTGCCCTGCAGCAACCGCCAGAGCAACAGCAGCAGCGCCCCGGGGGTGAGCAGGAGCCACAGAAAGCGATAGAGCAGTAGAAGCATGGTCAGGTCACCCGATGGGCAGCCCGAGCCACCGTGGCTTGAATCGCGGCCTCAAGCTGCTGCTGCAAGGGCTCAAGCGGCGCTTCGGCGGGGCAATACATCGGCTCTCCTAGTTCAAACACCGCCTTGGAAAAGGGCAGGGGCAAAAGACTCCGATCCCACGACTTCAAGCGATGAACCCGCGAGCAGCCCAAGGCCACGGGCACAATCGCGCAGCCCGATTGCTGGGCTAAGTGGATCACCCCACTTTTGACCCGCTCGGCGGGCCCCTTGGGGCCATCGGGGGTCATCACCACCGACTGCCCACCTTGCAAAACCGACAACAGCTGGAGGTAGGCCTTGGCTCCACCGCGGGTTGAGGAGCCAAACACCAGCCGAATGCCCCGCAGACGGGCCGCCACGCCAACAATCTGGGCATCGCGGTGGGCGCTCAACAACACCGAAACCGCCCGCCGTTCATAGCGGCGAAATAGCGGTACAAAAAACACATGGCTATGCCACAGGGCATAGATCACCGGAACCCGCTGCTCTCGCACCAGGCGCTCCACCTCGGGATCGGCCTCGATGCGCAGGCGGGAGGTAATCAGGAACAGCTGGCCGTAGGCATTGAGCAGGGAGCCCACAAGCCAGGTCAGGCCCCTGTTATTGAGCAACGTCCGCTTTTGGGCCAAAGGATTTCACCAGTGTCTCAAGGGTGTTTCTCAGAAGGTGGCTGGGCCAGATACAACAATCCCCCGGAGGGTTCTGCAAGGGCAGCCCGCCAGGGGATTGGAGGATGGTCTGAGAAGCTGAAAAATCCGGTTGTTAGGCGGAACCGACGCCCACATAGGAGCCGTAGAAGAACAGACCCACCACAAAAATCACCGCCATGCCACCGGCTGTGGCCACGAGCCACAGGGGGAGGACGCCTTCAGTCCAGCGAGAACGCCAGGCCACTGCGGGTCTCCCATCGGGGAGGCGATCGGGGATCCGGCCATCAGGCAGGGAAGATTTCTTGCCGCTCATTGGATGCGCTCCCGATCAGTTGAAGAAGTAGCTGGAGAACAGGATGCCAATGACGAACACAAACAGCAGGCCCAGATAAAGACTGGTGCGGTTGAGCTCGACAGGCAGGTTGTTGGGGTTGGGGTTGCGTTGCATGGCCTCAGCGGCGAACGAACTGCATGGCAGCCAAGGCGCCCAGGAAGAACACCGTGGGGACGCCGAGGGCATGAATCGACAACCAGCGCACCGTAAAAATCGGGTAGTTGCGCGGGGTCGTGGAGATGGGTGCTTGGGTCATGGCTTATTTCAGACGCGAGTCGAGCGATCCCTTGGCTTCATAACGCTGGCTCACCACAGGAGCCTTACTTTCCTGGGCCTGGAAGTAGGCGTCAGGGCGGGGGGTTCCAAAGGCGTCATAGGCCAGGCCCGTAGACACGAACATGAAGCCGGCCAAAAAGATGGCAGGCAGGGTCACCGCATGGATGACCCAGTAGCGGATGCTCGTAATGATCTCGAAGAACGGGCGTTCTCCAGTTGAGCCGGCAGCCATAGCGACAAGCGTTCAGCTCTGGAAGTTTAGGGGTCAAGGCGAGGCTGGCGGGAGCCAGCCGGGAGCTTGGTTACAGAAGTTGGCGGGAGGGGCCCACCGAGGGCCCTGGACCTAGGAGAACCAGGCTCCCTAACCCACCCAGCGCAACAGGGATCCCCGCTCACCGAGCACAAATCCCTTGCCATCGGCACTGAACAGGATGCGGGTGAAATTGGTGGGTTGCTTGGCACCCACGGGATCCTTTTGCCAGGTTTTGCCGTTATCGGTGCTGACCAGCAGGGTGCCACTGCCGCCACCGGTCCAAATAGCGCCCTGGGGATCCCAGGCCATATCGAGATAGCCAAAGCCATTGGTAATCGGCACAACGGCCTTGCCCCAGGTGTCCACATCGCTGGGATCGGCGTTGAAGCGCAACTGGGCGCCACGGGCCAGCATCCAAAGGGAACCATCGGGCTGGAAACCCATCGATTGCAAGCGTTGGCTGCTCATGCGCTGGTGGGGTGTCCAAGCGGCTTCACCGGGGGTCCAGGTGGCAAAGAAATTGCCCAGACCGCTCACACTCACGTACTGGCCATCGGCACCGCGCCGCAAATCACGCACGGCCCCAGCCGCGTCTTCCACCTCCGCCTGCCAGCTATTACCGCCATCGCGGCTGTTGTAAATCGCGCCCACATTGGTGGCGAGCTCGGCCTGGTTGGGGCCAAGGGCCGTAATCAAGTACGGCTCACCGGGGAGCTTGGTGTCAAGAAACAGGCGACTCCAGTTCTGGCCGCCATCGGTGCTGTGCAGCAACAGACCAGGTTGGCCAGCAATCCAGCCCTCATCGCCCTGGAAATCGATGCTGAGCAGGCGGAAGTTTTCCTCTTCGGGGAGATCCAGGGCCCGTTCTTCCCAACTGCTGCCCCCATCGTTGGTTTCGAGGATCAGGCGGTTGCTCCCCACCAGAAAGCCATGGTTGGCATCGGTGAAGGCCACATCCAGGGGGTTGGCCTTGGTGGCGATGGGCACCGGTTGCCACGGACTAGCCGAAGCGGCGGGCAGGCCCGTGGTCACGCAACCACCCAGGCCCAGGCCCAGGCCGATCATCATGACAAGGCTGAGCAGCTGGCGAAGAACGGCAGTCATTAGCGCAGGGAATACAACGAAAGGAAGAAGGCGACGGCCAAGGCAAAGCCACCAAAGATCAAGACATTCTTCTGCCCGGGGGTGAGGCGGTTCACACCAAGGCCAAAATTGAGGTTCTCCTCAAAGCCGCTGGGCTTGTTGCGGGGGCCGATG
>Ga0208864_1000235_pt1 | contig 18320 bp, 9 predicted proteins | sample CryBogmetaGMA05M_FD_184542 | JGI IMG/M metagenome (GOLD analysis project Ga0208864, IMG submission 184542) | Freshwater microbial communities from Crystal Bog, Wisconsin, USA - MA0.5M (SPAdes) | ecosystem: Environmental > Aquatic > Freshwater > Lake | place: Crystal Bog, Wisconsin, USA...
GAGCAACTGGTGCAACACGCATGTTCGCGCCGCGCGTGTTCGCGGCTTCACGCTCGTGGAACTCCTCGTGGTGATCGCGATCATCGCCACGCTGATCGGGCTGCTGCTGCCGGCCGTGCAGACGGCTCGGGAGAGCGGTCGCCGCAGCGCCTGCATGAACAACCTCAAGCAGTGGTCGCTCGCCATGCTCGCTCGCGAGAACGCGAAGCGGTCGTTCCCGCCCGGCCGGCTCAACTGCGACGGCATGGTTCAATCTCCCTGTTCCGCCAACACCACCTCGCCGCCGCGATCGGGTGGCAGTGGCTTCCTGCTCGTCCTCCACCAGGTCGAACAGGCGCAGCTCGGTGACCTGTTTGCGAAGGCGATCGAACTCGGTGGCCCATGGACGCTGAGCAACGCGTCTTCCGCCTGGAAGACGCCTCAGTTGATCACCGCCATCGGGGAACGCCCCTCGATCTTCGTCTGTCCGAGCGATGCCAGCCAACCCAGCATCCCGGGGAGTGCCATCGGCGACTCGTCGATTCCGGCGGCGGGGACCAACTGCTATGCCCTCTCGCAGGGTTCGCTCGGCCCCGCGCCCGGCGCCGCCGGCACGAACCAGTCGTGGAAGCAATACAACAACGGCATGGCCAACTACCTCCTGCCGCGGAAGGTCAAGGACATCCAGGACGGCCTCTCGAAGACGATCTTCATTGGCGAGACGGTCGAGAACCACACCGACAACGGCCGCAACACCTGGAGCACGGGCGTGCGGTTCCTCGACTCCATGCGGACCACCGGATGTCCGCTGAACACGTATCCCAAGAGTACCTGCGCCCTCGCCTTCGATTACTACGCTCCGGTCGTCAACAACGCCGACTTCGGCAGCCGGCATCCCGGCGGGGCGGTGTTCGCCTTCGTCGGTGGCAACGTCACGTTCGTGTCGGACAACATCAACCTGCAGGCCTATCAGGCGCTCTCGACGGTTGCCGGCGGGGAGACGATCGATGTCAGCGCTTTCTAGTCACCGGCCGAGGGCGGGGCAGTTGGGTGTGGGACGCGCCGTGGCCCTGTTGGTCGTGATGGCGGCCTGCCTGCCAGGATGCCGCCGCGGCCCGGTGGTGGTGCCCGTGAGCGGAGTCGTTGAGGTCGATGGCAAGCCGCTGGCCAGCGGGGCGATCACCGTGGTTCCCACGGACGGCCGCGCCGCGTCGGGGCGGATCGGCAAGGACGGCCGGTTCACGCTCACGTCGTTCGCGCCGGGCGACGGCGTCCTCACCGGTACGCACCAGGTGGTCGTCACCGCGCACGAGAGCCTGGGAGGGTCGAGGCTCCGGTGGCTCGTGCCCGCAGCCTGCCGGAGCATGGCTTCGTCGCCGCTCCGGATCGAAGTGACGGGCCCCACGCAGGACGCACGGATCTCGATCTCCACCGGCGGCAAGCCGCTCGAGATCGAGGATGTCTCCGTGGTCGGCGACATCGCGCCGGGCGGCGGCCTGGCGAAGTGATCCGGTCGTCCCGACGGCTGCCCTGTCGTCGCCGGTCGTTCGCGGATTAAGATCGACTCCATCGGCGGCGGTCTCGCCGCGGAGTCGTCGATGCAACCTTCCCCTTCCACCGAATCAACCCCGCCGGCCGACATTCTCCGCCGCCTCGCGGACGGAGCGCGGCGGCACGCGTCGCGCGGGCCGGCGGAGCGGGCGGCCCTGGCCCTCGAGTCGGCTCGGACGGTAGCGGCACTGGCGACGCCGTGGGCCGACGCGGCAGCCGGATTGAAGCAAACCCTCGAGGCCGGCAGCCGTGGCGGGGCGGCGGCGCTCGCTCCGGCCTCCGCGGTGCTCGCGGAGGAGTTGGCGACCGGTCCGCTGGCCACGGTCCGACTCCTTCTGATCACCGCGGGAGCGCTCCAGGATATCGCCCGGGGCGGGTTGCCCCTGCTCGCGGCCCGGCCGCGTGCGGGCCATCCCGATCGTCGGGGCGATCGACTGCACGCCGGCCTCGACGACCAGGTCGAGGTGGACGTGCTACCGGCGGCCCTCGGCGCCCTCCACGATCGGACCGTGTTTCGCGGCTACCGTGGCACCGTCCGCTGCGGAACGCCCGGAGACCTGGCCGCATTCGACCGCGCGTGGACCCGGGAGATCGAGTCGCGTCCCGCGGCGGGCGGCGTGGCGCTGGTGTTGGGCGCGGGCAACGTCACGGGGCTGGCGCCGGCCGATGTGATCAGCCAGGTGTTCGAGCATGGGCGGGCCGTGCTCCTCAAGCTTCATCCGCTGCACGGCGTGATCGAGCCGATTCTCCGCGAGGCCCTGGGGCCGCTCGTCGCGGCGGGCGTGCTCGAGATCGTGACCGGCGGAGCCGACCTGGCTCGGGCCGCCGTCGCGGCGCCGCTGGTGTCGCACGTGCATTTGACCGGCGGCGAGGCGGCCTTCGACGCGCTGGTGTGGGGAGGGCCGCGCCGCGACCGCGGGCCTGGTGCCCGCCCGGTGCTCGCCAAACCGCTCACCTGCGAGCTGGGCAACGTGACGCCGTGGATCGTGGTGCCGGGCCGCTACACGAGCCGCGAGCTCGACTGCCAGGCCGACATGATCGCGGCCTCGATCGTCAACAACTCCTCGTTCAACTGCATCGCCACGAAGCTCGTGATCACCTGTCGGTCGTGGGATCAGCGGCAGGAGTTTCTCGACCGCGTGCAACGGCGGCTCGCGGCGCAGCCGGCACGCCGGGCGTGGTATCCGGGCTCGACCGCCCTCTGGGAGGCGCTCGCCGAACGCCGGGCCCCCGCCGACGGCACGCTGCCGACCGTCTTCCGCACCGGGCTCGATGCCGACCGGGATGCCCGCTGGACGGAGCGGGAGTGGTTCGTTCCCTGCGCCGGCGAGATGGCCTTGGCGGCCGATTCGGTGGAGGCCTTCTGCTCGCGGGCGCTGGAGTTCACCCGGCAGGTGCCGGGATCGCTGGCCGCCAGCGTCACGCTGCCCGCCACGTCCGATCCGGCGACGCGGCGGCGGCAGGAGGTGCTCCTCGATCACCTCGCGTATGGCGTGGTGGCCGTGAACTGCTGGTCGGCGCTCGCCTATGCGATGACGTCGATACCCTGGGGCGGCTTCCCGGGCGGCACGCTCGAAGAGCCCCGCAGCGGCCTGGGCACGGTGCACGATCCGCTGCTCCTGCCGCTGGTGCACAACTCGATCCTCCGCGGGCCGCTCGTCGTCTGGCCGAAGCCGCCGTGGTTTCCCTGGCACACCCGCGGCGCGCGGCTCACCCGCGGGGTGATCGAGATGATCGGCCGGGCGGCCGCGGGGCGGCCCACGCTGCCGTCACTCATGAGACTGCTGCCCGACGTGCTCGCGGGCTGATGGCCCCTTGCCGGATTGTCGTCATGCTTCGCCGATTGGACGCTGCGGATGCCGCGGCGTCCAGCAACGAAGAAGCCCCCGCCGGAGGTCTCCGGCGGGGGCTCGTGGATGAAGGCCGCGTCGGGTTCCCCAGACAGGCTCAGGCCCCCTTGGTCGTCCGGCGACGGGCGGCCGCACTGGCACCCAGCACGCCGGCCACCATGGCCAGGGCGTAGGTCGGCGGCTCGGGAACGGCGGCCACGGCTTGGACGCGGACGCTCAGGCCGCCGAGGGTGTCCGTCCAGGGGCTGCCCGTGAAGTTCTGCACCTTCGTTCCCAGGTACGAGATGTCCGAACTGTTGCGGCCCGTCGGGGTCGCGAGCGAGTCTTCGAGATACCACTCGAATGACGACTGGGACGGAGCGTTGGCGTCTTTGAGCAAGACCCAGTAGTTCGTGGACGGCTGGGCGGAATACGAACCCGTGAAAAAGAAGGTCTGCTTCGAGTTGAACACGGGGCTCCCGGAGAGCGTGAACTCGGAAAGTTGCGAGCCCGGCACGCCGGCGTTGTCGCTGTAGAGGTACACCCGGGGATCGGTAGTACCGGTGCCGGAACTGGCCAGGCCGACATCGATCTGCTGGATGTCCCACGGCGTTGCGCCGACGCTGAAGCCCTGGCCGACCAGCGTATTGTTCTGGACCCCATTCACGTAACCGACCGTCGCACTGAAGATGGACGTCGCGATCGACCCGTAGTTCCCGTAGACATACGTCGGGGCCGCATCGGCCACGGTGCTGGCGAAAGTCAGCGCGATGGCAGCAGCGGCGAACGCGATGGTGGAGGCAAACGAGCGGAGCATGGAGTTGGTTCCTGAAGCGTGATGTCCGAAGGCGATCGATGCCTTGTCGGCATACGCTGAAGCGAACGCCGTGCCAAAGCGTCGGCAGCGGTGCCGAAAATCTTCGGCCCCCAGGAAAAGCGTCCGGAGCAGCAGGAAACGGAGACAGATCGCGGTGCAAACGAGGTTTTTCGGGGGCGTTTCGCAGTTTCGTGGAATCGTCATTTCGCAGGAATTGCGAAATGGCTCACCGGGATGGTGAGGCGGAGGGGGGCGGTGGGGGCGACACTGGGCGGTTTTTGGCCGCGGTCCCCATCGCTTACGCGATTGGGCTTCCTGAGGCAGAAAGCGTCACCGCGTGAGCGGTACGATCGCGGCTCGCGTGGGGCGGTCCTCACGGCTTACGCCGTTGGGTTTGCTGGGTTATTCGCAGGTGTCTTCGCTGCGTGGCGGGCGGTTGTGGGCCCGGCGGCTCCACCGCGGCGGCGGCCTCCTACAATCCGCCGCTCCGAGGATGGTGCCGATCGCCGTGGCATGAACGCCGCCCCGTATGCCCGAGATCCCATGCACCTGCCACCGCTCAACCGCGTCGCCTACGTCGGCAACTACGTTCCCCGCCGCTGCGGGCTGGCGACGTTCACCCGCGATCTCCGCACGGCCGTCGCCGCCCAACTTCCGGCCGCGGAATGCCTGGTGATCGCCATGGACGACGGCACGGGCCCGCTCGACTACCCGCCCGAGGTGCGTTTCACCTGCTCCGACGCCGATCCCGACAGCTTCCGCCGGGCCGCCGACTTCCTCGCGCTGTGCAACGTGGACGTCGTCGCGCTGCAGCACGAGTATGGCATCTTCGGCGGACCCGCCGGCGAGCGCGTGCTCGATCTCGTTCGCGAACTGCGGATGCCATTGCACACGACGCTCCACACGGTGCTCGCCCGGCCCGCTCCCGACCAGCGGCGGGTGATGGACGAACTCCTGCACTGCTCCGCCCGGGTGGCGGTGATGACCGGCCACGCCCGCGACCTGCTCCGGGCCACGTACGGCGTGGCCGAGGACCGCGTCGACGTGATCCCCCACGGCATTCCCGACACGCCGTTCATCGATCCGGCGTTTCACCAGCGCCGCCTGGGACTCGACGGACGAGCGGTGCTGCTGACGTTCGGCCTGCTTTCGCCCGGCAAGGGCATCGAGCACGTGATTCGCGCCCTCCCCGAGATCGTCGCCCGGCATCCGGCGGCGGTGTACGTGGTCGCCGGCGCCACGCATCCGCGGCTGCTCCGCGACGAGGGGGAGCGGTACCGTCAGTCGCTCGTGGCCCTGGCGGCCGAACTGGGCGTGGCCGAGTGCGTGATCTTCCACGACCGCTATCTGGAGATGGACGAGCTGGTGTCGCTGATCTCCGCCGCCGACGTCTATGTGACGCCGTACCTCGCCGAGGAGCAGATCACCTCGGGCACGCTCGCCTACGCCTTCGGCTGCGGCACCGCGGTGGTCTCCACGCCGTATCGTCATGCCGCGGAACTGCTCGCCGACGGCCGCGGCACGCTCGTGCCGTTTCGGGATCCGGCCGGGATCGCCCGCGGCGTCTGCGATCTGCTCGGCGACGACGTCCGTCGCCAGGCGCTGCGGACGCAGGGCTGGCTGCTCGGCCGCGAGATGACTTGGCCCCGGGTGGCGGCCCGCACCGTCGAGTCGCTGGCCCGCGCGCGGCTGGCCACGCTCGTGCGGCGGCGACGGAGCGACGCCCCCGTGTCGCCCGTGCCCCGGCGCCGGCCGCCCGAACCGGTGCTCGAGCATCTCTGGCGGCTGCTCGATTCCACGGGCGTGATCCAGCATGCCGTGGGCGACCTCCCGCTCCGGGCCGAGGGCTACTGCACCGACGACAACGCCCGGGCCCTCACGGTGATGGTGCGACTCGACGACATCGGTCTCGGCTCGCCGTGGTCGGAGCGTGCGGCCTGCACGTGCGCGTCGTTCCTCGCCCATGCCTTCGACGCCCGCACGGGACGGTTTCGCAACTTCATGGACTACGGCCGCCGCTGGCTCGACGAGGCGGGTTCCGACGACTGCCTCGGCCGCGGGATCGTCGCGCTCGGCACCTGCGTGGGCCGTTCCCGCCGCGAGAGCCTTCGCCGGTTCGCGATGGAGCGGTTCGCCCCGGCCGTCGCCGCGATGCTCGAGAGCACGAGCCCGCGGGGCTGGGCCCTGGCGATCGTGGGGCTCTGCGAGTATCTCCGGCGGCTCCGCGGAGACCGCACCGCCATGGCCGCCGGGCGGGAACTCACCGGGCGGCTGCTCGCCCTTCACCGCGGCAACGCCGCCCCCGACTGGCCCTGGCCGGAGGACGTGGTGGCCTACGAGAACGCCCGGCTCTGCGAGGCGCTGATCGCGGCGGGCGGGGTGTTTCTGCCGGAGGCCGGTGCTGCCGGGATCGACCTGCTCGATTGGCTCTGGGGCGTGCAGCTCTCGGCAAGCGGTCGCTTTTCGCCGGTGGGCTGCCGCGGGTTCTTCGAGCGCGGCGGCCGTGCCGCCACGTACGACCAGCAGCCGATCGAAGCCCAGGCGATGGTGGCGGCCTGCCTGGAGGCCTATCGGGCCACGGGCGACGAGGTGTGGCGGGAGCGGGGCTGGGTCGCGTTCGAGTGGTTTCACGGCCACAACGTCCTCGGGATGGCGGTGGCCGACGCCCGCACGGGCGGCTGCGGCGACGGCCTCCTCGAAGACCGCGTGAGCGAGAACCGTGGGGCCGAGTCGACGCTCGCGTACCTCGCCGCGGTGATCGACGCCCGGCTGCTGTCGGCCGCACCGCCTCGCGAGCGGCGGCTTCATGCGGCTGCGGGAGTCTGATCGATGGAAGTCACCCGCACCGGCGTGCTGCTGCGTCCCAACAACGCCCGGGTGCTCTATCGCCCCTTCGAGCCGCGGCAGTCGCAGCGGGCGCTGCGCATCATGGCCCGCGTGATGGCGCTGGCCGAGGAGGAGGTCGAACGGCTCCTGGAAGGCGTGCTCTGCGAGTTCCACGGCCGCCACCAGCGGCTCGTGAGCTTCTTCGCGGAGCGGTTCGACGCGGTGCGGCACCATCTCCTCACCGACCTGCCGCTCTCCACCGCGCGCCAGCTGCTCGTCGGCTCCTACTTCACCCAGGAATACGCCCTCGAGAGCGCCGCGCTCTTCAACCCCTCGATCGTGCTGCATCCCGACCAGACGGGCCTCGAGCCGGGCACGGCGCGGTTCATCCTCAGCCTCCGGGCCACCGGCGAGGGGCACCTGTCGAGCGTGGGCTTCCGCGCGGGCACGGTGGACGCCCGGGGGACGATCTGGCTCGCCGCGCCCACGGGCTACGTGACGGCCCCCCGGGTGGTGGCCAACGCCGGGTACGACAAGCCGCTGTTTCTCCGCAAGCTCGCGGAACTCGGTGTCCTGGACGGGATCGTGGAGCCACTGTTTTCGGGGCTCGACGACGAGTTCACGCTCCACGACCTGGAGACCGCCCTGGCGATCACGTCGCGGCAGCAGCGGACGCGCCGCCGCGAGTGGGAACCGCTGGCGGCGGCGATCGTGGCGCTGGCCCGCGCCAACTACGAGATCGAGTGCGATCCCGACTCCGACATCTCGGAGCGGGTGATCTTTCCCTACTCGCCGGCGGAGACCAACGGCATCGAGGACGCCCGCTTCGTGCGGTTCACCGACGACGACGGCTCGGTTCGCTACTGCGCCACCTACACCGCCTTCGACGGCAGCGTGACGCTGCCCCAGTTCGTCGAGACCGACGACTTCGTGCGGTTTCGCGTGAGCACGCTCAACGGGCCCGAGATCACCGACAAGGGCATGGCCTTGTTTCCCCGGCGGATTCGCGGCTCCTACGTGATGCTCTCGCGGCAGGACGGCGAGAACATCTCCCTGATGGAAACCGACATGCTGCACTTCTGGCACGCGCGGCGGCTGATCCTTCGGCCGACGCAGCCCTGGGAGTTCGTGCAGGTGGGCAACTGCGGCTCGCCGATCGAGACGTCAGCAGGATGGCTCGTGCTCACGCACGGCGTGGGACCGATGCGGAAGTATTCGATCGGGGCCGTGCTCCTCGACCTCGACGATCCGAGCCGCGTGATCGGGCGACTCGCCGAGCCCCTGCTCTCGGCCAACGAAAACGAGCGGGTGGGCTACGTGCCCAACGTGGTCTACAGCTGCGGGGCGCTGGTGCACGAGGGGCTGCTCGTGATCCCGTATTCGATGAGCGACTACGCCACGTCGTTCGCCACGGTGCCGCTGGCCGACGTGCTCGCCGCCCTGACCTCCTGACGACGGCCGGCGTCAGACGCGGAGGAAGATGCCGCGGCGGGAGAGCCAGCGGGCGGTGACGAGCACGAGGGCGAACGTGGTGGCGGTGCCGACCCACGCCCAGTCGGGCGGGAGCGGACCCACCAGCCGCTGGCTCACCGTGCGAAACGCCCCCATGCCGGCGGCGAGGTAGAGCGTGATCGGATTCGCACCGACCCAGACGAAGGGCTCGCACCAGCGCCGGAAGCCGCGGACGTCCACGATCCAGTAGAAGGCCGCCAGCAGCACCGCGCTCCAGCCGGCCGTGACCAGCACGAAGCTCGACGACCAGAGCTTCTTCACGACCGGAAAGAACGGATGCCAGGCCCAGCCGGCCACGAGCAGCACGATACCGGCGGCGAGCAGGCCGGCCACCTTCCGCCGTGGCTCCAGGTCGCGGCTCAGCCAGCTGCCGGCGACGAGCCCCAGCAGGGCGGTGCCGATCGCCGGGAGCGTGCTGAGAATGCCCTCGGGGTCGTGGTCGCCGTCGTACTTACGGCCGGGTAGCCAGAGGCTGTCGACGTAGTTGGCGAGGTTGTGGCCCTCGGCGAAGTCTCCGGCGCCGAAGCCGGGCACCGGCACGAAGGCGAGCAAGGCCCAGTAGCTCACGAGGAGCGCGGCCGTGACGACGAGCAGGCCCCGGGTGCCGAGCCAGAGCGACAAGAGCCCCGCCGCGGCGGAGGCGATCCCGATCCGCTGGATCACCCCCAGCCAGCGAACCTGATCCCAGCCCCGGCTCAGGCCCCCCGAATAGATCACCCCCAAGGCGAAGATCATCGCCGCCCGCAGGAGCAGGTGCCGGATCACCGCCGCGCGGCCCTCGCGGGCCAGCCGCTTCGGCACGGAGAAGGCCATCGCGGCGCCGGAGATGAACAGGAACAACGGAAAGATCAGATCCTCGAAGTGGAGGCCGGCCCAGGGGACGTGGGTGAACTGCTCCGCGAGCGTGGCGGTCACCCGGCTCGCCGGCAGGAAGCGGCGCAGGATCGCATCGACGGTGGCGGTGAGGCCGAGGATGCAGCACATGTCGAAGCCCCGCAAGGCGTCGAGAGAGACGAGCCGCTGGGAAGACGGAGTGGCCATGGGACGGGGTATGGTGTCGGCCCGGTCAGGCCAGGATGTCCTTGACGACCTTCCCGTGGACGTCGGTGAGCCGGTAGCGCCGCCCCTGGAACTTGTAGGTCAGCCGCTCGTGGTCGATCCCGAGCAGATGGAGCAGCGTGGCGTGGAAGTCGTGCACGTGCACGCCGTCGTTCACGATGTTGTAGCCCAGTTCGTCGGTCTCGCCGTAGGTCGTACCGGGCCTGATGCCGCCGCCGGCCATCCAGATCGTGAAGCACCGCGGGTGATGGTCGCGGCCGAACTCGGCGCCAGGCTTGTAGAGCCCCTGGCAGTAGTTGGTGCGGCCGAACTCGCCCCCCCAGATCACGAGGGTGTCGTCGAGCATGCCCCGCATCGCGAGATCCTGCACGAGCGCGGCCGCCGGCTGGTCGGTCTGGCGGCATTCCTGGCGGATGCCCCCGCGGAGGCCGCCGTGATGGTCCCAGTCTTGGTGGTAGAGTTGGATGAAGCGGACGCCGCGCTCGGCGAGCCGCCGGGCGAGCAGGCAGTTGGCGGCAAACGTGCCGGGATCCTTCGCGTCGGGGCCATACATGTCGAGCACGTGGGCAGGCTCGGTGGAGAGGTCGGTCACCTCCGGCACGCTCGCCTGCATCCGGAAGGCCATCTCGTAGTTGGCGATCCGGGCGGTGATCTCGGCGTCGGGCGTGCCAGCGAACTGGTGCTCGTGCAGCTCGCGGAGCCCGTCGAGGAGCTGCCGCCGGTTCTCGGCCGCCACCCCGGGCGGATTGTTGACGTAGAGCACCGGGTCGCTGCCCGAGCGGAACCGCACCGCCTGATGCTTCGTCGGCAGGAAGCCGGCGCCCCAGAGGTGGCTCATCAGCGGCTGGCCGCCCTTGTTCTTCGTGATCAGGACGACGAACGAGGGGAGGTCGTCGTACTCGTTTCCCAGGCCGTAGTCGAGCCAGGCCCCGATGCTCGGCCGGCCGGGGATCTGCGACCCGCTCTGCATGAATGTCACGCCCGGCCCGTGGTTGATGCTCTCGGTGTGCATCGAACGGATGAAGCAGAGCCGGTCGGCGATCTTCGCCGTGTGGGGCAGCAGCTCCGAGAGCCAGGCGCCGCTCTCGCCGTATTGGGTGAACGCGAACGGCGAGCCCACCAGCGGGATCGAACTCTGGTTGCCCGACATGCCGGTGAGCCGCTGGCCGCCGCGGACGCTGTCGGGAAGCTGCTCGCCCGTCTTGGCGAGGAGCGCCGGCTTGTGATCGTAGAGGTCGAGTTGCGACGGGCCGCCCGACTGGAACAGATAGATCACCCGCTTCGCTTTGGGCGGGAAGTGGCAGCCGCTGAGCACGCCGCCAGACGCCGCGGCGGAGCGGCCGAGCATCTCGGAGAGGGCGATACCCCCGAGCCCCATCCCGAAGGTTGTGAGCCAGTCGCGGCGGTTCATCGCTTCACCACGCAGCCGTCGTAGTTCATCAGGGCGTTGATCACGTTCGCCGCGGCCGCGGCATCGACCGCCGGCACCGACTCGTCGCGGCGATGATCGCCGATCGCCAGCAGTTTCGCCGCTTCGTCAGGATGTCGGTCATACCATGCCCGCTGGTCGGAGTGCATCCGGCGGAGGATCGCCCGTTCCTCGTCGTCGGGCCGGCGGCTCGTCAGCAGCAGGAAGGCCCGGTCGAGCGCCCGGTCGGCCTGACCCTGCTCCTCGGCCAGGAGCCGCTCGGCGAGCACCCTGGCCGCCTCGACGAACTGCGGGCCGTTCATGAGCACGAAGGCGTGGAGCGGCGTGTTGGTGGTGTCGCGCCGGGCGACGCAGACCACCCGCTTGGGCACGTCGAAGGTCTCGAGCATCGGCCCGGGGCCGGTCCGCCGCCAGAATGTGTAGAGGCTGCGGCGGTAGAGGGCCGGGCCCGCATCGGCCTTCTCGGGCTTGAACGATTCGGGCATGTCGTAGGTCTTCACGGGCGGCCCGCCGACTTTCTCGACGAGCAGCCCGGCGGCGGCGAGCGCGCCGTCGCGGATCATCTCGGCGGGCAGCCGGTGCCGCGGGCCCCGCGCGAGCCAGACGTTGAGTGGGTCGTCGGCCATCGTCTTCTCGTCGGCGAGGCTCCGCTGCCGGTAGGTTCGCGACAGCATGATCGTCTTCACCAGCCGCTTCATGTCCCAGCCCAGGCCGCCCTCGGCGCGCGGGTGGGAAAACTGCCAGGCGAGCAGGTCAAGCACCTCGGGATACTCAGGCCTGGTCGCCTGGCTGCCGAGATCCTCCGGGCTCTGCACGAGGCCGAGGCCGAACAGCGCCTGCCAGAGGCGGTTGACCGTCACGCGGGCGAGCAGCGGATGGTCGGGATCGATGAGCCAGCGGGCGAGGCCGAGCCGGTTTCGTGGCTGGTCGACCGGGAAAGGGGGCAGGGCGGCGGGCGTGTTCGGCTCGACCGACGCCCCTCGCTTGTCGTAGTCGCCGCGCTCGAGCACGTAGGCCAGCCTCGGTTCCGGCAGATCCCGCATCACCATGATCTCCGGCGGCCGCTCGGCGAGGTCGTCGCGGCGGCGGCGGGCGGCCTCGAGGGCCTGACGGCGGAGCGCCGGCTCGGTGGCGAAGGCGGCGGCGAAGGTGTTGCCGAGCGCCTCGGCGTCGCGCGGCTCGGCGAGCGCCGCGGCGAGCGTGCCCGGCGCGACCAGGTCGCGGATCTCGAGCGGCGCGAGCGTGCGGTCGAACACCCGAAAGTCGTCCACGAGGCCGTTCTTGAAGCCGTGGTCGCGCATCCGCTCGCCGATCGTGATCGTGTCGCCACCGCCGCCGGTGATCTCGCGGGTCAGGCTGTCGCGGACGATCTCGGTGGCGGCTTCATGCCCGTTGACGAACACCTTCAGGCCGGCGGCCCGGCCCGAGCCGTCGCTCGACACGGCCACGTGCGTCCATTCGTTCACGGGCAGTGGCTCCGCGCACCGCACGCTCGCGGCGTCGCCCGGCCAGAAATGGATCAGCGACCAGCGGAGGTGGCCGTCGGCGACGAGCAGCTCGTAGCCCCGGCTGCCGGCGTCGGTCCAGGCCTTCGAGCGATGGAAGACCACCGCCCGGTCGTAGCGGGCGGACGGCTTGATCCACGCCGAGATCGTGAACGGCTGGCTGCGACGGAAGTTGCCCACCGGCGTGGTCACCGGATGGTCGCCGGTGAGATGGAGCGCCGTGCAGGGGCTGCCGCCGCGGGCATCGGGGACGACCGTGTTGTCGTCGGGCGACGTGGCCGCCGCCTTCGAGCCGAGGGCATCGGCGAAGCGGCCATCCTCGGTCCGACCGTCGAACGCATAGCGAGCGACCTCGCCGGGAATCATGCCGCCGACCGCGGCGAACGCCTCGGGAAGCGGCGCCGCGTCGGCGATCCAGGCGGCGATCCTCGCCCGGGCATCGGCGTCGGCCCGGCCGCACTCGGCCGCCGCCTCGCCGACGGCCTCGTCGGCCTGGGCCAGCGCCGCGGCGCTGGCTTCGTCGAGCAGCCGGAGCTTCGGCGTGGGCACGGCCTGGGTGAAGTACGAGTAGAGCCCCGCCTCGTCCACGTCGTCGAAGAAGGCGGACAGCGCGTAGAAGTCTTTCTGGGAGAGCGGATCGAACTTGTGGTCGTGGCAGCGGCAGCATTCGAGCGTGAGGCCGAGGAACGCGGTGCCGAAGGTCGTCGTCCGATCGTTCACGTAGGTGACGCGGTATTCCTCCTCGACCGAGCCCCCCTCGGCCTCCTGCTGGTGCAGCCGGTTGAACGCCGTGGCGAGCCGCTGCTCGTCGGTCGCGTTCGGGAGGAGGTCGCCCGCCAGCTGCCAGAGCGTGAACTGGTCCCAGGGAAGGCTCTCGTTGAAGGCCTTGATCACCCAGTCGCGCCACGGCCACATGGTCGGCCGGGGACGGTCGACCTGGAAGCCGTAGCTGTCGGAGTAGCGGGCGAGGTCCATCCAGTCGGCGGCCATCCGCTCGCCGTAGCGCGGGCTGGCGAGCAGCCGATCGAGCAGCCGTTCGTAGGCGTCGGGCGCCGAATCGGCGACGAAGGCCGCGACCTCGGCCGGCGTGGGCGGCAGGCCGGTGATGTCGAACATCGCGCGGCGGATGAGCGCGGCCCGATCCGCTTCGGGCTGCAGCGCGAGCCCGCGCCTCGCGAGCCCGGCCGCCACGAGCCGGTCGAGCGGCTGGCTCGCGTGATCAGCGTCGGTTGGCACGTCGGGCTTGACGGGGGGCACGAAGGCCCAGTGCGGCTCGTACCTCGCCCCCTCGGCGATCCAGCGGGTGAGGAGTTGCACCTGCGCCTCGGTGAGGCGGCCGATCTTGGCCTGCGGCGGCGGCATGACGCTGTCGGGATCGGTGGAGACGATCCGGGCGACGAGTTCGCTGGCCTCCGCGTCTCCGGGCACGATCGCCCGCGTGCCGCTGTCGAGTTCGGCGACGGCCTGCTCGGCGACGTCGAGCCGCAGCCCCGCCTGCCGGTTGGCGTGGTCGGGCCCATGGCAGGCGAAGCAGTTGTCGGACAGGATCGGCCGGATGTCGCGATTGAACGAGATCCGCGCCGGCTGTCCGGCGGCCTCAGGCTCGGCGGCGCACGCCCACCCAGGCGCGAGCACCCCCGCGAACAGGATCGCAACCAGGCGTGGGGGATGGAGGCGCATCATGAGCCCATGGAGACAGCCCCTTATTGTAGCTCGCGCCTGCCGGTGTGGCACTCAATGGAGCGTGCCGTGAAGCACGCCCCGCACGGGTGCGCCGTCGGCGGCCGTCGTCTCCCACTCGAGCGCGTAGCACCACGTGGCCGCGAAGTCGGCCGCGTGGAGCACGACCTGCCGGCCGTCGCTCGAGACCTCGACCGCCGTGATGGCGCGGACGGACTCGTCGAGGTGATCGGAGCCGTAGCTCGCCGACCGCTTCAGGTTCCACGTGGTCAGCTTCCAGACGGATGGCTCGGCGGCGGCCGTGCGGTCGAGCGGCTGGGGGAACGTGAGGGTCAGGCTGCCCGGCTCAGCGTGCAGCGCCACGGGGATCAGGCACGGCCGCGACGTCCGCCGGATCCGAAAGAAGCCTCCCGGCTCGGTGCGGTTGCCGGCCCAGGCGAACAGGCCGCAGGTGTAGAGGTGGCCGTCGGACTCGTGGAATCGCCCGCGCATCACGCCCGTCGGCAGGTCGGCCGGCAGGGGCAGGGCGATCATGCCTCCCTGCATCACCTCGCGACCGGCCGCGTCGCGGGCCGACTCGGTGAGCACGAGATGGATCCGGCCCTCGCCGTAGGAGAGTTCGAGGAGCCCGCCGACGAGCGGCGTCCATGACGGGCTCGTCACCCGGAGGAGTTCGGCGGGCGACCGGTCGAAGGCGTTGGTGATCCAGAACGCCGGCGGCAGCATGGCGGCGTCGCTCGCGTCGGTGACGTCGTGGTAGCCGAACATGTTGCCGTAGAAGCCACCCGGCCGGACGTGGTTGATGCGGTTCTTCGGATTCCAGTGCCCCTCCTGGTCGGTCACCCAGAAGGTGCCGTCGGGCTCCACGCAGACGCCGTTGGCCGCACGGAAGCCGTTGGCCACGATCGTGGTGCTCGAGCCGTCGCGGGCCACCTTGAGGAGCGTGCCGTGGTGGGGCACGACGGCCGGCAGGGCGTGGCGGGCGCTCTTGGCGTAGTAAACCTCGCCGGCCGCGTCGGTCTCCAGGCCCATGGCAAACTCATGGAAGTGCTCCGTCACCTGGTGGTCGTCGTTGAAGGTGTCGTAGCGATCGGTGAGTTGGTCGCCGTCGAGGTCGACGAGTTTCACGATCCGGTCACGGCAGCCGACGTGGATCACACCGCCGATCCGCTTGATGCCCAGCGGCTGGAACAGGCCCGACGCGATCCGCCGCCAGCGGAGGCGGCCGTCCGCGGAGGCGATGCCGGACGCGAGCCAGACGTCGCCGTCCCAGGTGCAGAGCGCCGCCTCGTCGGGGCCGGTGAACTCGATGCCCGAGAACCGCAGCTGCGCGTCCCACGGGTTGGCGGTGGGAGCCGCGAGCACGTCCACGGCGAATGGGCCGTCATCGCGGCCGCGAACGGTGGAGGTCTCGACGACCGTGGCCCAGAGCGGCGGGGCGGGGCGGCCCACGAGGCCCCGCGGCGGAACTGGGGCGGGGAGCGCCGCGGCATGGGCCTCGAGCGCTTCGGGCTCGGCCGCCGCGATCGCGACGGCCACGTCGAGCGGTTCGACACCCGCGGGGATCAGGAGATCGACGAAGCCTTCGCTCGCGACCACGCGGGGGCCAGCCTCCGCGACGGGGCTCGCGGGGCCGACGATCGCGGCTGCGGCCGGCATGGCGGCGAGCCGGGCGACGAGCGGCGTGGTGCGCGGGCCGAACGAGAACGACCGCATGGCGACGGGCACGGAGGCGTCCGCGCGGGTGAAGGGCGGGGCGAGGCTCACCGCCTCCAGGACCGGCGTGGTGCCGACCGTGAAGTCGAGCACGACGGTCGAGCGGCGGTCGTCGTGCGACTCGCCGGCGGCCGCGTGGTGCACCGCACGCATCTTCACGTGGCTGCGGGGCAGCGGGCCATAGGGCTTGCCATCGCGACCGAGCGGCCGGGGATCGGCGAACGAACCCGTAGCGGGATCGGCCCAGCCGGGCATCGTCGCCGCCGCGGCCTGCACGTCGCCGGCCACGTGCGGGTGCTGGCCGTGCCGGCCGTCGAAGTTGATGCCTGTCCAGTCGATGAACCGGTCACCCGTCCAGAAGGCGGCGGCTCGTAGCGTGTCGAGCTCGTAGAGGACCCAGGCCTTCCCCCGGGCGACGCCGCCGGGACCTTCGTCGATCCGCACCGCCAGCCCCTTACGGGCGATGTTGGTGCCATCCCGGCCGACCTCGAACGTGCCGGCGAGGAACGGGCCGTAGTCGTGCAGCCGCCACGGCTCCACCGTGGATGGCTCCGGACCGCGACTCGTGCCCTGCGGGAGCGCGGCGAGGTAGTCGGGAGTGATGGGCGTGTACCACGCCGAGTTGCGGTCCTTGAGAAACGTCTCGCGGATGTAGTGGATCACGTCGTACTTCTGGCTCGGCACCATCCACGTCTGCGCGACCATCAGGCCGTTGCCGGCGGTGAGCGTGCGATACATCGCATACGGATCGCCGCCATGCTTGAACTTCCCCTCGGCGAACCGCAGGGCCGTGGGGAGTGAGCCGGGCGTTTCGAGCGTGCCGTGGCAGTTGGCGCAGACGCGGCCGTAGATGGCCTCGCCCCGCTTGACGGCCGCCCGCGACTTCTTGCCGTTGTTCCAGTCGGTGAGGAAGCCCGCGTGGTCGATGGTTGACTCGTAGGCGGCCGGCGCGGGGGCTGCCAGCACCGCCGGATCGGGGGGCAGCGCGGCCGCGCGATCGGGACCACCGGCGGCGACCTCGGCGAGGTAGCGGACGAGGTCGAGGAACTGCCGCCGGTCGGCGAGCAGGTTGGGAAGTCCGACCGGCATCAGCGACTGCCGCTGCTCGACCCGCTCCTCGATCGAGGCCTTGGGGATCGTGAGCTCGCGGCCGCCGGTGGCCGCGTCGCGGAGCACGAGGTCGTCGGCGGTCTCCCGGGCCACGATCCCGGCGAGGCTGCGGCCGTCGTCGGTGATGATGGTCACGCCGCGATGCGCAGGTCGGACCACCGCCGAGGGCTCGAGGATCGCCTCGACGAGGTGGGCCGTGAGGCGGTCCGGCGACACGCCCTCGGGCAGCGCGGCGAGGTTGGGTCCGAGGGGCGATTCGCCCACTCCGGCGACGTGGCACTGCGTGCAGGTGAGGTGTCGCGTGTGGAACAGGGTCGCACCTCGGCCGGCGTCGCCGCGCCGCTCCACGTCGGCGACGAGGGCCGCCCGGTCCTCGGCGGCGAGCGCGGCGGCGAGGCCGCCGGCCGGCTCGGCAGCCGCGGCGATGCCCCCGCCGATCACCACGCTGCCCACGAGGAAGAGCACGAGGAAGCCCACGGCCAGCCGCCGCGGCCGGGCGTCGATCGTCGGTGCCACGCGGGGCCGGCGCCAAGGCATCGCATTCATGCAGAAGCCTCCCATGCCGCCGACTCCGTCTGCTCCGAGACGCACGCGGCCACCACGAGGTCGCCGGTCACGTTCAGCACCGTGCGGCACATGTCGAGAATCCGGTCCACGCCCATGATGATCCCGATCCCCTCGCCGGGCACGCCCACTGACCGCATCAGCACCACGATCAGCGGCAGTGAGCCCCCCGGCACGCCCGCGGTGCCGATGCCCGCGAGGATCGACATCAGCACCACCATCACCTGCTGGCCGAGTGCGAGCTTCACGCCGAACACCTGCGCCAGGAACAGCACCACCACGCCTTCGTAGAGGGCCGTGCCGTTCTGGTTGCCAGTGGCTCCGACGGTGAGCACGAACCGGGCCGTCTCGCGGGGGAGCCGGAGGTTCTGCTCGGCGACCCGCAGGGCGGTCGGCAGCGTGGCGTTTGACGACGAGGTGCCGAACGCCACCTGCATCGCCTCGGCGACGGCCACGAAGAAGGCCCGCGGCGACACCCGGCTGAAGAGCGCGAGCACCAACGGGTAGACCACCACCAGTTGGAGCAGCAGCCCCAGCAGGACGGTGAGGGCGAACCAGGCCAGTGTGACGAGCACCTCGAAGCCCAGCGTGGCCACGATGGAGAACACGAGGCAGCCGGCGCCGAGCGGGGCCAGCGTCATTGCCCAGCCGATGATCGTCATGGCGACCGCATTGAGCCCTTCGAGGCAGGAGATCAGGCCCCGGCACTCCGCCGGCTTTGCGGCCAGCGCCGCCCCGAGGAA
>Ga0208864_1000237_pt1 | contig 18292 bp, 15 predicted proteins | sample CryBogmetaGMA05M_FD_184542 | JGI IMG/M metagenome (GOLD analysis project Ga0208864, IMG submission 184542) | Freshwater microbial communities from Crystal Bog, Wisconsin, USA - MA0.5M (SPAdes) | ecosystem: Environmental > Aquatic > Freshwater > Lake | place: Crystal Bog, Wisconsin, USA...
ATTGAGCTGATTCGCCTTCTCATACTCGGGGATGTCGCACCCGAGGAGCCAGGCTTCATCCCCCTCGATTCGCCCGTAGGCCTCGTCGAGCGACATCCTGCCGACGCGCAGGCTCTTGACCTCGCTTCCCACCAGCGCGATCCCGCACTCGAGGGTGTCGATGATCTCGTATTCGTGACGGGCTTTGCGGTTCTCGGCCACGACCCGCTCGGCCGGCTTCTCGTCCTTGGCCCCCCCCTTCGCGTTCCCCTTGCCGGCGCCCGCTTTCCCGGCGGATTTCGACTTCCCGGCTCCAGATTGGGTTGGCTTGGGGGCAGGCACGGCAGATCGAACTCCGGATCAACGGCGAGGGAAGCAGGCCCGTGACGGTTTTCCGGCCGGGGTGTCTCCAGGCTACACTGAAAGACTCCATCCCGAACCTCCGGATTCTATCCTTCCATCATGCTTGAAGGCCGCCTGACCCCCGCGCCGGCACCGCTTGGCCGGTTGCTCGCCCTCGTCTCCCTCCTCGCCACGGGGCTGATCCCTGCTTTGGCCGGGAGCCTCCCCGCCAGCCGGGCCGATGAGATCCAAGGATTCGTCGCCGGCGATGCCAAGCCGGCGGCCGATGGCCCGGTCGTCCAGGTGAGCGGCGGCTGGATGGTGCCGTATGCGGAAACGATCCCCGGCAGCGATGTCACCTTCCGGATGATCCCGGTCCCTGGCGCGACCTACCGGATGGGAAGCCCGGAAGGGGAAGAAGGACGCAGCGACGACGAAGGTCCGCAGTTTGAAGTCGCCATCGAGCCATTCTGGATCGGCGTTCATGAGGTGACGTGGGGAGAATACAAGGGCTTCATGGCCGCCTGTGATCTCTTCAAGGCCGTCGAGTCGGCCCGGATCCGCCCGACGGTCTCTGCCACGAATCTCGCCGACGCGGTCACCGCCCCCTCGAATCTCTACGACCCGACGACCACGTTCACGCACGGCGAGGAGCCGGAGCTCCCGGCGGCGACGATGACGCAGTATGCCGCCCGCCAATACACAAAGTGGGTCAGCCTTCTCACGGCCCGCTTCTACCGGCTCCCCAGCGAAGCGGAATGGGAATATGCCTGCCGCGCCGGCAGCCTCACCCCGTGGTCCTCCGGCAGTGATCCCGCCATGCTCGCAGACCACGCCTGGATCGCCGACAACTCCGACGAGACCACCCATCCTGTCGGCAGCAAGGCGCCGAATGCCTGGGGGATCCACGATATGCACGGCAACGTCGGGGAATGGGTCGTCGATCAACTCGTCGCCGGGGGATACACCCGGCAGGCGGCCCTCCCGCAGCCGGTGGCGGAAGCCGAGGCGATCCAGTGGCCGACCAAGCTCCAGCAGCGGGTTGTCCGCGGCGGCTCCTACTACGACGAACCCGACCGCTGCCGGACGGCCGCCCGCCGCGGCTCGGAGGACGTGGCCTGGAAGGACGTCGATCCCAATCTCCCCAAGAGCCCGTGGTGGTACACCGAGGATCCCGCCCTCGGCGTCGGCATGCGTGTTGTCCGCCCGTTCACCGTGCCGGAGAAGGCAACGCAATTGAAGTGGTGGGAGCCCGACATCGAGAGCATCCGCCTCGACGCCCAAGACCGTCTTCTCCAAGGACGCGGCGCCCGCGCCATCGTCGATCCGCAACTCCCCGCCGACGCCAAGGCGAAGGGGATCGGCAACTGAGCGATTCCGGGGTCCCGCCCCCGGCACACCGTCCGACAGCCATTCAGGCCAGCACCTCCTGCATTCCCCGTCCCCTTCATGACGGAATCCCCATGACCCAGTCCGCCGACCGCTCCCACGCCGGCCTTTTCTTCCGGCCGCTCCTCTCCCTCCTTCCGCTCGTCGGCGGCTTCGTCGCTGCCACCGCAGCGCGGGGCGAAGACTGGCCCGATTGGCGCGGGCCTAGCGCCGACCGCCACGCCGCCGGCACCGGCTACGTCGATTCCTTCGACCCTGAGAAGGGGACGAACGTCCTCTGGACAAACGAAGAGGCGGGTGGCATCTCGACACCGGTGATCCTCGATGGCCGGCTCTACACCCTCGTCCGCCACAAGGCGGGCACGGCCGAAGAGGCCGAGAAGGTCGTCTGCCTTGATGCCGTGACGGGGGAAAAGATCTGGGAGAATGTCTTCAACGTCTATCTCTCCGACGTTCCCTCGGAACGCGTCGGCTGGTCGGCGGTGGTCGCCGATCCGGCGACGAAGACGATCTTTGCCCACGGCGTCTGCGGCGCCTTCTCGGCGATCGATGCCGTCACCGGCAAGACGAAGTGGAATCGCTCCCTCCACGAGGAGTTCGGCTTCCTCTCCACCTACGGTGGCCGCACGAACATCCCGGTGGTCTTCGAAGATCTCGTCATCGCCAGCGCCGTCGTCACCGGCTGGGGCGACACCGCCCGCCCGGCCCACCGCTTCCTCGGGCTCGATGCGAAGACCGGCGAGGTGCGGTGGATGAACGGCACCAAGGAGCTTCCCGAAGACACCACCTACTCCACCCCCTCGATCGCCGATTTCGGCGGTCAGGCGGCGCTCGTCTTCGGCTCGAGCGACGGGAGCGTGTGGAACTTCCAGCCGCGCACCGGCAAGGCCGTGTGGAACTTCAAGCTCTCTCGCCGCGGTCTCAACGTCCCGCCGCTCGTCGAGGGCTCGACGGTCTACATGTCGCAGGCCGAGGAGAATCTCGACAACACGACGATGGGATCGGTGACGGCGTTCGACGGCACGGCGATCCCGCCGGTGGCTCCCGCGGCAACTGGTGCTCCGGCGGCCCCGCCCGGTCCCCCCAGCCCGAATACCGACATCACGACGGTGGCGGTGAAGTGGCAGAAAAAGGGGGTGATGGACGGTCGGGCAATGCCGGTGACGCTCGGGGAGAGGATCTACTTCATCGACGACGGCGCGAAGGTTTACGTCTTCGACAAGAACACCGGCGAGCCGGTCGGCAAGCCCCAAAAGCTCCTCGGCACGATCGTCCGCGGCAGCCCGTTGGTGGCCGACGGCAAGCTCTATGTCTGCTCCACCGGCGGCTGGCACGTCCTTGCGCCGACGGCCGATGGCCTGAAGTTCGTCAACCGGATGCGGCTCCCGGAGGCCGACGAGGTCACCGCCTCGCCGATCGCCTGCAATGGCCGGATCTATCTCACCACCGGCGAACGTCTGATCTGCATCGGCAAGCCCGACGCCAAGGAGAGCGACGCCGCTGTCGAGACGAGCCCCGCGAAGGTCGCAACTGCCACGGCGGGCAATCCGGGGGAGCCTGCCACCGTGCAGATCGTTCCGGCCGAGGCCCAGGTGGCGGCTGGCAGCACCATCAAACTCAAGGCCCGCCTCTTCGACGCGGCCGGCCGGTTCGTCAAGGAATCTCCGGCCGAGTTCGCGGCCACCGCCGGTGCGGTGGCGGCTGACGGCACGTATACGGCGCCGGCCGGCAAGCACGCCGCCTCGATCGTGACGGCCAAGGTGGGCAAACTCGCCGGCAAGGCGAGGATCCGCTCGATGCCGCCGCTGCCGTGGAAGTTCGACTTCGAGGAGATCACGCTCGACAAGGATGCGAAGACGGGCGTTGTGAAGGGGGAGCCCCCCCTCCCCTGGATCGGGATGCGGTACCGGCACGTCGTCCGCGAGGTCGATGGCAGCAAGGTGCTCGTGAAGATCACGACGATCGCGAAGGGGACGCGGTCGCAGGGCTGGATCGGCCCGATCGACCTCCACGATTATTCGATCCGGGCCGACTTCCGCGCGGCGGAATCGGGGGTCGGCAAGCCGGGCGATCCGGCGACGCCGGTCGCCGGTGACGCGGCCAAGCCAGCCGGCAGCGACGCCGAGGCTTTTGCCAAGGCCTTCGGCAATCCCGCGGCGCTCGAGAAGGCGCGGATGCCCGACATGGGGCTGATCGCCCAGCGCTACACGCTCGACCTCATGGGGGCGAGCCAGCAACTCCAACTCCGCACCTGGCCGCCGCAGGTCGCCACCCACTTTTCCAAGACCGTCCCCTTCGCCTGGGAGGCGGGGAAGTGGTACACGCTCGTCCTCGAGGCCCGCACCGCGCCCGAGGGGGCGATCCTCCGTGGCAAGGTCTGGCTCCGTGGCGAGGCTGAGCCTGCCGAATGGACGATCGAGGGCGTCCACGCCGGCGGCAACCTCCAGGGCAGCCCCGGCTTTTTTGGTCAGTCGAAGGACTCCGAAATCTTCATCGACAACGTGTCGGTCTCCCCCGTCACCCCAGGGAACAAGCAGCCATGACGTCCCGTCCCCGTCTTTCACTCCGTTGTGCTCTCCGCTCCCTCGGCGCGATCGCCGTCACGGGCGTGCTTTCCGTGGCCCCGGCCGTGGCCGAGGATGGCGACTGGAATCAGTGGGGCGGATCCGCTGCGCGGAACAACACCCCCGAGTCGGGCCCGCTGCCGATCGATTGGGATCCGGGGCAGTTCGATGCCGAGACCGGCGCCTGGAAGCCGGAGACGAGCCGGAACATCGCCTGGGTAGCCCAACTCGGGAGCCAGAGCTACGGCAACCCGGTCGTCGCCGGGGGCAAGGCCTACGTCGGCACCAACAACGGCAAGGGCTGGATCGGCCGCTATCCTGCGAGTGTCGATCTCGGCTGTCTCCTCGCCTTCAACACCAACGACGGCAGCTTTCTCTGGCAGGACTCGAGCGAGAAACTCCCCACCGGCCGCGTCCACGACTGGCCGCTCCAGGGGATCTGCTGTTCGCCCTACGTCGAGGGGGACAGGCTGTGGTACGTCACCAGCCGCGGCGAGGTGAAGTGCCTCGACACGGAGGGCTTCCGCGACGGCGAAAACGACGGCCCGTTCACTGGCGAGAAGATGCAGGGCTCCGATGAGTCGGACACCGTCTGGGTCCTCGACATGATGAAGGAACTCGGCGTCTCGCAGCACAACATGTGTTCCTGCAGCGTCACCGCGGTCGGCGATCTCCTCTTCGTCAACACGAGCAACGGCGTCGACGAAGGGCACATCAATCTCCCCAACGCCGCCGCTCCGAGCTTCATCTGTGTCGACAAGCGCGACGGCAAGGTGCTGTGGGCCGATGGATCGCCGGGGGCGAACGTCCTCCACGGCCAGTGGTCGAGCCCCTCCTACGCCGTCATCGACGACGTCCCGCAGGTGATCTTCGGTGGCGGCGACGGCTGGGTGTATGGCTTCGACGCCCGCGGCGACAACGGCAAGGCGAAGCTCCTCTGGCAGTTCGATGCCAATCCGAAGGAATCGAAGTACGTCCTCGGCGGCCGCGCCGACAGGAACCACATCATTGGCACGCCGGTCATCCACGACGGGCTGGTCTATGTGGCTGTCGGTGAAGATCCCGAGCATGGCGAGGGGGTCGGCCACCTGTGGTGCATCGATCCGACGAAACGTGGGGACGTGAGCCCCGAGCTTGCCGTCAACGTCGCCGACCCGACCAAGTCGCTTCCGCACCGCCGCAATCAGGCGGTCATCAAGGAGCAGGGGGAGGTGGCCCGCCCGAATCCCAACTCCGCCGCCGTCTGGCACTACCCGGGCTTCGATGCCAACGGCAACGGCAAGCTCGACTTCGACGAGACGATGCACCGCACCTGTGGCACCGTCGCCATCAAGGACGGCCTCCTCGTGATCCCCGATTTCAGCGGGCTCGTGCACTGCGTCGACGTGAAGACCGGCAAGCCGCAATGGACGCACGATATGCTGGCAGCGAGTTGGGGCTCTCCGATGATCGCTGACGGCAAGATCTATGTCGGCGACGAGGATGGCGACATCTCGATCTTCGAGCTTTCGCCGGAGAAGAATCTCGTCGCCGAGGTCAACATGGGCAACAGCGTTTACTCGACGCCGATCGTCGCCGGCGGCACGCTCTACATCGCCAACAAGAGCCACCTGTTCGCGATCCGCGAAGGGGCGACGCCCGAGGCGAAGTAACCAGATGCACCAGTTCCCCGGCCCTGCCGCCCGTCCGGTGCGGCAGGGCCGGCGGATCGTGCCATGTCATCCGCCGCTTGCCATCGGTGGGAAGCGGTCCTTTTCCGGGGGTATTCTCTGATGTTTGCTTCGATCCGTGGGGGCTCCTGCGCCCCGGTGGCCGCGTTGCTCCTCACCCTCGCCATTCCTGGCGTCTTCCCGCTCGGCGTGGCCCGGTCCGCCGAGCCGGCCGCGGAGGCGGCGGCCGGCCCGCTCGAGATGCTCGCGGCCGCAAAGCGGATCTGCGTTCTCGGCGACAGCATCACCTACGACGGGCGCTGGGTGTCGGCACTCTCGGCCTGGATGGAGGCCAAGGGGCTGACGGGCGACGTGATCGCCGTCGGGCTCCCGAGCGAAACCTGCTCCGGGCTCTCGGAGGAGGGGCATGCCGGCGGCCAGTTCCCCCGCCCCGATGTCCATGAACGGCTCGCTCGCGTCCTCTCCGTGGTGAAGCCCGATCTCGTCATCGCCTGCTACGGGATGAACTGCGGCATCTATCTGCCGCTCGACGACACCCGTTTCGCCGCCTACAAGGCCGGGATACAAAAGCTCCACGACGAGGTGGAGAAGGCAGGCGCGAAGATCATCCACCTCACGCCGCCGGTCTACGACGGCCGCCCCGGCACGAATCACCCCGCCGGTGACGCCGACTACGAGGGGGTGCTCCAGGAGTACTCGACCTGGCTCCTCTCGAAGCGGGCCGATGGCTGGACGGTGATCGACACCCACACGCCGATGAAGGCCCTCCTCGACGCCAAGCGCGCGGCCGACCCGGCTTACACCTTCATTCCCGACGCGGTCCATCCCGACGACGCCGGCCAGTGGGCGATCTGCCGCGGCGTGCTCGCGGCTCTCGGCGACGCGACGACGGCTGCTGAAGAGAAGCCGGAATGGTTTGCGAACTTCCTCCCGGAGTGCCACGAGCGGATGACGCTCCTCCGCGACGCCTACCTCTCCGCCGCCGGCCATCTCCGCCCCGGCATCGCCCCGGGCCTGTCGATCGGCGCAGCCGAGGCCAAAGCCCGGCGGATCACCGAATCCCTCCGCTCCCGCCACGACTACCTTCTGGGGAAGAAGTTCCCGAGCAGCGAGTGGAAGTCGGCGATTTCCTGGCCGCGGCCACGGGTGGTGAATCCGGGGCCGGCCCCGGCGCAGCCGGCGCCGGTTCCCGCCGACGCGATTATCCTCTTCGACGGCAAGAACCTCGACGCCTGGCGCGACGGCGAGAAGTGGGCCGTGAAGGACGGGATTGCCACCGTCGGCGGCGCCACGATCACCACGAAGGAAGACTTCGGCGATTGCCAGGTGCACGTTGAGTTCCGGACGCCGAAGCCGGCTGCCGGGAGCGGGCAGGGGCGTGGCAATTCGGGGGTCTATTTCATGGGGAGGTACGAGATCCAGATCCTCGATTCCTTCGAGGACGGCACCGACGGCCCCCTCACCTACCCCGACGGCCAGTGCGGCTCGCTCTACAAGCAGCAACCGCCGGCGGTGAACGCCTGCCGGGCGCCGGGCGAATGGCAGACCTACGACATCTTCTTCACCCGTCCCCGCTTCGCCGCCGACGGGTCGGTCGAGAAGCCGGGCCGCGTGAGCGTCCTCCACAACGGCGTGGCGATCCACGCCGACACGGTGATCCTCGGCACGACGAGCTGGGCCGATCCGCCACGCTATGAACAGCACGCCGACGCCCTGCCGCTGTCGCTCCAAGATCACGGCAACCCGCTCCAGTTCCGCTCGGTCTGGGTGCGGCCGTTCGAGAAGGTGAGTCCGACGCCGATCGACGACCCCAAGCCGGGGCAGTGACGGGGATCGCAGGCGGGCGTCACGCCCCCGCCGCCGATTCGGCCTTCTTTTTGGCTTTGCCCCCCTTCGGGGGAATGTCTGGGACGCTCGGCGGGGCCTGTTCGGCGCTCCAGGTGTCCCACAGCGCCTGCAGTTCCTTCACCTTGGCCGGTTGCGACGAAGCAAGGTCCCGCGACTCGCCGAGGTCGGTGGCGAGGTCGTAGAGTTCGGGTTGGCCACTGCCCCCCTTCGAGACGACGAGTTTCATGTCGCCATGGCGGATCGCCCATTGTGGGCCGTACCGCCAGTAGAGCGTCTCGTGCGGCCGGCCGGGATCGGCGCCGCTGAGATAGGGGAGGAGATCGACGCCGTCGAGGCCCCAGGAGGGATCGATGGTGCCCCCCGTTGCGGAGATGATCGTCGGCAGAACGTCGAGATTCATCACTGGGTGGTCATAAACCTTCCCGGCGGGGATCCTCCCCTTCCACTGGACGAGGAAGGGGACGCGCGGCCCGCCCTCGTAGGTCGTCTGCTTGAAGCCGCGGAGGGGAGCGTTGCTCGACGTCGTGCTATCGGTCGGCCCGCCATTGTCGGAGATGAAGAAGACGAGGGTATTTTCCTCCTGCCCCATGGCGCGGACCTTGTCGAGGATGCGACCGATCGCATCGTCCATGGCCGACATCATCGCGGCGAACAGTCGCCGATTCTCGTCCTTCACTTCGGGAAAGCGGTCGAGATATTTCTTCGGTGCCTGGAGTGGGGAATGCTGGGCATTGAACGGAACGTAGAGGAACCAGGGCTTGGATTTGTTTCTCTCGAGCCAGTCGAGCGACCGCGCGCAATACGCGTCGGTGGTGTAGAAGGAATCGCCGGGCACCTTCTGGATGTCGTCGGAGACGCGCGAGTCGATGAAGTTCGTCGGATGGAAGAAGGGAGTATTGGCGAGCGTGCCGAAGAACTCGTCGAAGCCGTGTCGCGTCGGTCTGTATTCGGCCCCTCCTCCGAGGTGCCACTTGCCGATGGCAGCCGTCGCATAGCCCATGGTCTTCAGGCGCGTGGCAAGCGTCACCTGGTCGAGTCGGAGACCGGTGGTATTGGCGACGCTGTTGAATTCGTGGCCGAAACGCGTCGGATAGCGGCCAGTGAGGAGCCCGGCGCGCGACGGGCTGCAATACGTGGCGGCGACATAGCCGCTGGTGCACCGGACGCCGCTGGTCGCGATCGAGTCGATATGGGGGGTGGGGATCTCGTTGTTCCCCTGGCAGCCGAGTTCACCCCAGCCGAGGTCGTCGGCGTAGAAGACCAGCAGATTGACAGGACCGGCGGCGACCGCCCTGTCGACCAGGATGCAGAGGGCAGCCAGCGCCAGGACCGCCGCAGGGAAAACAACTCCGAGAAACGGGCGCGGGGAGTCGGTTGCTCCGCGCATGGGGAGACCTTTCTGTTGGGGTTAGCAGGCCGTGGATAAAGTGACCGCCGCCGGATGCGGCGGCCGACACCCCAGAAAAACCTTGACTTTTTTGGGGGTGCCTCACGTGGAAAAAGGTCATGGATGACTTTTTCCACGGGCAGTTAGGGAAAAATTCCGACCGCTTCAGGGCTCGGGCAAGTCATGGCCCACACGAGAGTGTCGTGGAAGACGGTGACCGCCCCGAAAGCCTCACTCCGCCGCGGTGTCGATCCGCTCGGCGACCTTGGCCGCGACGCGGCGGAACATCGCCTTGCCGGTGTCGGCGGCGCTGTCGACAAACCGCTCGCTCAAGACCACCTCCGTCGGGACGCCGCCGCCGGCCGGCCCCTTCCGCCAGCCCGCCACGAGCCAGCCGTCCTTGCGCGATTCGAGTTGGTTCATCGGCAGCGGGCCGACGCTTGCAAGCTCTCCCTGGAGCGGCAGCGGTTCGATCTCGATCGCATCCTTGAAGACCTTGTCGAACCGCTTCTGGAGGATGCGGCGGAGCGAGGTCTCGGCCATCGTCAGCTTTCGATCGCCCGACTTGAATCCGGGCGGGTTGATCTGCACGTTCCCCTCACGGACGAGGACAGGCCCCTTCGGCCCATGCCCCACAGCGTAGACCGCGGCGATGTCCATGCCGGGGAAGCTCCGCTCGCCGGAGACGAACTTGTCGCCACGGACGGTCACCTTCACGCGGCCTTGGTCGGCGGCCACCGTCACCGGGCGGTACTTGGCGAACGTGATCGCCCAGGTCTTCTGCTCGGCGTCGGGATCGCTGCCGAGCGAATCTGGCATCTTCAGATTCCGCTCCTTGGCGATCCGGGCAACGTCGTCCTGCGTGACGATCTTTCCGCCCAGCTTCTCTTCGAGAACGTTGTTGACGGCCGACTCGTGGATCTGTGCCGTGATGAGGTTTCCGGCGGCAGCCGGCGGCGGCCCAGAGAACGCAGCCAACTGGCTGGCAAGCGACTTCCGGGCCACGATCCGCAGGTGGCTGTCGGTGGTGTGCATGTGGAACGATTCGGGATAGAGGCCCTGGGCCTGGAGCGGCCCGCGCACCTTCTGCTGGAACTGATCACGCATCTGCCCGATGGCTGGCTCCGTCTGTTCGCCGAACTGCGTCCGAATCCGGTCGCGGGCCTTCCCCTCGGCCACGGCCTCGGCCTGGGCCTTGCTCTCGGCGATCTTCTTGCTGGCGATCCGGCGGATGAGCCGCTTGCCGAAGCGGGCGTTGATCCCCAGGCCGGTGACGGTCGAGTTGGTGTCGGCCGAGGCCTCGACGGGCGACGACGAGACGTTGTGCTCGTCGAGGAAGATCCGCCGCCGGGCGTCGATCGAGGTGACGCCACGGCTGTTGACCGTGACCGGCCCCTGCGTTCCCCGGGTATGGGAGATGTTCGTGGCCCCGAGGACGATGTCGAACACCGCTTTTTCCCCCGACGGCACGAAGTCGAGACGGACGTTGCCGGTGGTGTGCCCGGTACCGCGGATCCGCGTTCCGAGGACGACGTCATCGACCGGCTGCACCTGGTCGATCGGGCGGTTGACGGCCGGGGCAAGGAGATCTTCGGCGACCTCGAGGTGGATGTTGGGGCGGGAGTTGGCCCCGCGGACAGCGGCCACGACGCCCGGCGCCTGCCCCGACTCGACGAGCCGATCGAGGATCGGCGCCACCGGCGCCAGCGCCTCGGCCTGACCAGAGGCACTCGCCGTGAGGAGAGCCGAGGAGAGCTTGTCGAGCCGGTCGCTGAATTGCTGGGCACCGTTACCGCGGGCGACGTCGGCGACCTCGGCATACTTCGTCACCGCCTTGCGGACCCGGACGAATTGCGGCATGTCGAGCCCCATCTCAGGGCTCCCGAGTTTCTTCTCGAGATCGCGGAGGACCTTAGGATCGGCCGCCTGCCCCGACGAGGCCTGGGCCTCGAGCGCCGGCCAATCGAGATACTTCCGCCAATCAGCCCCGCTCTTGCTCCGCCCCAACAGGGCGTCGAGCGGCAAAAGCGCCGCGCGAAGGTTGCTCGCCGCGGCGTCGAGCGAGGCCTCACTGACGGGCCGGAAGCTCCCCACGGCCCGGGCGGCATCCCCGGCGATCTCCTCGAAACGGCGGCTGACGGCATCCTGCGCCACGGCGGTCACAGCCGCGCCGGCAACGAGCCACCCCCCCGCCCATCCAGCAAACCGACGGCGACGACGGGAGGAGGACATGGAAATGCGCTGCATGGGATTTAACGCCTGGGAAAGATGGGGAAAGTCCGCCCGGAGTGTAGTCGGTGGCCGGATCGGCCTCTACACCAGCTTCGGGAGGCGGAAACGAGGGCGAAACCGGCCGTTCAGCCCGGGAGGCAGTCGATGACAGGCATCACGAACACCTTGCCATCCCCCATCCGGCCGGTGCGGGCAACCTCGAGGACGCGCTCGATGACCTCATCGACACGGGCATCGTCGACCCACATCTGGATCTCGACTTTGGGGAGGAACGCCTGCGAATACTCACTGTCGCCGTAGCGATCGAGATAGTTTTTTTGTCGGCCGTAGCCCTTCACCTCGCGGACGGTGCAGGCCTCGAGCGGGGCGAGTTTCAGCGCCTCGAGGACGCGCTCGGCGAGGAACGGCTTGACGACAGCGATGACTTCCTTCATCGCGCCCCCTTCCAGCCGTCGAGCGGCGTCACGACACCCATCAGCTGAAGAAGTTGTCGCCGAAGAGATTCAGCGGCGGGCAGGTGGTGACAGTGATGTCGCCGTTAACGCGGGTCTGGCAGGCCAGCCGCATCGTCTCCTCGTTGCCGATGTAGGCGAGCGACACGCCGAGCCTAGCCCCTTCGACGAACCCCTTGGGGGAGCAATTCTCCATCCCCTTGGTGATCAGCACCCGACAGGTTCCGCAGCTCCCAAAGCCGTGGCAATTGAGCACCTTGTGGACGCCCGGATAGAGGGCCACTCCGGCTTGGAGGGCCTCCTGACGGAGGTTGGCCCCTTCCGGAACCTGAATTTCCTTTTTCTCGTTGGCAAAAGTGATCTTCGGCATGGAGAATTCCCGGTCGAGGCGGATCGTGGCCGATAGTCCCGGCGTCGTCCGATAGCGAATACTGTAGTCCCTGTCACGAACTCCTTCCACCCGTTTCCGCCTCACCACCCTCCCCGGGGGTCCACCACACCATGGCCGAACTGTCCAAGTACCAGCAGAAGATCGTCAAGAACTACTACGACAACCTCGATACCGCCCTCCTCCAGCGGCTCGGCGAGCAGGTCACCGACCTCTACCTCGCCGAGGGGAAGAAGCGGGAGAAGCTTTGGACGAGCATCACCGGCTCGCTTTCGAAACTCGGCGTCAAGGCCCCGCGGATCGAGACGCTCCGCAAGTCGGACGACGCCCGCCAGCTCGCCAACCTGCTCCAGGAACTCCTTGCCAAGGACTGACGCCGGCCAGGCCGTTGGACCGGTCGCCGGAGCTTTCGGGCCCCGCACCCGCGGGCACCGCGGCCAACCCTTGCCAGCCGGTCGGCGGCGGTCCATTCTGAGGGGCCACACCCCGGACCGCCGCCATGCCCTCGCCAGCCCCCGCCGATCGCCACCAACTCGTCGACTCGCTCCGCTGGAAGAAATTCCCGGTGCTTGACGACGGTCATGTCTCCCTCGTTGACGTGATGGGGGACGACGCCGCGGTCGTTCAGGCGGCGCGGGTCAGCTACGGCGACGGCACGCGGAAGGTGAGCGACGATCGCCAGCTGATCCGCTATCTCCTCCGGCATGCCCACACGACGCCGTTCGAGATGGCGGAGCTCAAGTTCGTTGTCCGCGTCCCGATGGACTGCTGGCGGCAGTGGGTGCGCCATCGCACGGCGAACATCAACGAATATTCCACGCGATACTCCCTCGCCATCGATTCGATGCAGGCGACGCACGACGGCGAGTGGCGCTCCCAGGCGAGCACGAATCGGCAGGGCTCGGACGGCTGCCTCACCCCCGCCGCCGGTCATCGCTTCACGCAATTAGAGACGGAGCTCCAGAGCCTCGCCCGGCGCGTCTACGAGGAGCGGCTCGAGGCGGGCATCGCCCGCGAACAGGCCCGCAAGGATCTTCCCCTCTCGACCTACACCGAGGCCTACTGGAAGATCGATCTCCACAATCTCCTCCACTTTCTCGCGCTGCGGATGGATGCCCACGCGCAACTCGAGATCCGCCAATACGCCACGACGATCGGCGAGCAGATCGTCCGGCCGCTCTTCCCGCTCGTCTGGGAGGCGTTCATTGACTACCGCGTCGAGGCCATGCGGCTGACGCGACTCGACCGCGAGGTGATCCGCCGGCTCGCCGCCAGCGGGGCCGTCCCGGCCGACCGCGAGGCCTTCCTCGCCGCACAGGATCCGACCTGGCAGGGACTCGACCGCTGCCGGGAGCGTGACGAATGCTGGGGCAAGCTCGCCGACCTCGGCCTCGTCGCCGAGTGACGCTCCTCCCAACTCTCCTTCCCCTTTTTCCCCTCTGCTCCTCCCATTTCTCCCCCACACGCCGGAGCCCCCATGGCCGTCGCCACTGCCGACCACCTCCTCGCCCTCACCCGCAAGCTCCTCGAGAGCATCGTCGCCGGCGACTGGAAGACCTACACGTCGCTCGTGGCCTACGACATCACCTGCTTCGAGCCGGAGGCCCGCGGCCAGCTCGTCGAGGGGCTCCCCTTCCACGAGTTTTATTTCAAGCTCGGTGGCGCGAAGCCGGCCGTCGTGCCGACGATCACGCTCGCCTCGCCGAACGTCCGACTCCTCGGTGAGGACGCCGCGGTGGTGGCCTACATGCGGATGACCCAGAAGCTCGACGACGCCGGCCGCCCGATCACCGCGCTGTGCGAAGAGACGCGAGTCTGGCAACGGATCGACGGCGCATGGAAGCACGTCCACTTTCATCGCAGTCTGCCCGGCTGACGCCGGGCAGACGCTCCTCGGCCGACGGGGCGGCCGACTGGCATCGCAGTCTGCCCGGCTGACGCCGGGCCAGCGATGCACTCCCCTCCAGCGCCGCCAGCAAGGGGTCGCCCGTGCCCCGAGAGCCGGTCTTGCCGGCAAGCGAAGCCCGGAGGGCGAAAGCACAGGCGGCACGGAGAGAGCCGAGGCCATGGATGGCCGAGGCGAACGTCCGGCGACGGGGCACGGGCGACCCCGAAGCGCAACGTGTGAGCCGAGCGCCACCCAGCCCCCTCACTCCGCTCCGAGAGCCGCCAGGCGTTTTGTCGCCTCGGCCTCTGCCTTCTCCATCACCTCGGCGAGTGTCACCGGCTTTCCCCCCTGGCGCTTGCTCTCGTCGGCCGCCTCCATGAAGGCGTAGATCTGGAGCGTCTCCTCCGCCGACACCGGCACCTCGCCGGTCTGGAAAAATTTCACGATCTCCACGAGCAGCGGCCGGTAGCCGTCGAAGGCGCCGACCGGCGTGATCCCCTTCTCCCCAAAGGCCGTGCCGCCGAAGTTCGCCGCGCCGCGGCGGATGCCGCGGAAGGTGCCGATCCGGCCATCACCCCACAGCCCCGTCACCTGATCGACGTCGGCCGAATGCGTCCGGGTCACGCTCGTGCAGCCCGGCCCCATCGCCGTGAACAGCGATTCCACTCCATGGATGCCATACCAGAAGAGGTCGGGATGGGTCGCCTCGAGGGCACAGGGGGAATAGGTATCGGCGCCGGTCACCGCGCCGATCGAGCCTCCCCGGACGGCGACCGTGCCGGCGGCGAAGCGGAGCGACGACGCGCTGAACAGCGGCACGCCGCGCTTCGCCGCGAGCCGATGGATGGCGACGGCGTCGGCGAGCGACCCGGCGATCGGCTTGTCGACGAACACCCGCTTGCCGGCCTTGATCACTGGAATCACCTGATCGAGATGGGGGCGGCCGTCGTTGGTCTCCAGCAGCACCGCATCGACCTGCTCGAGGAGGGCCGGGATGCTGTCGACGATCTCCACGCCGTGCTGCTTCACCTCGGCGGTGTATTCAGGGACGCGGCTGACGCTCGACTCGATATCGGCGCTCCCCTTCGGTGAGGCCGCAACGACGCGGCAGCCGGGCACGTGCTGGCCGTCGGCGGTGTCGTTGAGGAGCTTCGTGAAGGCGGTGGAGTGGGAGGTGTCGAGGCCGATGATGCCGACGCGGATCGGCTTTTCGTTCGCGGTAGGCTCCGCGGCCGTGGCCCACGCCGCCGACAGGCCCACGAGCACCGCCGCCATCATGCTGCCCGTCGCTGCGTTGGCCGCTTGCATACCATCTCCCCCGAGTGCGTCCCCCGGCCGCAGCGCTGCCGCGCCGCCCCGGGCCGGGGGGTGCCGTCATCGTAGCCGACCAGCCCGCTACGCGGCGGTATACTCGCGCCCGCAGTTCAACTCAGGCTTCTCGAGTGAGCCCACGATGGACATTCACATCCACGACGATCCTGCTGCCCTCGGCCGCGCCGCCGGCCGTGAAGCCGCCGCGGCCCTCCGCGCCGCCGTCGCTGCCCGCGGCAGCGCCACGTATGTCGTCGCCACTGGGGCCTCGCAGTTTGAGACGCTCGCCACGCTCACCGCCGAAGACGTCCCGTGGGAGAAGATCACGATCTTCCATCTCGACGAATACGCCGGCCTGAGCGACACCCATCCGGCGAGCTTCCGTCGCTATCTCCGCGAGCGGCTCCTCGAGCGTCTGACGCGGCCGCCGGCGGCGTTCCACGGCATCGATGCCTCGCGCGACGCCGCCGCTGAATGCCAGAGACTCGCGGCGCTCGTGCCGGCCGGGGCCTTCGACGTCGCCACGATCGGCATCGGCGAGAACGGCCACCTCGCCTTCAACGACCCGCCGGCCGATTTCGACATCCTCGCCCCCTACATCGTCGTCCGCCTCGACGAGGCCTGCCGTCAGCAACAGGTGGGGGAGGGATGGTTTGCGGGGCTCGCCGAGGTGCCGACCGAGGCGATCTCGATGGGGGTGCGGCGGATCCTCGCCACCAATTTGATCGTCTGTTCGGTGCCCGACAGCCGCAAGGCAGCCGCCGTCCGTGATGCGATCGTCGGGCCGCTCTCCTGCGATTGTCCGGCGTCAATCCTCCGCACGCACCCCGCCCTCTCGCTCCATCTCGATCGCCCCGCCGCGGCCCTCCTCCCGCCGGGCTGACGTGGCCCCGGGCGGGCCTCGCTCCCTGACGAGCCTCGACCATGCCTGCTCCGCTCGATCTCCAGCTCAACGGCTACCGCGGCCTCGACTTCGGTGCCGACGATCTGTCGCAAGAGCGTCTCGCCGGCATCTGTCGGGCCTACCGGGCCGATGGCGGCGGGCGCTTCCTGGCGACGGTGATCACCGACTCGCTCTCCGTCCTCGAGCACCGTATCGGGGCGCTTGCCGACTGCCTTGAAGCCGACGCCACGATCCGCGACACCGTCGCCGGGATCCATGTCGAGGGGCCGTTTATCAGTGCCGAGCGTGGCTTCGTCGGAGCCCATCCGCCCGAGCATGCCTGCGAGGCGACTCCCCGAGCGATGGAGCGGCTCCTCGCCGCGGGGCGGGGGCATGTGCGGATGGTAACGCTCGCCCCGGAGCGTGATCCCGGCTTTCGGACGATCTCGTTGCTCGCCAGCCGAGGCGTGCTCGTGGCCGCCGGCCACTGCGATCCGTCGCTCGGGCTCCTCCGCGAGGCCTGCGCCGCGGGGCTCTCCTGTTTCACCCATCTCGGCAACGGGTGCCCTCATCTCCTGCCCCGCCACGACAACATCCTCCATCGGGTGCTCGCCTGCGAGGAGCTGCCGTTTGTGACCCTCATCGCCGATGGCGTCCATCTGCCCCCCTTTCTCTTGGGAGCGATGCTCCGCTGGCTGGGGCCCGACCGGGCGATCGTCGTCTCCGACGCGACGGCCGCGGCAGGGATGGGCATGGGGACGTTCCAGCTCGGCGGCCAGACGGTCGTCGTCGGCGAGGATGGCGCGGCTTGGTCGGCCGACCGGACACACCTCTTCGGCTCGACAGCCACGCTTTTCCAGCTGCGCCGCGTGCTCGCCGACGTGGGGCAGACCGCCGCGGCGATCGACCGGCTCCTCGCCATCAACCCGGCTCGTGCCCTCGCCGCAGCGGCCGGCTGAGCCCGGGTGGCGTTGATCGGCCGCATCGCCGCCAGACATGCCAGCCTGAAGTGCGGTCGGGCCCGTCAGTCCTCGTCGTCGGGCTCTGGTACTCCCGCTTCAAGCTCGGCCTTGAGTTCCGCTTCGTCCTCCGCCGCCGCGGTGCGGTCGGCACAGAACCAGGCCAGCCGACCGAGGAGCCGGAAGTAGATCAGCCACACCAGGCTCGACATCACGCTCACGACCGCGATCGCCGCAATCCCCCAGAGCTGACCGCTCCCGCCTGTCGGGGTGGCGAGCACCACAACAGTCGCCGCAGCGAGGAGGAGGAGGAGGGCCGTCGAGAGATAGAACTTCCCCCAGCCGCCCGGCGCCACCCAGAACGTGCGGAGGGTTGGAAGCGAGACAACGTCGAAGAGCGCGCCGTTCTCGAGCAGCGAGAGGAACACGACGGGGAAGAGGAAGAAAAACCCCACCGGCACCCCGCCGTCGCTCGTGGACCCGGACTGCCGCGACATCCAGGCCAGGCCCACGAGCGGCGCTACGCTGATGCCGACGGCAGTGGCGACGACGAACGTCTCACCGATCCAGTCGAGAAAGACCGCGGTCGGCCACCGCACGATCCTGTCGCAGCCGTTGGCCGTGTCCCCCACGACCGCGAGCGCACAGGCCCCGGCCACGGCGAACCATGTCACCAGCGCAAACACCGTCAGCACGGTGAACATCGCGCCGAGAAACGAGAGCCGGCCGTCCCCGCTTGCCATCAGCCGGAGGCTCTCCCGCGCGCACACACCGACCATGAACGAGAGCACCGCCAGCAGCACCGTGCGACCGCGCACGCCGGGGGAGAAGGGAAACGTCCACGTGCCGGTGAGAAACGGCCGCTCGGGCAGCCGGGGGCGATGGGCACCGCGCTTCTTTTTCATCGCCCCCCCTCTCGCGCTCGCGATGTTGCCGCGCTCACCTTCTGTCGGAATCATCGCGGAGCATCACCACCTCGACCTCATCCCCGGCCTCGGCA
>Ga0208864_1000242_pt1 | contig 18128 bp, 16 predicted proteins | sample CryBogmetaGMA05M_FD_184542 | JGI IMG/M metagenome (GOLD analysis project Ga0208864, IMG submission 184542) | Freshwater microbial communities from Crystal Bog, Wisconsin, USA - MA0.5M (SPAdes) | ecosystem: Environmental > Aquatic > Freshwater > Lake | place: Crystal Bog, Wisconsin, USA...
GGCGGGCGGCGGCCAGGCGGCAGGCGCCGGCCAGCAGGCGGGTGGACCCGGCGGGGGCGGCGGCCCTGGTGGACCGCCCCGCGGCGGCAGTCAGGACGACCAGAATCGTTGGCGCAAGGGCATGATCGACAGCACATCCCCGCAACAGCGGACGCAGTATGCCGAATACCGTCGGGCGATGGACGCCCGGCGCGAGCAGCTCGGCAAGCCGTCCCCCTGGGGCCGCTGAGCCGCCGTGGAAGACACGCTCGGCCTGCTCGAGGAAGCGGTGCAACTCGCCCGCGAGGCGGGCTACCGGGTGCGGGAGGAGCCGCTCGGCGACCTGCCGGGGGGCGCGTGCGTGATCGGCGGGAAGCGGTCGATCCTCGTCAACCTGCAAAGCGCGGCCGCCGAACGGCTGGCACTGCTCGTGGGGGTGCTCGCGGCCGACGCCGACGTGACGTCGCTGCCCATGAGCCGGCTGTTGGCCGGTCGCCTCCGGGCCGCCGGCGCCGCCGCCCGCGAATCCGACCGCGATCCCGCGTAGTCGCCGTCACTCCCGGTAGAGACGGTGGGCCGCGATATAGGCCTCGACCGCCCGCGGCGTGCGGTAGCGGATGCTCCGCCCCGCGGCCACGGCCGCCCGCAGATCGCTCGCCCGGATGCCGATCGTCGGCAGCCGCACCCGCTCCTCGACGAGCCGTGTGCAGGCGGGCGCGCCGATGACGGCCGCGAGCCCCGCGCGGCCGACCGCCGCGGCGACGTCGTCGAGCGCGGCCCGCTCCATGGCGACGAGGCGGGCCATGCCGGCGATCCGTGCCGGATCCCGCCAGGTCGCGAAGTCGGCGACGGCGTCGGGGCCGAGCAGCAGACACAGTTCGTCGCCGGGGTGGCGGTCCCTGAGCGCCGCGAGCGTGTCGACCGTGTAGCTCACCCCCCCGCGATCGAGTTCGTCGCTCGCCACGGCGAAGTCGGGATGGCCGCCGGTGGCCAACGCGAGCATCTCGAGCCGGTGCGCCGGGGCGGCGAGCCCGCGGGACCGCTTGTGGGGCGGGATCGCCGCCGGCACGAAGAGCACCCGGTCGAGCCCGGCCTGCTCGCGGCAGCATTCCGCGGCGATCAGGTGGCCCACGTGCACCGGATCGAAGCTGCCCCCGAAGACGCCGATGCGCATCCCGCCTCCCTCCGCCAACGATGCCGGCGGCCGGCGCCCCGGGGACTTCCGGGCCGCGCCGTCGCCGCGGTCTAATTCACCGCATGACGGAGAAGCATACGAGCCAGGGGCGGCTCTTCGACACCGCGCCCGAATGGATCCTCGACGACGCCCGGCAGGGGACGGTCGCCACGGTGGTCCTCCCCGACGGGGTGGACCGGCCGCTCGACTACCTCGTGCCCGAGTCGCTCGCCGCCGCGGTGGAGCCCGGCCGGCGGGTGCGGGTGCCGCTGGGGCGGGGCAACCGCGAGCGGGTGGCCTACTGCGTGGAGGTGCGCACGGGCGACCTTCCCCAGGCGCCGCTCAAGAGCGTGATCGCCGTGGAGGATGAGGCGGCGCTCCTCGCGCCGCGGATGCTCGAGCTCACCCGCTGGATGGCCGATCGCTGGATGGCCCGCTGGGGAGAGGTGCTCGAGGCGGTGCTGCCGGCCGGCGTGCGGCTGCGGCGGACCGCCCGGGTGACGCCGCTGCTCGTGGCCACCGGGGCGAGCCCCACTCGGCCCCCCACGCCCGCCCAGGCCCGCGTGCTCGCCGCCGCCGCCGCACCGATCACGGCCGAGGCCCTCGCGCGGGCCGCCGACGTGAGCCGCGCGGTCGTTTCCCGCCTCGTCCGCACGGGGCTGTTGCGGGCGGCGGGCGCCGTGCCGGCGGCGCCGGGCCGCCGGCCGATCCGCCACGACCGGCCCGAGAGCCTGTCGGCGGAGCAGGGGGCCGCGCTCGAGGCGATCCTCGACCCGCTGCGGCGCGGGAAGCACGCGTCGATCGTGCTCTTCGGCGTCACCGGCAGCGGCAAGACGGAGGTCTACCTGCAGGCCGTCGAGGAGACGCTCGCCCACGGGCGGCAGGCGATCGTGCTCGTGCCGGAGATCAGCCTCACGCCGCAGACGTGCGACCGCTTCCGTGCCCGGTTCGGCAGCGTGGCCGTGCTCCACAGCCACCTCTCGCCCGCCGAGCGGCACGCCCAGTGGCGCGAGATCGCCGCGGGCAACGTGGGGGTGGTCGTGGGCGCCCGCAGCGCGATCTTCGCGCCGACGCCGCGGCTCGGCCTGATCGTCATCGACGAGGAGCACGAGACGTCGTTCAAGCAGGCGACCGCGCCGCGGTATCACGCCCGCGACGTGGCGGAGTGGATCGCGCGGGCCGAGGGCGTGCCGCTCGTGCTCGGCTCGGCGACGCCGTCGCTCGAGACCTTCCAACGCTGCCTCGTCGGGGAGTGGCGGATGTGCCGGCTGCCCGGCCGCGTCGGGGGCACCGAGCTGCCGCCGGTGCTGTCGGTGGACCTGCGCGACCCGTCGAGCCGCTCGCGGGGCGCGATCACGCCGCGGCTCGCGGCCGGCATCCGCTGGGCGCTCGACGCCGGCGGGCAGGTGATGCTGCTCCTCAACCGGCGCGGCTTCGCCACCGCGGTGCTGTGCCGCGGCTGCGGCCACTCCGTCCGCTGCGGGCAGTGCGACCTCGCCGTCACCCTCCACCAGCCCGGCAGCCGCGGCATCTGCCACGGCTGCGGCCTGGTGGCGCGGCTGCCGGCCGACTGCCCGGCCTGCGGCGCGCCGGGCCTCGTGCCGCGGGGCACCGGCACGCAGCGGCTCGAGGACCAGATCCGGGCCACGTTTCCGGCCGCGCGGGTGGCCCGCATGGACACCGACACGATGCGGTCGCGCGGCAGCCACGAGCGGACGCTCGACGCCTTCCGGGCGCGGGAGATCGACATCCTCGTGGGCACGCAGATGATCGCCAAGGGGCTCGACTTCCCCGCCGTGATGCTCGTGGGCGTCGTCAACGCCGACGCGGCGCTCCACCTCGCCGACTTCCGCGCCTCCGAGCGGACCTGCCAGCTCGTCACGCAGGTGGCCGGCCGCAGCGGCCGCGGATCGCTCGGCGGTCGCGTCGTCGTGCAGACGAGCACGCCCGACCACCCCGCGATCCGGGCCGCCGCCGCGCACGATTACGAGGCGTTCGTCCGCAGCGAGCTGCCGATCCGCGAGGCGCTCCTCTACCCGCCCTTCGGCTGCGTCGTGCGGATCGTCGTGCGCAGCGTCAACGGCCCGGCCGCCGAGCGTTGGGCCGGGAACGTCGCCGAGCGGCTGCGCGGCGAGTCCGAGGGCGTGCCGGGCATCCGCGTGCTCGGGCCGGCGCCGGCGCCGATCGCCCGGCTCCGCGACCGCTTCCGCTGGCACGTGCAGGCGCACGGGCCCGAGGGGGGACTCCTCCGCGAGATCGTGCGCCGGGCCACGGCCACGCTCGCGACGCCCGACGACGTGGCCTGGATCGTGGACGTCGATCCGGTGGAGATGCTCTGAGGCCCCGGCGACGACGGCCGCGGCGCCGCGCGGCCGGGGATTTCCCGCTTTCACCGGGCAAACGGGGCGGGGTACGATGCGGGCGAGGAGCGGATCTCGATGCCACACCGGTCGGTCAAGGACATCCTCGGCGAGACGAGCCTGGAGCGGAAGTGCCGCTTCCTGTTCGGGCTCTGCCTGCTCCTGCTGATCACCGGCAGCTTCTGGTGGTATGGCAGCAGCACCGAGGAACTGGTCTACGAGACGACCCGCAGCACGGGCCGCCACCTCGTCGACTCGACGATGCTGCAATACCACTGGAAGACGATCGAGCCGGAGAAGCAGTACGCCAGCGCGATCGAGTTTCTCAGCCGCAACCTCCAGAGCGAGCCCTTCGAGGGCTGGCTGCTCAAGCCCGACGCCTCGCCGGAGGAGCGCGGCACCTACTCGCGGCTCGACGCCGCCGTGCTCGCCTACTTCCAGGAGCGGCCCGTCACCAGCGGCTCGGCCGGCCCCGCCGCGGGCGAATACCGCGAGTTCCGCACCGCCGACAACGCCTGGTACCACTACTACCAGCCGGTCCGCTGGCGGAGCAGCTGCGCCGGCTGCCACAAGTATCGCGGGGTCATCGGTGAGCCGAAGGGGGAGGGGGCCGTCGCCGAGGGGCGGCCGCTCTACGCCGACAACGACCTGATGGCCGTCGTGAAGGTGACGATGCCCGACGCCGCGACGCGGAAGAACATCAACTGGAACCGGGCCAACTTCGCCGCCACGGCGATCATGACGGTGTTCCTCGCGATGCTCGCCGCCTACGCCATCGTGCGGTACGTGATCGTCAAGCCGCTCGAGCACCTCCGCGAGGTGGCCGACGAGGTGCGGCGCGGCAACGTGCAGGCCCGGGCGGAGATCCACACGGCGGACGAGTTCGAGGAGCTCGGCGTGGCCTTCAACCGCATGCTCCGCGGACTCGTCGACTCGCAGGAGGAGCTGCGGAAAGCCAACGGCAGCCTCGACGAGAAGGTCGACGAGCTGGCCCAGGCCAACCTCCACCTCTACGAGATGAACCGGCTCAAGGGGGACTTCCTCGCCACCATGAGCCACGAGCTGCGCACGCCGCTCAACAGCATCATCGGCTTCTCCGACGTGCTCGGCTCGATCGAATCGCTCGACGACCGGCAGAAGCGGTATGTGCAGAACATCCGCTCCTCCGGCCGCATGCTCCTCGAGATGATCAACGACATCCTCGACCTCGCCAAGATCGAGGCGGGCAAGATGGAGGTGCGGCCGACGCCCTTCCGGCTCGAGGCGACCGTCTCGGCGCAGTGCGACATGGTGCGGCCGCTGGCGGAGCGGAAGCGGATCGAGCTGGCCTTCGACATCGGCCCGGGGCTCGACGAGGTGGAACAGGATCCGGCGAAGGTGCAGCAGATCCTCGCCAACCTGCTCTCCAACGCGGTGAAGTTCACGCCCGAGGGAGGAAGGGTCGACGTCCGCGCCCGGGTGGCCGACGACGCCGGCGGCCCGCCGCGCGAGTTTCTCCTCGAGGTGGCCGACACCGGCGTGGGCATCGCCGAGGAGGAGCAGCAGGCGATCTTCGAGAAGTTTCGCCAGGGGCGGGTGTTCCAGGCCGGCGACGACGCGATGACCCGCGAGTTTTCCGGCACGGGCCTGGGGCTGTCGATCGTCCGCGAGCTCTGCCGGCTGCTCGGCGGCGACGTGTCGGTGGAGAGCCAGCTCGGCCGTGGCAGCCGGTTCACCGTGCGACTGCCGCTCCAGCATGCGTCCCGCGGCGGCGCGGCCGCACCGGCGGAGCCGCAGCCGCTGGCCGTGGTGGCCGCCCGCGACGTGGCGTAGGCGGAACGGTCACGGGAACGGCGGCAGGGACGTGGCAGGAAGGGCTTCGAGCATGCGTGGCGCGACGACCGGGAAGAAGGCCGACGGCGGCGCGGGGGAGGTGATCCTCTTCACCGACGGCGCCTGCAGCGGCAACCCCGGGCCCGGAGGGTGGGCCTACATCCTCCGCCATCCCGGCAGCGGGCGGGAAGCGAGCGACTCGGGCGCCGAGCCGGTGTCGACGAACAACCGCATGGAGCTGACGGCCGTCGTCGAGGGGCTGCGACAGCTGAAGCGGCCGACGGTGGTCGACCTCGTCACCGACAGCGTCTACGTGGGCACCGGCCTGTCGGAATGGCTGCCGAAGTGGAAGCAGCAGGGCTGGAAGCGGAAGGAGAAGGGGCGGCTCGTGCCGGTGAAGAACGAGGACCTGTGGCGCGAGCTCGACCGGCTCGCGACCGCGCACACGATCCGCTTCACGCACGTGGCGGGGCACTCGGGACATGCCGAGAACGAGCAGTGCGACCGGATGGCCGTCGAGGCCTACATGGAGCTCAAGCGGAACGGCGCCGGCCCGGCCTCGGGCCGCGGCTGAGCCGCTCCGACGTCGCCGGGCCGCGCCCGCGGGAGGCGGGCCCGCCCGTCTTTCCGGCCGTCGCGCGGGGGGCGTGGACGATCGCCGCGCCCGCCGACACACTGGTGCCGGGCGGGAGGCACGCCACCGGCGTCCCGACACGCCGGCAGCCGCCGGCGGCCCCGCCGCCCCCGGCATCCGCACACCCCAAGGAGACGACACGATGGGCTTCCACCAGACGGCCACGCATCGCCCGGGCAAGGGCTCGCACCACCAGATCGGCCTCGTCCGCGGCCAGTTCGGCGACATCCCCGAGGACGCCTGGCTCGACTTCATCGCCAAGGCCGGCTTCGACGGCTGGGAGGAGGCGGCGTGGGAGCTCGACCTCGCCGCCTGCGACACCGACAGCGGTGCCGAGGCCTACGCGAAGTCCCGCGTGGCGAAGGCCAAGGCCCGGGGCCTCGAGATCTTCACGGTGGCCACCCACCTGCAGGGGCAGGCGCTCGGTGACGAGCCGTCCGCGAAGACGCTGCAGTTCATCGGCGGCGAGCCGGTCGCGGCCTACGTGGCCTGGCGGAAGAGCGGCCACGAGCCGCCGCGGACGAATCCCTACTTCGTCCCCGACGAGGTCGGCCGGATGATCCACGACAAGGCGCGGCAGGATCTCGTCCGCGCCGTGCGGCTGGCCCACCACCTCGGACGGCTCCAGGACCGGCACGTGGCCGTGCCCGGGTTCGTCGGCTCGCCGGCCCACTGCTGGAGCCACTGGTTCGAGTTTCCCCCGCGTCCGAAGGCGATCGGCGGCTGCCCGATCCCCGAGGTGCTCGACGTGAGCCTCGAACTGCTCGTGGAGCGGTTCGCGCCGGTCTTCGACGCCTGTCGGAAGTACGGGGTCACCTTCGACCTCGAGTGCCACCCCGGCGAGCGGGCGATGGGCGACATCGAGTCGGCCGGCGATTACGTGCGCTTCCTCGAGCGGGCCGGCTACGGCCGCGACGTGGTCGGCTTCAACCTCGACCCGAGCCACATGGTCTGGCAGAACGTCTCGCCGATCGACTTCGTCCGCGAGTACGCCGACTGGATCCACTCCGCCCACATCAAGGGCGTACAGGTGCTCCCCGGCAGCACGCGGGCCGGCCGCCTCGGCGGCCACCGCCCGATGGGCAGCAAGCTCAACGGCTGGAACTTCGTCACCGCCGGCAGCCGGCGCGACGCGGTGAACGTCGAGGAGCTGATCGTCGAGCTCAACCGGGCGGGCTACTCCGGCGCGATCAACATCGAGTGGGAGGACAACGACGCCGAGAAGCGGGCCGGCGCCGTGGCGGCGCTGGCCGCCGTCCGCGCGGGTGACCTGCCGCCGGCCACCGGGCGGCACGACGACACGCTCAAGGCGTGACCGGCGCGGGCGGCCCACAACCGCCCGGCGGAAGGGAGACGTGCCGCATGGATGCCGACCCGACAGCCGGCCCCGCGCCCGCCGCGGGGCCGGCACCGGCGCCCGAGTCGGTGCCCGAGTCCGCGGCCGAGGCGGCGCGGCGCGTGCTGGCCACGCCGCTCGAGCGGATTCCAGGCGTGGGCTCCCTCCGTGCGGAGAGGCTCGCCCGGCTCGACCTCGTCACGGCCCGCGACGCGCTCCTGCACTTCCCGCGCGAATACCGCGACTTCAGCGGCGCCCACGCCATCGCCGCGCTCCGCGCGGGCGACCACGCCTCGATCGCCGGCGTGGTCGAGTCGGTGGCGGCGCGGACGACCGCCGCGGGCCGGCCCATGCTCGCGGTGCTCGTGGCCGGCGCGGCGGGCCACGTCCGGGCCGTCTGGTTCAACATGCCCTTCATGAATCGCCGCTTCGCCGCGGGCATGCGGCTGGTGATCGCCGGCGTGCCGAAGCGGAGCGGCACGATCTGGGAGTTCAGCCACCCCGAGGTCCGCTGGCTCGGCGAGGGGGAGGATCCGCACGCCTCCGACTGGCTGGCGATCTATCCGCTCTGCGAGGGCGTCGCGCAGCCGCTCGTGCGGACGGTGGTGAAGGCGGCGGTGGACCATGCCGCCGCGGCCTGGCCCGAGGCCCTCCCGCCGGAGACGCTCGCCGCGAAGTCGCTGCTGCCGATCGCCACGGCCCTGCGGGAGATCCACTGCCCGTCGAGCCGGGCGATGATCGACGCCGCCCGTCGCCGCTTCGTCTACCAGGAGCTGTTCATGCTGCAGTTGGCCCTGCGGATGCACCGCGACCGACAGCAGCACGACGCGGCGGCGCCCGCGATCGACGTGACGCCGAAACTCGACGGCCGGATCCGCGGCCTCTTCCCCTTTCCCTTCACCGCGGCGCAGGAGCGGGCCTGCCGCGAGATCGCCGCCGACCTGCGCTGCCCACGGCCGATGAACCGGCTCCTCCAGGGGGACGTGGGCAGCGGCAAGACGGCGGTCGCGATCTACGCCATGCTCGCCGCGGCGGCCACGCCCGTGCCCGCCACCGTCACCGTCACCGTCGCCGCTGACGCCGACACGCGGGCCGACACTCGGGCAGGCGCCACGGCCGCGCCGACGCCCGGCGGCGGGCCCGCCGCCGCGTCACCCACGCGGCTGCGCTACCAGGCCGCCCTCATGGCCCCCACCGAGCTGCTCGCCCGACAGCACATGGCCACGCTCGAGAAGCTGCTCGCCGGCAGCGGCGTGGAGGTGCAGCTGCTCGTCGGCGGCCAGCCGGCCGCCCAGCGGCGCCGCATCCTCGAACGGATCCGCACCGGCCAGGCGGGCGTCGTCGTCGGCACGCAGGCGCTCGTCTGCGGGGAGGCGGACAAGTTCCGCCACCTCGGGCTCGTGGTCATCGACGAGCAGCACCGCTTCGGCGTGCATCAGCGGGCGAACCTGCGGCGGGGCGCGGCCGACCCGCACGTGCTCGTGATGACCGCCACCCCGATCCCGCGCACGATCGCGCTGGCGGTCTACGGCGATCTCGACGTCTCGCTCCTCGACGAGCAGCCGCCGGGCCGCACGCCCGTGCGCACCTACCGCGTCGGCCCCGACCAGCTCGACCGCTGGTGGGAGTTCTTCCGCACCAAGCTCGCCGGCGGGCGGCAGGGCTACGTGGTCGTGCCGGCGGTGGACGAGTCGAAGCGCGACCTCGCCACGGTGTCGGGCACGTTCGAGGCGCTGGCCAACGGGCCCCTCGAGGCCTTCCGGCTCGGCCTGCTCCACGGCCGGCTCCCCCAGCGCGAGAAGGCCGCCGTGATGGACGCCTTCCGCGCGGGCGACCTCGACGTGCTCGTGGCGACGAGCGTCATCGAGGTGGGCATCGACGTGCCGCGGGCGACGATCATGACGATCCTCGACGCCGAGTCCTTCGGCCTGGCCCAGCTCCACCAGCTCCGCGGCCGCGTGGCCCGCGGCGCCACACAGGGCATCTGCGGCGCCACCACCGTGGCCGCCGCCGAGCCCAGCCCCCGGATCGACGCGTTCGTGGCCACCACCGACGGCTTCGCGCTGGCCGAGCAGGACCTGCTGCTCCGCGGGCCCGGCGAGCTGGTGGGGGAGCGGCAGAGCGGCAGCCCGCCGCTCTACCTCGCCGACCTGCTCCGCGACACCGGCATCGTGGCGGAGGCCCGCCGCGACGCGCTCGACCTCCACGCCCGCGACCCCGATCTGGCCGACCCGCGGCACGAACGGCTCCGCGACGTGATCCTCGCCCGCTGGGGCGGCCACCTCGGCCTCGGGCGGATCGGCTGACGCTTGCCTCCCGCGGCCCGGTGTGGCATACCGGCGCGGGCCGCGCGCGTCGGCGCGGCCCACCTTCTCAGGAGCCCCGTCGTGTTCGTCTTCGCCTACGGCCTGAAAAACTATCTCGCCCCGCTCTACGCCCTGCAGATCGCCCAGCAGGTGCTCGTGAACAACGGCTTCGAGATCTTCGACCCCGTGCAGCCCGGCAAGGTGACCACGGCGGGCAACCACTACGGCGTGGGCGTGATGGTGACGGTGGTGGCGATGGACTGCGAGGGGGGCGCCGCGATCGTGATCAACTCGTTCACACCCAACCAGGCCTCGGTCGAGTCTGCCCGGACGATGCTCGACGCCGTGCTCACGGCCGTGCAGTCGGGCTGAGCGGAACAGGGTGACCCGCCGCCGGTCGGGGACTCGTGTCCGCCGCCGGTCGCCTCCGCGCTACGCGGTCGCCGCCGGCACCGCCCGCCACGACGTGCCGTCACGTTCCACCCGGTGGTAGAGCGTGTCACGCTCGACGGGATCGCGGCCGGCCTCGCGGATCAGCCGCCGGATGTGCTCCACAGAGAGCACCTCCGGCGTCGTGGCGCCGGCGTCGTGGTAGATGAGTTCGTGCCGCACCGTGCCGTCGAGGTCGTCGGCGCCGTAGGCGAGAGCCGTCTGGGCGGTGCCGATCCCGAGCATGATCCAGTAGGCCTTCACGTGGTCGAAGTTGTCGAGCACGAGCCGCGACACCGCCACGGTTCGCAGATCCATCGCCGCCGACGGCTTGGCGATGTGGGAGAGCCGGGTGTTGTCGGGATGGAAGGCCAGCGGGATGAACGTCTGAAAGCCGCCGGTCTGGTCCTGCAGTTCCCGCAGCCGCAGCAGGTGGTCGGTGCGGTGGAAGGCGTTCTCGATGTGGCCGTAGAGCATCGTGGCGTTGCTCCGCAGGCCCAGTTCGTGGGCCGTGCGGTGCACGGCGAACCACTCCTTCGTGTCGGCCTTGTGCTCGCAGATCTTGTCGCGCACCTCGGGATGGAAGATCTCCGCGCCGCCGCCGGGCAGGCTGCCGAGGCCCGCGTCCTTCAGCTCCTGGAGGATGTCGCGGATCGACCGCTTCGTGAGGTGGCAGAACCAGTTGATCTCGACCGGCGTCCAGGCCTTGAGGTGCAGCGACGGATAGTGGTCGTGCAGCAGGCGGATGATGCCGAGATACCAGTCGTAGTCCCGCTGGTGGTGCAGCCCACCGACGATGTGCATCTCGGTCGAGCCCGCATCGACGGCCTCCCGGCCACGGGCGAGGATCTGCTCGTCGCCAAACACGTAGCCGCGGGCGTCGCGGAGGTCGGCCCGGAAGGCGCAGAACGTACAGCGGTAGACGCAGACGTTCGTGGGATTGAGGTGGGTGTTGATGTTGTACCAGCCGATGTTGCCGTTCTTCCGCTCGCGGACCAGGTTGGCCAGTTCGCCGAGCTCGTGGAGGTCGATCCGCTCGTCCCAGAGCATCTCGCACTCGGCGGCGTCGAGCCGCACGCCGGCCTCCACCTTCTCGCGGATCGGTTCGAGCGACGGAGCGACGGCACGGATCATGGTGGTTCTCCCGACGGGGGGCGGGGCGGCTCGTCCGGCAGCCCTCCCCATCAAAACCGCACCCCCGTCAACTTCGCAACCGCGGCCCCCCGGGCGGGCAGGCTCAAACCCACAAATCGGCCGCGATCACGGCCAGCAGGGTCAGGCCGATCAGGGCGTTGGCGGTGAAAAACGCCTCGTTCACCCGGGACAGGTCGTCGGGCCGCACGATGGCGTGCTCCCAGAGCAAAAGCGCCCAAATCGCCGCGTAGCCGCACCAGTAGATCGGCCCCAGCTGCGGCACCGTCAGCGGCAGCAGGGCCAGGAGCAGCAGCGCGATGCCGTGCAGCACCGCGGCCAGCCGTAGCGCCCGCGGCACGCCCAGCCGGGCCGGCAGGCTCTGCAGGCCGTGGGCCGCGTCGAACGCCGCGTCCTGGCAGGCGTAGATCGTGTCGAACCCGGCCACCCAGGCCGTCACCGCCAGACCGAGGATCGCGGCGGGCAGGATGTCGGCGGGATTCGTGAGCAGCACCGGGCCCCGCAGGGCGATCCAGGCCGCGACGGGCGCCAGGCCGAGCGCCACGCCGAGCCACACGTGGGCGAGCATCGTGAACCGCTTCGCGTAGCTGTAGCCGAGCAGCCAGGCGAGCACCGGTAGCGCGAGCACGAGCGGCAGCCAGTTGGGCAGGAAGAGGAGCGTGGAGGCGACGAACGCGGCGCAGCTCCCCACCACGAGCAGCATCACCTCGCCGGTGCCGAGGGCCCCGCGGGGCAGGTGCCGCGAAGCCGTCCGCGGATTGGCGGCGTCGAACGCCCGGTCGACGAGCCGGTTGAACGCCATCGCGGCCGTCCGCGCCGACACCATGCACAGCACGATCCCCGCGGCCGGCCGCAGCCAGCCCGCCGCGCCCGACGTCCCGACACCCTCGGCGACGCCCGCGCGGGCCGCTATCAACGCCGCCATGACGGCGAAGGGCAGGGCGAAGATCGTGTGGCTGAACCGCACGAGCTCGAGGTAGCTCGTGAGCCGCGAGGCCACTGTGCGCGGTTCGGTCGCCGCCGCGGATGCCATCAGGCGTCCTCCCCCCAGCGCCGGATCAGCCCGTTGGCCACGCCCAGCTGGTCGCAGATCCGGGCCACCACGAAGTCGACGAGGTCGGCGACCGTCGCCGCGCCGTGGTAGAAGCCCGGCGCCGCCGGCAGCACGACCGCCCCGGCCTCGTGGATCGCCTGCATGTTCTTCAACTGCGGCAGCGAGAGGGGCGTCTCGCGGGGAACGACCACGAGCTTCCGCCGCTCCTTGAGGTGCACCTCGGCCGCACGGTGGATGAGGTTCTCCCCCATCGAGTGCGCCACCGCGGCGAGCGTGCTGCCGCTGCACGGGCAGATCACCATGCCGGCGGTGAGAAACGAGCCGCTGGCGATCGGCTCCATCAGGTTCTTGTGGTGGCAATACCGCAGCCGACCCGCCGCGGGGGGCGGCCCGCCGAAGAGCGTCTCCGGCTCGAAGCGGTCGAGGTCGAGCCGCCGGCCGATCTCCAGCTCGAGCACCGCCTGCCCCGACGGGCTCACCGCCAGATGCACCTCCCGGCCCGCGTCGAGGAGCACCTCGAGCAGCCGTACGGCATAGGCCGCGCCCGACGCTCCGGTGATCCCGACCACGAGCGGCGGCGAGGCCGGCGACCGATCGGCAGGCATGTCGACCCTCACGATCCGCGGGTGGCGATGGAGAGCGTGGCGATGCCGAACGTCAGCGGCACCATCTCCACCCGCTCGAAGCCCGCGGCGCGGACGAGCGCCGCCAGCGCCGGGCCCGACGGAAATGCCTCCACGCTCTGGTTCAGGTAGGTGTAGGCGTCGGACCGGTTGCGCGCCACGGCGTTGCCGAGGAACGGGAGCACGTTGCGGAAGTACCAGAGGTAGCCCGCGCGGACGACGGGGTTCGCCGGCAGCGAAAACTCGAGGATCGCGAGCCGGCCGCCGGGCCGGCAGACCCGGGCCATCTCCGCGAGGCCGCGGCTGGTGTCGGCGATGTTCCTGAGGCCGAAGGCGACGGTCACGAGGTCGAACGCCGCGTCGGGGAAGGGGAGGTCCATCGCGTCGGCCTCCACCCACTCGATCGCCGCGCCGTTCCGCCCCGATTTCTCGGCGGCCCGATCGAGCATCGGCCGGCAGAAGTCCGCGCCCACCACCCGCACGCTCGCCGCCGCGGCGGCCCGGTAGGCGAGCGCGAGATCGCCGGTGCCGGTGCAGAGGTCGAGGATCGCGCCGCCGGCGGGAGGAGGGGGGGCGCGGCGGACCGTGACGTGCCGCCACCACACGTCGATGCCCCCGGAGAGCAGCCGGTTGACGAGGTCATACCGGGGCGCGATCTCGGCGAACATGCCGCGGACGCGGCCGCCGCTCTTGTCGACGCCGGGGGCCGTGTCCAGTATCGTTGCGGCTGCTCGATCGCTCACGCTGCTCTCCCGGCCCGATCACGGCCCATTCCCTGCCCGATCCTGGCCGGCCTCGTGCCGGCTCACTCCCGATCCCCGCGGCGACACGCCGATGCGCTGGCACTGCCACAGGCTTTTCAATCGTATGCCGCCGGGGTCCGTCGCGGGAGGGATCGCCGTGGTGATCGACGTCCTGCGGGCCTCCACCACGATGGCCACGGCACTGGCGCACGGAGCTTCCGGGGTGCTCCCGGTCCGCGACCTGGCCGAGGCCCGCAGCCGCGGCCTGGCGCTCGGCCCCGCCGCGATCACCGGGGGCGAGCGGGGCGGACGCCGGATCGAGGGCTTCGACCTCGGCAATTCGCCCCTCGAGTACGGCCGCGACCGGGTGGCCGGCCGCACCGTGGTGTTCACGACGACCAACGGCACCGCCGCCATCGACGCCTGCCGTGACGCCCGCGAGGTGCTCGTGGGGGCGGTCGCCAACCGCACCGCCGTGGCCGCCGCGGCCCGCCGGCTCGCGCTGGCCGCCGGCGGAGCCGACGTGCACCTCGTCTGCGCCGGCACCGACGGCATCGAAACGCGGGAGGACCTGCTCGGGGCCGGGGCGATCCTCGACGCCGCCGCCCGCGGTCGGACCGCGACCGATGACGACGTCCTCGATCCCGACGCCGTCCTGGCGCTGGCCGACTTCCGCGGGGTGGTGGCCGCCGGCGGGGACGCGAGCGACGGCGGGCGCACCACGCCGCCCCCGGCGCTCGTGGAGGCGTTTCGCGGGGCGGCCGGTGGCCGCAATTTGGTCGCGCTCGGCATGGAGGCCGATCTCGTCGCCTGCGCGAGGATCGACGGCCTCGTCGCCGTGCCCCGGCTCGACCGCACGAGCGGCCTCTTGATCGCCGACGGCGCCGCCCGCGGGTGATGTGGACCGGCGCGCCGCGGCGTCACTACACTCCTGCCGGACCCCCGGGCCGTCGTCGTCCGTCGTCGTTCTTCCCGTCACCGTTGTTCCGTCACCGTCCACAAGCCCCCGGATGCATGTCATGTCGCAGGACAAGCCCAACGATCAGTCGCGGATGGATCGCATCGTGTCGCTCGCCAAGCGTCGCGGATTCATCTTCCAGTCGAGCGAGATCTACGGGGGCCTCAACGGCTTTTGGGACTACGGCCCCCTCGGCACGGCGCTCAAGCGCAATCTCAAGGAATCCTGGTGGCACGACATGGTGGCCGGCCACGACGAGCTCGCCACGCCCCCGGGCGCCCCGACGCCCTACGAGATGACCGGCCTCGACTGCACGATCATCATGCACCCGCAGGTCTGGAAGTGCTCCGGCCACTTCGACCTCTTTCACGACTGGCTCGTGGACTGCCGCGAATCGAAGCGCCGCTACCGCTACGACCACCTGCAGGGCCGCTGGGCGGCGCACCGCGGGAAGCGCGTGTTCGTGGTCACCGACCAGTCGGGTGAGGAGGCCGGGCCGCACACCGTGACGCGGGCGCAGAAGTTCTTCGGCCTGCGGGCGAAGCAGGTCGAGGAGATCGAGTGGGAAGGGGGCCTCGTGCCCCTGGCGACGAGCGTGGCCGCGGGGGCGGTGGCGCTCGCGGAGGCGCTCGGCCCCGACGCCGCGGCCCCGGGCACGCTGACCGAGCCGCGCGAGTTCAACCTGATGTTCGAGACGCGGATCGGGGCGCTCGCCGGCGGCGACGACGACCGGGCCTTCCTCCGGCCCGAGACCGCGCAGGGCATCTTCATGAACTTCAAGAACGTGCTCGACACCTCGCGGGTGAGCGTGCCCTTCGGCATCGCCCAGATCGGCAAGAGCTTCCGCAACGAGATCACGCCGCGCAACTTCACGTTCCGTTCGCGTGAGTTCGAGCAGATGGAGATCGAGTTCTTCTGCCGCCCCGCCGACTCCGCGGCCTGGTACCGCTACTGGCGCGACCGCCGCTGGAAGTGGTACCTCGATCTCGGCCTCACGCCGGGCAAGCTGCAGCTCCGGGAGCACGGCGCCGACGAGCTCTCGCATTATTCGGTGGGCACGGCCGACATCGAGTACGCCTTCCCGTTCCTCGCCGCGGGCGAGTTCGGCGAGCTCGAGGGGATCGCCCACCGCGGCGACTTCGACCTCCGCAGCCACATGGAGGGCAAGCTCGTGCGCCGCGACGGTGCGCTCGTGCTCGAGACCGGCCCCGACGGCAAGCCGCGGCACCGGGGCAGCGGCAAGGACCTGAGCTACTTCGACGACGTCACCCGCGAGCGGTTCGTGCCGCACGTCATCGAGCCGTCGGCGGGCGCCGACCGGGCCGTGCTGGCCTTCCTCTGCGACGCCTACCACGAGGACGAGGTGCCCGACGAGGAGGGCAAGCCGCGCAGCCGCACCGTGCTCAAGCTGCACCCCCGGCTCGCCCCGCTGAAGGCGGCGATCCTGCCCCTCGTGAAGAAGGACGGCATGCCGGAGGTGGCCGTGGACCTCTACCGCCGGCTCAAGGCCCGGATGCCCTGCATGTACGACGAGAAGGGCTCGGTGGGCCGCCGCTACGCCCGTCAGGACGAGGCGGGCACGCCGTGGTGCCTGACGGTGGACGGCCAGACGCTCGCCGACAAGACCGTCACGCTCCGCGACCGCGACTCGCTCGCGCAGACCCGGGTGCCGATCGACGAGATTCCCGACCTGCTCACCGGGCGGCTGCGATGAAGCCGGCCATCGCCACCGTCTGCTCGCTCGACGCGCCGCTCGAGACGGTCCTCGAGGAGTACGCCGCCGGCCACTGCGAGGCGGTCGATCTCTGGCTCGGCCACGCCGAGTCGTTCCTCGCCGGCCGCGATCCGGCGGCGCTCGCGGAGCTGCTCGGCCGTCACGGCATCGCCGCCGTCGCCGCGAGCTTCCAGGGGGGCCTGGTCGTGAGCCAGGGGGAGGCCCGGCAGGCCCATTGGCGGCACTTCGAGAGCCGGCTGGGCCTGCTCCGCGACGTCGGCATCCCGGTGCTCGTGGTGGCCGGCGACGCCTTCGGCCCGCTCGGGGCCGCCGAGCTGTCGCTCTTCTCGCGAAGCCTGGCGGAGGCGGCGGCCCGCGCGGCCGACGCGGGGGTGCGTCTGGCGCTCGAGTTCGACGCCCGCGCGAGCTTCCCCAACAATCTGCAGTCGGCGTTCGCGGTCGTGGAGGAGGTGGGCCACCCGGCGCTCGGCCTGTGCCTCGACTGGTTCCAGTTCACCGTCGGGCCGAGCAAGCCGCTCGACCTGGGGCTGCTGACGGCCGAGACGCTCTTTCACGTGCAGCTCTCCGACATCGCCGACGTGCCGCGGGAGATGGCCACCGACGCCGACCGCATCCTGCCCGGCGAGGGGGCGTCGCCGCCGCAGGAGCTGCTCGAACGGCTCGCGGCGATCGACTACCGCGGGGCCGTGGCCGTCGAACTGCACAACCCGGCGCTGTGGCGGGTGCCTCCGCGGCAGTTCGGCGAGATCGCGACCACGGCCCTGCGCCGGCTGCTCGGCCAGTCGGCGATGTGACGCCGGCGTCGCCCCGGGGCGTGCCGCCGGCAAGGGCGCGCGGTCAGGCCTCGTGGTCGCGGAGCAGGTTGGCGCGGGCCTCGACCTCGTCGATCGGCCGCAGGGCCGCGCGCGGGGGCACGAGGGGAAAGTGCCGCGCGCCGGTCAGCTCGTCGACGATCTCCCCGCAGAAGCCGGCGTTGGTCACCCACAGCGCCGGATCGTGCCGCCGCAGGTCGACCGGCATCGAGAAGCCGCGGAGCGTCTTCCGCCGCCGTTTGACGTACTGCGGAAAGAACGACAACGCGAGTTCCCGGAGGCTGCGGTAGATCGGATCGCGGTAGCGCAGGAAGGGACTGTTGCTCTTGGAGATCGCCCCCCAGTGGCCGTCGCGGCGAAACAGGGCGACGACATGGTCGACGTCGCCGCGGGCCGCCGCCAGGTCCATCAGGAGCGGCGGTTCGCCGGCCAGCCAGAGCGCCATGGCGGCGACGAACGCGGCCTCGATGCAGTGGGCCCGGTCGGCCTCGAGGGTGCCGACGACGGAGCGGGCCGTGGGGCCGTCCGGCTCGAAGTTCCAGCGGATGGCGTTGACGTGATCCTGGATGCGCTCGGGCGTCGCGAGCCGGGCGAGCCGCGTCGCCATGGCGGCGGGAAGCCCCAGTTCGATTCCACGCTTCACGGCCGGCTTCATCGCTGCCTCGTCCTCGGGCGGCGAGACTACCCGGCCCGCCCAATTCCGCTCAACCGCCCGACGGCGTGCGGCGGCGTCGCCCGGCGGGATGCCCGCCACTGGACGCCCCCCGGCTGGACACTGGTAGAATCATGAGAAGCGGTCGACGACGACGATCGGCCGCTGGTTTGCTTGATTCGCGGCCTGGCAGGCCGCGAATGTTTTGCTTGATTCCCGGCCTGGCAGGCCGGGAATGTGTTGCTTGATTCGCGGCCTGCAAGGCCGCGAATGTGACGGAGGGCTTCCATGCCGCGGTCGCGACGATTCGTCTGGCTCCGGGCGTTGGCGATCCTGCTCGTGACGGTGGCGGCGTGGTCGACGCCGCGC
>Ga0208864_1000243_pt1 | contig 18070 bp, 13 predicted proteins | sample CryBogmetaGMA05M_FD_184542 | JGI IMG/M metagenome (GOLD analysis project Ga0208864, IMG submission 184542) | Freshwater microbial communities from Crystal Bog, Wisconsin, USA - MA0.5M (SPAdes) | ecosystem: Environmental > Aquatic > Freshwater > Lake | place: Crystal Bog, Wisconsin, USA...
GCTCTGGACCCATGGCTGCGTCAAAGGAGAAACGGCCCGGACCATTGAGCAGCAGGGCCAGGGCGACCAGGGGGGTGATTACCCAGCCAGAAATCGACGGGGTGCCGTGCTGTCTGAGCAGAGCCCAGATCCAGCGGAATCAGGCTGCCGCCTAGGGCCTTCTGAAGCCGAACCATCTCGCCTTAGCGGGAACAGGCAAAGGTTTTGACGCTGCCGCGATGTTCCCGGAAGTCGGGCCGATCGGGATCTACGGCCTGCCACCACCAGCGGCCATCGGTGTAGCTGGGGATACCCGCATTGTTGGTGCGGGGCAACTGCAGACTGACGCCTCGCCACTGCACCACGATGAAGGCCCCTGGAACGGTGCCACCATCGCTATTCGGAATCTCGCTGGCATCAACGGCACCGTTGTGGAGCATGGCCACCAGGGCATCGCCATCGCACAGGTAGTGCTCTGACGCCGATGCCGACGCCACCGATGCCGACGCCCCCCAGGCAGCTGGGGCTGACAGGAGCATCAGCAAAACCAAGACCAGCGAGAGCAGACGAGTCACGGGGTTGGCGTAGAGGTGGCCAGGATGGAGCAATGACGCTGGCTCTCGTCTACGACGGCGGCTGCCCCTTCTGCCGCCAGTTCGCCCTCGCTACCGAGCTCACGGGAGGAATACCGCTGCTTGAGCTCCGCGATGGCAGGGCCGACCACGATCTGCGGGCTGCCCTGAAGGCGCGGGGTCTCAACCTGGCTCACGGGGCGGTGTTGCTCGAAGGCGAACAGGCCTGGCACGGGGCTGAAGCGATCTCTGAACTTTGCCGTCGCCTGGCCCCCAGCGGCCCCCTGCTGCAACTGTTGCGGGGCCTCTTTGCCGTGCCCGGTCGGACCAGACGGATCTATCCGTTGCTACTACTGGCCAGGCGCCTGGCCCTGCAATGGCAAGGGCTACCGGAGGATCCCGATCAAATTCGGGGCCATGAGTGAACCCGCCAACAGCTCGAGACCGGGCTTTGTAGCATTTATTCACTCGCATTCCATTCCTTTTGCAAACCCGCTCCCTTGCCCGCCAGTTCGAGCAGGAAGCCCAATCCAGGGCCATTCAGGGCTGCACGGATATTGAAGAGCTCCGCGGTGTGGCCATGTCTCTGCTGAAGGCCTGGCACATGCAAACGGAGATGACCCAGCACTTCGGCGCCCAGGCCATGGGGGCCCCAAGCCGTGGGGTCAGTTGATCTGAAGCCATGGAGCGGCTCCAGATCGTCTGGTTCAAACGGGATCTGCGGGTCGTAGACCACCAGCCGCTGCTGCAGGCGAGTCGCCTGGGGCCGGTCTTGCCTTTGGCCATCGTGGAGCCCCAGCTGTGGCAGCAGGGCGACTGCTCAGGGCGCCAATGGAACTTCTGCGCAGAGAGCCTCGGGGAACTCCGGGTTTCGCTCGCAGATCTTGGACAGCCGCTGGTGGTGAGGATTGGCTCGGCGGTAGATGTCTTGGAGCGGGCGCGACGTCGGTTCGGCATCACGGGGCTGTGGAGCCATGAGGAAACCGGCAACGGCTGGACCTATGCCCGCGACCGACAGGTGGCCCAATGGGCCAAAAGCCAGGGGGTCACCTGGTCCGAACTCCCCCAAGCCGGAGTGATCCGCCGGCTAAAAAGCCGCACCGGCTGGGCCCGCAGTTGGGAAACCCGCATGGCCGAACCTCTGGCACCGCCGCCAAAGGCCCTGCAACCCCTCGTGGGCATCGACCCTGGCCCCATTCCCACCGCCGCCGACCTCGGTTTAACGGCTGATCCCTGCCCCGGCCGGCAACGCGGGGGGCGGCGGCAGGGCCTAGCCCTGCTGGAAAGCTTCCTCAGCGAGCGAGGGGCTTGTTACCACCGGGAGCTCTCGAGTCCGCTCACGGCGTTCGAGAGCTGTTCGCGACTTTCGCCCCACCTCGCCTGGGGCACCCTGTCGATGCGGGAGGTGGTGCTGCACAGCCGCCACTGCCGCGACGCCCTCCTGGCCCGATCGAGCCCCGGGCGCGGCCAGTGGTTGCGGGCCCTGCGGGGCTTCGAGGCGCGGCTGCACTGGCACTGCCACTTCATCCAGAAGCTGGAAAGCCAGCCGGATCTGGAGTTTCGAGAGCTCCATCCCCTCACCGCCGGCTTGCGTCCAAGCAACCCTGAGCGCCTAGCGCTCTGGGCTGGGGGCCGCACCGGGCTGCCCTTTGTGGATGCCTGCATGCGGGCGCTGCACGCCACCGGCTGGATCAACTTCCGCATGCGGGCGATGTTGATGTCGGTCGCAAGTCACCACCTCTGGCTGCCGTGGCGCGACAGCGGATTGCACCTGGCGCGGCTGTTCGTGGACTACGAACCCGGCATCCACTGGAGCCAGTGCCAGATGCAGTCAGGCACCACAGGCATCAACACCATCCGCATCTACAACCCGATCAAACAGGGCCAGGACCACGACCCCAACGGCGACTTCATCCGCCAATGGCTGCCGGAACTGGCGGCCGTGCCCGCGGTGCATCTCCATGAACCCTGGTTGATGGCGGGGAGCACCCAACGGCGGGTGGGTTGCGTGCTTGGCAGCGACTACCCCCTGCCGATCGTGGAGCCCGCCGCCGCCGCCCGGGAGGCAAGGGAGCGGATCTGGGCCCTACGCCAGGAACTGGGCTTCCGGGAGCACGCGATGGCAATCCATCAAAAACACGGATCTCGCCGAACGGGTCCATCGCCTCGCAGCGGCAACCGTCAGTCGAGGGCAATCCCTGGGCAGTCCGGCATGCAACAACTGGATCTGGATCTGGGCTGAGTTAGGCCAGGTAGGGATCGAGAAAGCTCAACGGACGGGCCATCGTTGCCGAGAATCCGAGGATGCCTCGGTCTTTGTAGCTGTAGAGCAGGGTGTCGTCGGCGTCCAAAAGGAACGTGCCACCGCGCTGGGTGAGGAAGGTGTCAGAGGGAACGTAGGTGCGCCAGTGCGTCATCACTTCGGCCATGTTGCGCAACCGCAGCGTGGCCAATTCGAAAGGCCTTTGGAAGCCCTTCCCTCCAGCCAGCGAGAAGAACGAACCTTGGATCGGCGGTAACGGACCAGCCTGAACCGTTTCATCGTCGGCAATCAGCTGGGCCGCTTGGCGATCTCCTGTATAACCCCGCAGCACCTCGGCCAGCGTGCCGGGAGACCCGACCCCTGCGCACATCAACAGCAGGTTGGGCCACGGCCCGCCCATCAGGGTGAGCCCCTCGTAGAGCCCTAGGGCTCGATGCAGCGTTGGTTCCTGGGTGACCACGAGCCGTTCGAGGGGAAATCCCGTAAACGCGCAGAAGCGCTGGCGACCGGCCTCCTCGCCAATGGCAATGGCAAAAATGGCGATTCCGGCCGCCCCCAGTTGCGGCAACACCGGAACCAAGGCTTGGGCGTATTCAAGGCTGTCGAAATCCCCGAGTTGGGACAACAGCAACACGAGTCGACGCTGGCCCCGACCCATCCCGACCACCCCCTCTAGATACCGAAGGAGCCCTTCCGGCAGCTGCGACGCAACCGAGATTCCGGCTTGATTGCTGGTCATGGGATCGCTGAAGGATTAGGCAACGAAACGTCGATAGACCCAGCGGACAAAGCCACCGATCACAGGCACTGGTTCAAAGGTGGGGCCCACGAAATCGAAATAGTCGCGGTGGTCCACGATCCGCCCATCAGATCCAAACAGGAGTCGGGTGACCCCTGGGTAAACGAATTCAATACCCTTGATTTTGAGGCCCATGCGCCATTCCACAAAGCCCTGGTCGCCATTGATCACAACGGCCCCAGCCTCTAAAAACACGTCATCACAACGGAGAACCAGGTCCTGTTGGGCTTTGATAAAAGAATTGATGCCACACCTTTTCTGAGTTGGATCTTCAAAGTGAACATCTGGGGCATAGAGATCACGCCACTGTTGGTCATCAGGGGCAGCAACGCCGTAGGGCTTGGTGAAGAGTTGACGCAGCTTCAGCTCATCCAATGGCAGAGCAATCGGAACAGCCATGGACAATGGGCAGAAACGGTGGCTCACCATGCTGACGCCTTCCACCGCCGCCCGTGACACCAGTGGATCGATAGACGGCAGTCGTTTTACGACATGAACAACGCCGCTTCCACCGTGAGGCCCGGCCCAAAACCCAAGGCCAGGCATGGCCCGGAGCCGGCCCGGGTGCGCAGCCGTTCAAGGATGAACAGGATCGTTGCTGACGACATGTTGCCGAACTGGCTCAACACTTCGGTGGACAGATCGATCTGAGCTGGTTGCAAACCGGCGCTCTCCAGCACCGCCCGGAGGATGCGGGGTCCGCCGGGGTGGACGGCCCAGGTTTCCACCTCCGGTAGCGCCAGGCCCTGGCCCGCCAGCCAATGGTCCAGCCAGGGACGCAGGTGGGCGGCGATGCGACTGGGGACCTGGGAGGAAAGAACCATCGAAAAACCATGGTCTTCAATGGTCCAGCCCATCAGCTCTTCCGTGCCGGCGAGCACCGTCGATGACGAGGCGACCAGCTGCAGGCCGCCAGAACCCAACTCAGAACCCAGCTCGGAACCCACAGCGACCACGGCTCCTGCGCCATCGGCAAACAGGGCATTGGCCACGATGTGGTCGGGGTTCCAGCCCTCCTGCAGGTGCAGGCTGCACAGCTCCACCGCACACAGCAGCACGCAGGCCGTGGGATCGGACTCCACAAAGGCCCGCGCCACCCGCAGTCCGTTGAAGGCCCCGTGGCAGCCCATGAAGCCCACGTGGGTGCGGGCCACATCCAGGGATAAGGGCAGGCTGGCGATCAGGGCCAGGTCGAAGCCCGGGGCGCCGAAGCCCGTGCACGACACGGTGATCAGGTGGGTAACCGCGCTGGCCTCGATGCCGGCATCCTCGAGGGCCAGCAGGGAAGCGCGTTGGGCCAGATCCAGGGCCGCCGGCTGATAGCGCCGCATGCGCTCGGCCGTGGTGGGGTTGGGGGAAACCGAAGGGGGAATGCAGTGGCGGTGCGTCACCCCCGAGCGCTGGTAGATCCGCTCCAGCAGGCGTTGTTGGCGGGGGCTAGCAGCGTGCATCTGCGGTGCCAGGGCCAGGGCTTCTGCCTGGCTGAGGCGCCCCTGGGGCACCGAGGTGCCAAGACCAATCACGGACAAGGGCATGGTCGATCAGTCCGTCAAGCGGGGCAAGGTGGGCCGCTGCACAAGACCAATCATGGAGCTGGTGATCGAGGGGAAGGTTCCAGCCAGCCTGGACAGTCCCCAGGTGGCCCGCGGGTTCCGCAAAACCAAGGCGAGCGCTCGGCAGAACGTCTGGCGCCGGCTCACCCAGCGGTGGTGGAGGCGCCGCCAATCCGCCTCGATCGCCCCATCCCAATGCTCCAGTCCGCGCAGCACCAGGGGCAGGGCCGCCAGGGAGGAGGTGAGGGCCCAGCCCATGCCTTCGCCGGTAAAGGGCTCCACGTAGCCGGCGGCATCACCAAGCAGCAGCAGCCTGTGGCCCGCAAGCGGGCTGGTGCGGCGGCTCAGGGCTGCGATGAGCTGCCAGGCCGCCCCTTCAAGGCCGGGTGGCTGGGCAAAGCCCGCTTCCTTCAGGATCGTCTGGCAGGCAGCGGCCGCACCACCGCTGGACCGCAGCAAGGGCGGATCGAAGGCACAGGCCAGGTTGATCTCGCCCCCTTCCACCCGAACCAATCCCACATAGCCGCCCCGGCCCACGGCCATCTGCAGAACTCCCGGCGCAAGCCCGGCAACGCCCGCGGGCAGCACACAACCGGCCCCAACCCGGCTGCCCGGATCAATGCTGCTGGTGATCTGCGCCTCGCCATCCAGGCAGCGGTGGGTGAGACCCGCCGCGACCAACACCACCTTGGCGCTGACCCTGCGCCGGGCAGTGCCCTTTTGGAGCTCCACCTCCCGGTGGGGGCCCACGCCAGGGGCAGCTGCCAATACGGCCCGGGTGCCCATCAGAACCGTGGCACCAGACGCCTCAGCCGCGTCCACCAGGGCCTGATCCAGGCGGGCCCTCGACAAAACCCGGCCAGAGCCCAGGGCGAACGGGCTGACCAAACCAGCCACCCCCAGCTCCAGCGACCCCAGGACCAGGCCACCCTGCTCTGCCACCAGAGCTGCAAGACCAGCGGCATCAAGGGCTGCCAGGGCCTGGGGACTGAGGCAGGCGCCACAGACTTTCCAGCGCGGGAAGAGCCGCTGCTCCACTAGCAAAACCCGCACGCCGCGACGGGCGAGGCCATGGGCCGCAAGAGAGCCGGCCAGTCCGGCACCGACCACCACCACATCCCAGTCAGGCGTGGGGGACATCTCGGCTCCAGGAGAGCAGGAAGCGCTCGGGCCAGAAACGGCTGATACGGGCGCCCGCCAGGCCAGCGGCGGTGGCCAGATGGGCCACTTCATCGAGCCGAAAGGCACCCCCCACCGAGAGGGGGCCATCGATGTGCACGATCGGGGAGCGGCTCAGCAACCGGGTGCCGATCCAGGTGAGCAGGAGATCCAGGCGGCTGCGGATCAGATCGTGCACCAACAGTTGATCGAGGGTGGCGGCGGCCATGGAGCGCAGGAGGGTTTCGGCGTCGGACTCCCTGAGGTGGTGCAGAAACAGCGATGTGGTGATGAGGTGATAGCCACCGGGGAGCGGGGCAGCGATCGCATCAGCCTGAAAAAAATGGGCCTCCAGGCCCTCCTCCCGGGCCGCTGCGCTGGCGAGGGCGACGGCTTCGGCGCTGATGTCGCAGCCATGCACCTCCAGATCAATCCCCTCCCGCCTGCCCTGGCGAGCGATGGCCCGCACCGTGTCGCCCCCACCGCAGGCCACATCCAGGATGCGCAACCGCCGCGGGTGGTTTTGGCTCGCCAGGCGCCGGATGGCGGGAAAGAAGCAGCTGGCACTGCGGGTCAACGCATTGATCCGGGCGAGGCCAAGCAGGGCCGCCTGGTGGGCCTGGGGATCAAGGCCGGGCTGGTCCATCACCTCGGGCCTCAGCTGCCGCTGGCCAAGCTGACTCCACAAGACTGGCAATGGCACCGCAAGGGCGGCCTGAAGATTTGAGGGCGTGGGCTCCAAACAGCTCCCTTGAGTGTTTCGGTGATACACCCACCTTAGGAACGCTGCTCCTTTAGGTCCGTGTCCTCAAAAAGGGGAGACCTTTGCCCATCCCTAGCAATAGGGCGGCCCGATGGACAACTCCCGAGCATTGCGCACTTGATGAATTGTGCACTCAGAAAAGTCCAAGGGGGAAGCGAAGGGAGCACGACATCCCAGAGCAACAAATACCAGTCTCGAAGCGAGAGCAACCTGGCAAAAGAGATACTGGCATCGTTAGCGGTCGAAGGGAAAAAGGTGGTGCACGGGCCGTGCGGGCGCGTCCCTAGAAGGCAGAAGGAGAACCCGCAAGGACGCTCTACGTAGAATTACAAAGCCGTTGACTGCTGCAAGAAAGATGTGTAGTATTTAGAAAATTTACTTAAAGCGCGTGAAAAAAGTTATTACCACGAAATCGAAATTAGATTCCAAAGAAAACGTTATTGGGGCCCTGTGGAATCCTGAAAACACTTTCGCAATCGCGCCAGGCCATTCAAGCTCCATCAAGCTCAAGAAACAAACCCACGCGAATCACAATGAAAATGAAAAGGAGAATCTCGAGTCAAAACATATCCCAGGCAAAAAGAAGGAGGGCGAGCATGCCCACGAAGGGATCGAAAAGAACAAGCCTGAACATACAGTTTTCACTGAAATCGTAGAACGAATACTGCATGCGAAAGGAAACACGCCATATGTTGCCCAAAAATATTATATCCCGTTCAACTATGTTCCGCCTGGCGGCACCGCCAGTGCCTACAATTATATCCAGGGCATCGGAAGCGGCAACAATGTAGGTGAATTTACTCTGGTTGGCACAACCGGTGCCAACGTTCTTGCCGCTGGCACTTATGGAACAATATTCCAAGGAAAACTGGAATCCGCCTCAACTTCAACAACAAGTGGTGGAACAGGCACATGGACGACCATGGTTGTACCCCAAACATTTAACTCACTTGGAACAAGCATCTACGGAGTTCATAACAGAGGAGACAAAATCTATACATTAAGCGGCAGCTATGTTAGCAAGGATCTCACGGTGACCGTACCGTCCGGCCCCATTGCAGGCACATACAACCAAACTCTGGGATGGTATTACACTGGCGCTATTTCAACTACTCCGGATGCGACTAATTTCAAGAGCTTCCAGGCGAAAGGTCTCAATACCGCTACAGGGCAGATCGGCAAAGCCGATGAAACCTACATGCACAGCATCAGCGGGAATGCCATTGTTGGTTGCTACGACTTTTTCGGGGAAGGCGCTCAAGGAGGACATGGCTTTGTCTTGGATCTACTGACCGGACAGCAAGCCGACTTAAATTTTGGGCATGGCTATCAGTCCAGCGCTTATGCGGTTTGGGAAGCTGGCAAGGATGACTACGTCATAGCAGGTGGACGAACGACTCCGATCCCATCCTCAGATCCATTCACTCCTGGCTTCTTATCTAGCGGCAGAGCTATTGGCGAAGCAGTTCTAAGTGATTATTCGCTTAGCGGCAAAACCCTATCGAATATCAAAACCTATCAATACCAGTATAAAGATGCTGTTGGCAATACTGTTCAGGCGGATGAGACCCATTTCGAGGGAATTTATTATTGCGGCAATGAAATCTACGAAACAGCTTTTACAGCAATAATCAAAAACCAAGTCAACTTACCAGTCGTTGGAGGCGTAGCTTTTGTTAAGCGTGACGCCAACGGTGTCTTTGGTGATGCAACATGGTATGCATTTGACAGCCCTTCTGGCACAACTATTGCTGGCAATGATTCTGTATGGGGGAATGTAAGCGTTGGTCTTCAGGTGCCATCTGGAACCACAACTTCTTCCACCTACGCCTGCGAGCTAAACCTGGCGCAGCCTCTTGCTTGATGCCCTGAAGATCAAAAATGCTAACTTTGCGATTTGTTAGCTACTAAATCCACAGATCTTACACTGAAAAGATTTAATGCCCAAGCGCAGGTCACCCCTGGAAATCAGCTTGGCAGTGATCGCAACAATGCAATAGGGTTGGACCAGGGAGGAAGTAGGCTTTGCTGTATTTGTGAATATTCCGAGGCAATTATACCTCTTTTTTGGAGTAAATTGACATGGACACACTTAGTGTCCTAAAGGTCTGTCAAATCAAAAAACAAATCAGTTACTTGGACAAAGATGTATTTGGAAGATCACGGGTGTAAGCGGGCTTGTCGATGAACCAACCCCGATAAAGCCAAAGACCACTTACGAACAAAACGCTGAAACGAACAATCTGCCCAAGCCAAGTTCCAACAAGACCAAGAGAGGGATCGGAAAAAAAGAAAAATATATTTACCGCGACAAAAGTAGCTATCAAGCGAGAACGATGACGCGGTAATTCACTAGAGTGACGAGGTCCGAGGAAAAGCTGGTACTTTAGTATCTGCTCTAGTCCGCGAAATAATACAACAGAGATAGATCCCATCAGCAGCAGAATTGCTGGAAGCTCAATCACCCTTGGCAACAGAGTGTTCCAGCCGTGGATGATAAGCGGAGTGCCAATCTCGTTGAATATATCAATATCATAGGCCCACATTCCAGTTCGCAGATATTCGATCCCTCCCCGTGTCTGCAATGTAATCAAGAGAAAAAAACCTAAAACGAGGCCGGGATACGAATACCAGGCCCAGGTGAGACCTCGCTTCCCCCGTAAGCTTTGCCAATAGGCCCGCTCAGAATCAATATCAATACAAATGCTCTGGCAACCTACACAGGTACTTTGGGTGACGCCCTGGTTACTAATCGAGCGGCACATCGATTGGGTGATGGGCGTTTGGGAGCTCAGACGTGCCGGACTGCCAAACAAGCTGCGTGGCCCAGTAAGAATGGTTTGTACAGGCGCCATCGGACAGAAATATTGACACCAAGCCTTTCCGCCATAGGCCCATCCCACCACTAGCGCAGACGCTAGGGTAAGAATAAGGAACAGCCCAAGTCCTACGGTGCTGCTGTTAACCACAAGCAAGCGCAGTGTCAGTCCAGCAATAAATAGGGACCACTGGACTTGAACATGGTGCTTACCTATCCAGGATTGGGATGCAATTTTGACCACCTCGCGACGACCATCTTTTCCGAGAATCCGTCGCTGCCAATTCAGGGCCCTAAACACCTGGGAGATGAAAGCGAGAGGGCAGATCCTTCGCCAGATCTCGTGGCTGAGAACAACCAGAATGAGTAGGCCACTGGGGACGACCATTCCCCAAAACAGTTGATTACCACCATGGCTATGGCAGTGCACTAATTGACCGCAATAGTGTTTGCTGATTGTCCAAGGATTGAGACCTGGAATCAGGAGACTCGCAATTAATCCCAGCCATCCCAAAAGTAAAATCCAACGGGTGAGATGGGCGTGGCGCTCAGACCAAGAGCTAAAGACCGGCATCGTGGCTGCCTTTGAACGCAATAAGGAGAAGATCGAAGAGAAGTCGCTGAATCGAAGGATAAATTAAGTCAATACTGATTAAACAATAAGACTAAGACCATATAAACCAGTTACGAATTATCACAGAAAAAAGTGCAAAACCAAGCCTAACACGGCCAAGGAGAGGGAACCTTTGACACTTCATTCACTACCAAGGTAGCCGGCACGCTTGACAGCGGGACTGCTTGATATTCATTACAGTCGCAGATCATCACCGCAAAGCGCCCGAAAGCACCCCACAGAGAGGAGGAACGAAGACCTCCAACAGGGCCGCCACACACTTTGTATCGGTTGATACGGAAGACATCCATAATTGTGACATTTGGAATTTTTCTAGCAGGAGGAAATTGCTGCTGCTAAGTTTTCAATATTCAGATTTTCTAAAGATGGCCAAGGTTGAAGCCTCCAAGCCAGAAAACCAAAACCAGCCCTCAGCGTCCAAGGGAAGTACCCCCGAAAAGCAGGCTGAAAAGGCAAAGCCCCTATCTGCTCCCACCCCCCCGGTGACAAGTATCGGTAGCAGCAGTGGTGTGCATGATCGGGAGGTCGACAGGAAGAAGACACCATATGAAATGTTTGTTCCAGCCATCGCTCCTGTTGTTGCACCCCTAGCCGTTTCAGCTGCAACTAAGTCCTCTGCTTCAGGCATGGAGTCAGGATGGAAGGCGCCATCGCAAGACGCCTCCAAGATCTCCGCCAGCGCTGCGACCACAAATCGAGACAAGCCAAAGCTTGACTTGTCAAACGCAGTCAATACTAATACTTCCAGCAAAAAGCCGTCTAACGAAATAGGGGCTTGGACAAAACAGCGAGAAATCAATAAAGAAATACTCGAAAAAGCTCTTGGGATTACAACAAAGTCGATCAACTGGTATGCCAAGCCGAATACTTCAGTTCATCCCCTAAAGAAATCCACAGGTGATTCGTCACGATTGCCAGCGATAGGTAACACTACGACAAATGAAGCTAAATATTCATCCAAGCAAGCCAACGCATCTTCTAGGGATAAAGAAACAAACCATGAAGACCAACAGCATTGCCAGCCTCCTGTACCTCCGGTCCCGCCTGTACCACCAGCGATTCCAAACTATGCCTATGTCATTGGATCCCTGTTCCCGATGCTCAATGGGCGACCAAATGTGGTTACCTCCAGCAGCATTCATTATGACCCCCTTACCCATACATACGTTGGCGATAAAAAGCTGGGCGTATTAGATGTCAGCATGAATATCACCACTGCACCGGTTCGCATACCGGGCATGGATAAGTTTTTGTCCCAGTGGTATGTCCCCCAAATCACATCGACAAATAGCGCAGATCCTTCCTACCAGTCAAACCTATTTTACTCATATTGGCAGGCAATTTTAGGGCAATACACCAAGAAGACAAGAGCAAATATTCTAACGGATATGGAGCTCATTGGCTATACAGGTCTCTTCAAAGACAAAGGTGCTAGCACGGAAGCCTATTTCAGCCAATTGGGCAATAAGAATGATGAGCTCTATAAAGCTCTAAGCAAAGCATCAAACTACAATCCCTCTGCAGTTTGGTCCGGATACAGCAGTGCAACGGCCGACAACATTGTTTATTCGGATTTTGATCTCGCCTCACTTAAGGCAGACCTCGCTGCACTCAACAATCCAGCTGCCAATCCGAATCCACCGTTGTGGTATCCAGCCATTCTCTACACCTACCAGGTTGTAGGACAGGAAACATCGATGCCAGGACCGGTTCTCTTGATCCGCCCAGGCGAGGAACTACAGATTCACTTTAATAACGATATTAAGATCGGTGATTTGAATGCTGAGCAACTGAGGCAAAGCACCTTGGTTGCGATTTCGACCTACGGCAATACGGCAAGTAGTGGTCTTGGTGGTGCAACGACCACCAACTTCCACTTGCATGGTATGCATACCAATCCCGGTGGGTTCGGTGACAACGTTGTAGCTCGCTACACCACTGGCCAGAGCTGGACAACAATCATGGACCTAACTGCAAATCAGTCGCAGGGAAGTTACTGGTACCATCCCCACTACCACCCCTCCGTGAATGGCCAGCTGTATGGAGGTTTGGCTGGATTCATGGAGGTTGGAGACACCTTAGGCAAGGTTCCTTACTTCAGCAAAACCCCAAGAAATCTTGTTGAACTCAAAAATGTACAGCTAAATTATTTAAACGGCCAGGTAGTACTGGGAGGCGCCGACGGAGGCGCTCCTGTCAACCAGATGACCATGACCACAGTCAATGGCGAGTTTCAGCCAAGTGTTGATGCAGGCCAGGGAGGTTGGCAATCATTTAGCTTTTGCAATACGACGAATAATATGTTTTACAATGTATCGTTCATGAATGGTGGTCAAGCACTTCCACTTTACATTTATGGAGAAGATGGACACCAGCTACCTCAAATTCGCTGGTCGAGCAAGGGAATTCTCGGCAACGAAAGCGCAATTCCAGGTACACAGAATCCTAACAACACGTTTTCAATCAAATATGCACAGGCTGAAAATCTGATCGCGCTTGCACCTGGCAAACGTGTCGACGTTCTCGTCTACTTGCCCCAAGGCACAACGGAAATCGACTCCTTCTACAGCTTTAATCAACTGTCTCAGCCCGGGAATCAGAACATTCTCTATAATGTCCTGAATATGGGTACCTATCCTGACCTAAGTAGCAGTAATACGGTTGCCATCAATAACGACCCCAACAATCTTGGGCTACTTGGACCAGGAGCGCTTGCCAAGCTCACAGTCAGCAGCCCAGTCGTTTCTCTTACGAAAGCCCAACAAGATGCGGTAATAGCTGAAGCCAATAGTGGGATCCTGGTTCAAGAGGTTACGCCCTTGAGCCGTCCAGAAGATTACAATCCCTTAGCTGTTCAAAGCATCAACTTCTTCGCTAAAGATGCTCAGGGCAAGGACGTTTGGCGTACTGTTCGCAACCGTGAATTCAATTGGGCTCGCGGTACTCTCGTTGGTCCGGCATCAGAATATGATGCTGCCACCCAGCAGGAATTGGCCCGCATCGAGGCCCTGCCTGAATTTAAAGCAGTTGATTACCACTACAAGCGTTATCGTCCCCTACCGGTTCAGGGGTTGCTAAATGGAATAGCCAATTCTAATTTCTTAACAGCTCCAACCTCTTGGCTTGGCTATGATAATCCCTTCTTAATTAATGATCATGTCTTCCCCAATGGAAATTTAACAATTGCTCAAATCGGCACCGTCGAACAGTGGACGTTGGTGAACTGGAGTGTATCTGCAATTAGCCGTAAATCTGGTAATCAGTCAAACCAATACATAGGGCACCCGTTCCACATCCATATCAATGACTTCCAGGTTGAGAATAGCGATACCGAGTTGCAGAACAAGCGCAATCTTGAAGATGTTGTGATGATTAACTCATCGGGATACAACTACTATAATCTTAGTCCAAAGGAGATTTCTGGAAAAGATATTGGGATTGTCTCCCAGGCTCCACTGCAGGGTGAATTACGTACTGTCGCGGATGCGCTGGATAAAAATACTGTGGCTGAACTAGCAACCTATGGTGCCAATACCCAAAATGTTCGGATGGCCTTCCAGGATTTCCTGGGAACCTATGTCATGCATTGCCACATCCTTCCCCACGAAGATGCAGGCATGATGCAGGCCATCATGGTGGTTGAGAATACCAATGCAAGCTGGTTAACTCCTGCAGAGGGGGTAAAGGTGCGAACAGAAAAAGATTCTGATTCGCAGTCGAAAATTGAGCAATCATTCAACGTTAGGCTTGCCAGAGATTATTCAAGCTACAAGGTCGAATTGAAGACCGGTCTTGATGTTACCCTCCAGCGCTTCCAAGCTGGTGATGTCACAGCAGATTATGTACAGGATCTTCTGGTTACTTCCTCTGGTGACGGTGCGGTACGGCTCATTGATGGTTCAAGCCTGCTCAACAGCGAACATACAAAAATCCTTTCAGAATTCATTCCCTATGAAGGCATCAAGATTGCGCCCTGGGCATTCGCCGAAGATTTCAGCGGTGATGGAAGCCGCGATATCGTTACGGGAGGATTTGCCCTCCCCGAGGCTGACCCAATTACGGGCATCGTTCCCACCCGCGCACCAGGAACGGTGAACCTCCATGATTTCACGATCAAGGGTTGGCAAAGCCAAAATGCAGGACTCACTTGGACAGAGTCGTTCTCGCTAACTCCTTGGGAACTCATTCCCCATCACGATCATGCCGCCCTGCCTGGCGATCCAGTTCAACATACCCACCCCAGCTTCAACCCCCTCAGTCCCTTAACCCCAGAACTGACTGGTTTTACCGTTGGTGATTTTAACCTTGATAATTTCGCCGACTACGCCATGGCCTACGCAATTGCAGGTGGCATTCGCATCACTATCCTAGATGGAGAAGCCGTATCACTTGCACTACAGACGGGTAGTTTTGAGGGTGGGTACGACCCCAGCAAGGCCTTATTGGCTGATGCATTGTTGCTGGACACGTCGTTATCCCTTGGTCACTTGAAGGGATTGGTGCTAACAAATGGTTTCAATGGTTATGCCCAGATTGCCATTGAGAACCTGTTGATCACTGCCGACACTGACCAGGGAACCGAGTTGTTCACCATGGCCCTTGATGCTGGACACTTCATTGCCACATCCGAACCCCTAAGTACCGGCGCAACCCATCAACACGGCAGCTCTGCTAGGCATCCATTGGATACGGACCACGTAGTCAATCTTGAAAGCACCAATTACCCACTTCATTTAGCATCAATCGATATTCTCCCTGATGGGGTAAAGGCTGCAACGCCCGTTTTCACAGGAGCATTAGCCAATGGAGCCCTTATTGCCGATAGCCGGCTCATTATTGCCCAGGGCAATGGTGCCAATGGCACAGATTCAACCTCTCCCCAACTTGTAAATACAGCTCAGCAATTGGTTATCGGACTAGATGGCTTAAAAACTGTCAATTATGATGACCTAACTGGCATCACTACGACCACAGTTGATTCCACTTTGACACCGTTCCAGGTTGACGCTCGCAATAATCTAGCCAACTTAGTCTATACCGCCTATTGCGGTGGAATCACCACACCTGGCATCGGTGCATTTTGGGCCGGGGCATCCCTGGGCCAGGGGGATACGGCGGGCTACATGGTTAAGCAATTCCTTGCGGACCCTCTAACAGGGCAGCTGTCGGACAATCACTTCAATGGAGACATTGCAAGTAAGAGTGTTGCTGAGATTGTTGGGATCACAACCCAGACTCTGTATGGACGGACTGCTTCCGCCAAGGATATTGCAGCTGCTGATCAAGCAATCGCCAATGGCATTAACAAGACAGATCTTCCTCTTTACATGCTGCAGAACACAGCAGGACAAGATATCTATCGCGTTGGACTCTTGTCAGCCTATAGCCAGTGGAGCAACGCTCAGTGGGGCAGTGATGCATCAGTAACAGGATCCTATGGTCAGGGTTTCCAAGGTGATCAAGCTGATTTCAAATTGATCGAGTCAGCTGTTGGCCAATTGGGAGTAGTCAGTGGTTGGGAGGAAGCTCAGCAACTCTTCAATACACTCCAAGCTGGTTCGGTAACCTTGATTGGTGGCACTCAAATTAGCCCGGTGGGCAGTTTCTAATTCATTGCATCATGAAGGGCATCAACATTCGCCATTAGACCATAAATCCTAATTGCATAGCAGAGTATTACCTGCGAACTAAATCCCACACGCCGACTTACAGTTGTACATGCACAATTCAAAGCAAGTTTGTCGACCATGACAGCTTTATACACAGAAGCCATGTCAAGTATGCCAACAAATAGCGCAATTCATTCGGTTAGGATAGCCATAGATTTTGCAAGGAAGCCTAAGGCAATGAAAATTTCAAGGAAAGGATAAAGGCAACCGTAAGCAGCCCAGCGCTTTGTGAGTAGGTCGAATTTCGAAAAGCTCTTTGCAAATGCTGATACGTCCATCAACTTGAGCATGGCCAACATCGCGATAGCTACGCCCATAAATCCCCTTAAGCCAAGGCTCGAGGCCCATGCGACAAGAAAAGTTGAAGGCTTTGGGCGCGACTGGCTCCTAACCGAGCCAGCCTGCCAGGCAGTCAGAATGGAGGGTCATTGACTGGCTAGGGAGGGGCTTGCCCACAGGGTGCAAACTGAGGTGCATTCAAGGGCAGCGCTCTCCAATGGATCAAGGCCGCCTACTCGCCGTGGTGTTGGCCCTCAGCGGCTTGCTGTCGGCGTGTGGGACCACTGGCACGACCGGTCTTTTCGGCCTGGGCCGCACCATCACTGTGCTGGCAGAGCTGTCATCAAGGACTGATCCGATTGAACAAGCCAGGGTGCAAGCCCTGCTCCAAGAGGAGATTAAGGAGTTCAAACGAATGAATCCCCAGTTAAACATTAGGTTTCGCGCTCTTCCCTCTGACCGGCTGGAGCAGGAACTGAACTATCGGACCCAGCGCGGCTTGGGACCAGACTTGCTTCTGTTGGCCTCCAATCGCGATCTGATCGACCTGCAGCACAAGGCCTATATCTCCCCAGTAGTGCTCTCAGCCCAAGAGCAGAGCAACTTTCGTCCCTCGTTTTTAAACCATCTTCGTTATCAAGGCCAACAACTCGCCGTGCCATTGCTTGTATACCCAGCCCTGGCCTGTTTTGATCGCAAACGACTCGCCCAATCTCCCCAGACCCTGGCAGCCATCATTCGCCTTGCCCAGCAGGAACATTCATTTGGTCTGAATTCCAGTTTTGATGGCCTCGATGAAGTGATGAGTGGTTTCGGAGTCAGCCTTTTTTCCGAGAAGACCACCCCCTCTTCCCTGGAAACTAGGGTGCTAAAGGCCCTGCAGTGGTACAGGGAGGCCAATCTGCAGCTCCATATCAGCTTTGTGGACAACGATGAGGAATTAAGGCAAGGGCTAGCGGCAGGCCGCTTCGAATGGATTCAATGCTCTAGCGGCTGGATACCAAGCCTGCAGCGAGCGCTTGGAGCAAACCTGGGCATTGCCGTATTACCCGCCGGTCCGGCAGGCCCGGCCAAACCCCTACTCCGCGTCCCATTGTGGGTTTTTGGTGGGCAGTCGAGCCCAATCCAGCGACAATTCGCCAAGCAATTTGTGATGTTTACCGCCAACATCGTGAACCAGCGAAACATGGCCCTGCAACTTGGAACAGTGCTGCCTGTGAATCCCTCGATCGCGTTACCACTGAAGGCTTATCCAACCTTAGAAATAATGGATGCGGCAATGAAGGACAGTACATTGAACACTCTTGAACAAAGACAATTTCTTCTAAAGAATTCGAAAAAGGCTAGTGGTTGGGTTAATCAAGTCATCACAGGTGTGCAATCACCAAATGCAGTAGCACCACAAATTCAGGAACTGGTTGATGCCATGCCAGCCATGGAGAGTCATCCATGAATGAGCTCTCCCAACTGTTTCAGGATTTCCTTGCCGATCTGCTGCGCATTGAGGTACTCAGACAATTTGCGGGCCTGGGGATAGCCCTTGGCGTCTGGCTGGTGCTCAAGTCCAAGTTAAAGCTCGAGGA
>Ga0208864_1000246_pt1 | contig 17995 bp, 8 predicted proteins | sample CryBogmetaGMA05M_FD_184542 | JGI IMG/M metagenome (GOLD analysis project Ga0208864, IMG submission 184542) | Freshwater microbial communities from Crystal Bog, Wisconsin, USA - MA0.5M (SPAdes) | ecosystem: Environmental > Aquatic > Freshwater > Lake | place: Crystal Bog, Wisconsin, USA...
GGGGGTGGGGCTGGCTGGGCCACGCCACCGGCGGCGGCGTCGGGAGGCCGGTAGTAAGGCTCGATCTTGGACTGCTCGGGCAGGCCGAGCTTGGCGAGCACGAGGGACAGCATCTTCTGCTCGAGCTTCACATCCCGGCCGAGGCGGATCCAGCCGAGGTTCGGCGTGGGGCTGGCCACGGGCCGCGGCTGGTCGCCCACCTGCTGGCCGAGCGTGGGCAGCGGAGTTCCATAGCGGTAGAGCGAGTCGTCGTTGCGAAACGAGGCGCCGCCCGTTGTGGCCCGCATCGGCCGCGGCAGGTGTTCGAGTTCCTTGTTCACCACCACCTCGACCCGCCAGCCGGCGGAGTCGGGCGCGAGTCGCATCGTCGCGATGCGACGGATCGACTGGAGCGTGGCCTCCCAGCGCTCGTCCCAGCCCACCGAGTCGCCTCGCCAGGGCTCGAGGATCGTGGCGCCGGTCTGCGGAAACGTGTCGATCCGGCCTTCGGTGGGCACACCATTGGCGAACACGACCCGCTGTTCCGAATGGACCTTGAAGAAATCGTCGGTCACGTCGACGAGCTTCGTCCAGACCAACTCGGCGTCGAGCGGCGGGATCACGATCGCGTTGCCCGGGGTTGGCGGCGGGCCAGGCACCACCGGGCCGCCGGGGCCGATGATCGCGCCCTCGGGCAACGGCGCGAACGGATTCGGCTGGGCCGCGTTGGACTGCGGACCGAGCGGAGCGGGCAGGATCAACGGCGTCGTCTGGGGCGGCGGCAGCGGCTCCTGCGCGGCCGCCCACCGACCCACCGACAAGGGAGCGATCAGGATCGCGATGGCAAGGGTGAGACGCATCCGAGGATTCCGCAGGGGCCGCGGATCGTCCCGGATCGTCGTCAGTCGCTCAAGGGCAGTTCAGGACCGCAAAACCGGCCGATTTCGCCGGGAGGCCCAGGCGGCGGCCGCGAGCATCCCGGCGGCCAGCGTCGTCAGTCCGGTCGGCTCCGGCACGGCGGCGATCGCGCCGGCCTGGCCCGGGGCGGGGTTGTAGACGCCCGCATCGAACAGGCCGTTGGACAGGAAGCTGGCGGCGTCGAGGATGTCCACGTAGCCGTCGTAGGTGAAGTCGCCCTGGTTCCAGGTCGCGAGCGTGCCGCTGTCGAACTTGCCACCGGAGAGGAAGTTGGCGGCGTCGAGGATGTCGACCTGCCAGTCAAGGTTCGTGTCGCCGGCGGCGGCGAAGGCGAACGTCACCGTGCCGTCGCCGTTGTCGAGCCAGCCGACCGTGCGGTCACCGCCGCTGGCGGCAGCCACGCTCGAGGTGATCCCGCTCGTGCCGTTCCACGTGCCGTCACCCAGGCCGGTGACGATCGCGGTGACCATGTCGGTGGCCGAGAGGCCTGCCGCCACGGTCACCATCCCACTGCCCACGTCGGTGAGGCCGCCGGCATTGGGGGCCAGGCCGCCCACCGACGTCTGGAGGTACGGGGTCAGGGCCAGAGTGCCGCCGGCGAGCGGCACGATCCGACTGGAGGCGAGCGCCGCGCCGTCGGCCAGCTGCAGCCGGCCCCCCTGCACCGTCGTCGAACCGGTGAGCGTGTTGGCGGCGTTCAGCACCAGCGTGCCCGCGCCCGTCTTCACCACCGGCGTCGAGCCCGACAGCGTCGGATACCCTGCCTGGCTCTGTGTCTGCGTGCCGCTGGCGACGTTGATCGTGATCACCGGGGGCGTGCCCGCAGTGAACACGAGGTTCAGATCGTGGCCGCTCTGGGCGATGGAAAACGTCCCGGTCCCGAACGCGTTGGCGAAGCCGCCCGTGCCGTTGGTGGCCGACGTGTTGATCAGGAACTTGTTGGCGGCGAAGCCCGTGATGCCGCCTGCAGCGCTGGCGATCTTCCAGGTGGTGCTGCTCGAGGCATTGAAGTTGGCCGCCGAACCGCTGACGTCGGGCGCGATGCCGGAGAGCGTCCAGAGATTGATCTTGAACGGATCCGCCGGCGTGGCCGCGATCGTGAGCGGCCCGCCCACGGTGAGCAGGTCCCAGGCGGTCGCCGAGCCGGCGGTGCCGGTCGCCGACAGCATCTGCCAGTTGTAGTTGCCGCCGGAGCCGAATGTCACGCTGCCGGACACCGTGAGCGTGCCCGGGCTGGCGCCCGGCGAGAGCGTGGCGCCCGAGCCGACGACGAGGCTGCCGGCCACGGACCCGGAGCCGGCGACGGTCTGCGTGGCCGGCACCGTGTACGTTCCCAGGGCGGTCAGGTCGAGCGTCGCCCCGGCTGCGGTCGTCAGCGACGAGGCCGCCGCGAGCGACGCCGCGGCCCCGAGCGTGAGCCTGCCCTGCTCCACGACGACTGCGCCGGCGTAGGCGTTGCTGGCCGTGAGCGCGAGCGTCCCGGCGCCGGTCTTGGCGAGCACGCCCGACCCGGAGACTGGCCGGTCCATCGTCAGGCTGCCCGCACCTCCCAGGGCCGCGGTGCCGCTCAGGGTCACCGTGTTGGCCGTGCCGCCCCAGGTGGCAGGAGTGGAGGTGTTGGAGTTGACGAGCGACACGCGGCCGGAAGTGCCGTTCATGGTCAGGGCTTCGTCGTTGATCGAGTAGCCGTTCACGTCGACCGTGCCCTGGCTCCGCGTCGTGGTGATGCCGGTCGTGGTGTCGGTCACCGCCACGGCCGAGATCGACAGTCCCTTGAAGGTGTCGCCGAGCGCCAGCGAGTTGCCGAGTCGGAGGGTGCCGGCGCTGACCGACGTGAGTCCCGTGTAGAGGTTCGCGTTGTTGAGCGACACGGTGCCGCCGTTCTGGCCGGTCGTATTGGAGGTCATCAACACGCCGAAGTTGTCGGACGTCCCCGTGCCGCCCCCTGAGATCACGCCGTTGATCTGCATGTCGCCGCCCGGATAGACGATCAGGCTCCGGTTGACCGTGGAGGTGGAGGCGGTGACGTCGCCGTTGAGGACGACGGTGGCACGCTCGTTGACCTGGATCTTCTTGTCGGCATTGCCGGCGATGGTCGAGCCTCCCGCGATCGTCAGGGTCACGCTGCCGGTGCCCGTGGTGCCGACGCGGAGCATCGATCCGAAGGAGCCGATGCTCGCCATGGGGTAGGTGCCGGGGGCCACGAGGTCGAGCCCGGCCGAGCTGTTGCTCTGATACCACTGGAGATCGACGTTGGGCAGGGCCGCCTGATTCATCACGCGAACGGTGCCGGTCGTGATGAAGAGCGTGCCGGCGAAGCTGTTGGTGCCCGCGAGCGTCACCTGACCCTCGCCGAGCTTGTTGATGCCGCCGCCGCCGCCGATCGTGCCGGCGATCGTCGTGTTGCCGGCACCACCGATGCCCGTCTGAGGCGACACCACGTTCACGGGGCCGCCCCACGAAGCCGCGGCCGACGTACTGCTGTTCACGAGGGCGCCCGAGGACGAGATGCCGGTGCCGTAGAGCGTGGCGGACTCGCTCGCCACGGTCTGGCCGTTGAGGTCGAGCACCGCGCCGCTCGACACCGTCGTGTCGCCATCGGCCGTTCCCAGTGCCGATGCACTGCCGAGCTTCAGCGTGCCGGCCGAGACCACCGTCGCCCCCGTGTAGTCATTCGTGCCCGCCACGACGAGCGTGGCATTTCCCGCCTTGCTGAGCGTGCCGGCCCCGGAAATCCTTCCGGCCAGCGTCTGTGCCGCGGCGCTCGAGTAGACGAGTGTGCCTTCGTTGGTGATCGGCCCCGCGAATACTCCTCCGGAGCCGAGCACGCCGGCACCCGCGATGGCCAGCGTGCTGCCGACGCCCGTCTCCAGCCGACCGGTGTATCCGCTGCTCGCTGCCGTCAGCGACACGCTGCCGGAACCGACCGCCGCGAGGCTGCCGGTGCCCGAGAGCGGGGCCGAAATCGTCTGGGCGGTCGCACCGGCGAACGCCAGCCTGCCGTTGTCAGTCAGCGTTCCCGACACGGCCAGCGTGCCGGCCCCTGTCACGGTGACGGTGCCCGACGCCAGGGTCATCGTCGCGGCGCTCACGGCGTTGTCGAACTCGAGCGTCCCGGCGCCCGACCGGGTGAAGGTGGTGGCGGTTACCGATCCGCCTGTCAGGCTCGCCACGCCCGCAGCGTTGCTGGCCGTGAACTGGTCGGCTACCACACCCTCCGGCCGCACGCTGATCGCCGCGGCCTTGTTGATGATGGCGTTGTCGCCGGCGTAGAAGTTGGTGCCGCCGGAGCCGGCGGTCCAGTTGGCGGTCGACTCGTTCCAGACGTTGTCCACCGCGCCGGTCCAGGTGAGCGTGTACTGCGAGCCCGTCACGACCAGTTGCAGGGCGGTGGGTGTGCTCTGGAAGGTGTACTGCGTGCGGCCGATGGTGCCCGTCGAGCCCAGGGTGAGCGTCTGGTTGCCGATCGCCGCCCCGCCCAGCGTGATCGCGCCGGTGTTCGTGAGGCTGCTCCCCTGGAGGAGGGTGTAGGTGTTGCCCGGCGACGCCGCGCCGGACAGCAGCAGGCGGTTGTCCGTGCCGGCGACCGCGGCCGATCCACTGGCGATCAGGCCGCCCGTGACCGGAAGCGACACGGTCGAGAACCCGCCGAGCGAGACCGACGCGAGGCTCTGCGGCGTCGCGGCCGACGTCGTCAGAGTGGCGGCTGCGGTGATGTCTCCGGCGAGCGCCAGGCTCCCGGTGAGGGGCGACGCGGTCGTCAGGCCACCGCCCGCCCCGATCGCCAGGTTGCCCGCGCCCGTCAGGTTCTTCGTGACCGCCGCCCGCAGGTCGAGGGTCGCCCCAGACGCCACGCTCGTCGGCCCGGTCGAGAGCGCGTCGGCATGGGCGATCTGCAGGGTGCCGGCGGCGACCGTCACGCCGCCCGAGAAGGTGTTGGCGGTGCCCAGCACGATCAGGCCCGAACCGCTCGTGGTGAGCGACGCACTGCCGGAGACGGGCACGGCGACCACGAGAGGAAAGGCGGAACTGTTGTTCTGCCAGGTCTGGCTCGCCCCCAGCGCCACCTTGAGCACGGACGTCGCACTCGCGGGCAGGAACGCAGTCGTGCCGGTGGCGTTCGCGTTGACGATGATGCCGTAGCCCGACGGCACATCGGCCCCACCGGTGTTGATGGTGAGCGTGGGCCCGGCGTTGTTCGCGGGCGATTTGACGCTGTAGCCGGTGGTGCCGCTGGCGTTGAACACGATCGTGCCCACGGAAACGTTGCCGGTCGCCGGATTCGAGCTGTTGCCGATCGTGACCGTTCCGGCGCTGGTGGCGTTGGTCGGGGCCGGGCCGAAGCCGAACTGCATCGACTTCGAGCCGTAGGAGCTGAGCCAGATCTGCGTGGCCACCGTGCCGGTCGACGAGGTCGAGGCGTTGGGGTTGTTCGTCACCGTGGCCGTGCTCTGCCAGCTGCCGCCACCGTCGCCGTAGAGCGTGGCGCCGTTGCGGTCCCAGTAGAAGTCCGTGGCGCTGGCCGAGATGGCGGATGCCACCATGGCCACCGCAACGCAGGCACAACGAACGACGAGTCGTGGCATGAGTGCATCCCCCTCGCGAAAACCCTGGATTCCCCCGAACCCGATGGGGGGAGGATATCCGCGATGCTCTCGGGATTGCAAGGTGGCACTCGAGGCTCTGCGACGTCGGGGGCACGCGGACCGGTCAGTCGGTCATCGCCCCCCCACGCGCCAGCCCGTTCGTCCTCGTCCAGCAGATTCGGGCCATCAGCAGATCGCCGTGGATGCCGTTCTTCGGCTGCCACTCCCCCACCGTCACCCACGACTCGTCGGCCGAGGCGTGCGTGACGTGGAAGTTGCCCATGATGGCCACGCGGTCGGGATCGTTCACCCCGTCTCCCACGAGCGGCAGCACGACCCGCTCCGTGGCGCGGCGCAACCGCAGGGAATGCGGATCGACCTCCGCCATCCAGAGCGGCGACCGCCAGCGGAAGACGTTGACGTTGCTTGCGTCCCGCCGGGTGTAGACGAGGAACAGCGCGTCGGAATGGGCGAGCCAGTGCTGCTGCGTGGTGGACATCTCGAGCGGCTCACCGTCGTCCCAGGCCCAGGCCTGCTTCGGCCCCCAGGTCAGGCCATCGGCGCTCGCGGCGACGTAGCCCCGGCCGTCCTCGGCGCGGAGCGTGATCAGGATGCGGTCGCCGAAGCGGACGAGCGACGGTTCGAGCAGTCCGCGACCCGCGTCGTGCCGAAGTTCCTCGCCCACCCGCCGGATCGAAAGTTCGTCACCGTCGAATCGGCAGACGGTCGTGGCCACGGCCTTCGGCTGATCCCGGGTGGCGGAGAACCGCAGCGCCAGGAGGATGTCGCCGTCCGGCAGGACGATTCGCTGGCCGCAGCCATTGGAGTAGATCGAGCCGCCACGAGGATCGTTCCAGGCGAGCCGGCGGCGCGGTCCCCAGCGGCCGTCCCGCCAGACGGCGTAGACCGGCCACCGCGGCGGCACCGGCTCGGGGGCGGTCCAGCTGCGGCCGAGATCGGTCGACGTCATCCAGTGCACGGGGCCGAAGGTGTCGGAGGCGAGGATCGTCTGAAGCGTCATGAACGCCATCGGGCCCCGTTCGCCGGGCACCATGCAGGCCCGCGGGTGAAACCACGTGGGGCCGCTGCCGTCGCGGCCGCGGAGCAGCGTCTGCTTCTCGATCGACTCGATCAGCGTCGGCGGATCGGCCGCCGGCGACACGCCGCCCGCGACCGCGGCCGCCGTGGACGCGAGCAGCGTTCGTCTCGTCAAGGCATCACGCATCGTGGTGTATCCCAGGCCCGTCATCGCACCCAGAGGAGCGGCTGCGTGATCGGCACGTTGCGGCGAACCTCGGGATCGGCTGAATCGGCCGGGAGCCGCTTCCAGAGATCGAGGGAGGCGGGCTCGCGGAGGGCGAGGCCCGCGAAGAGGAGGTGTGGCTGCCGCACGGGCCAGCCGTCCCAGTGCTCGACGTCGGGCGGCTTCGGCCACGTCGCCTTGTCGGCCAGGTACGGGTGCAGCCAGGCCACCGCGGTGCGCATGCCGCGGCCGTCGGGGAGCGCGAACCGCCAGAGGTCGTCGCCGCGTGCCGACAGGATCTGGCAGAGCGTCGCCATCTGGTCGAGCTGGAAGATCGAGTAGCCGTAGGGCTTGGTGCGGGCGAGCTCTGCCGGAAACGAGCCGTCGGCCGCCATCTGCTCGGGGAGGAAGACCTCCGTGAACTGCCGCCGGCACTCGGCGAGGAGCGACTCATCGTCGGTGAGGTCGGCGAACGCGGCCAGCTGCACGAAGTAGGCGACGGCGTGGTTGTTCTTCGCCTCTCCCTCCTTGCGGCCGTTCTCGCTGGTGGTCATCCAGGTGCAGAGGTCGGCAAACCACCGCTTCACGCCGGCGACCGTTCGGTCGGGCAGCGCCCGCTCCCGCGCGAGCACCTTGACCGCCCGCGCGACCTCCGCGAGGTGCAGGCCGTCGATGATGCCGGCCGGTCGGCCCGGCGACACGCCGGGAACCGCCTGGGCGTGGGCGAGGTTCGGATTCATCCGCGTGGCGGGATCGAGGAAGAACACCCGCAGAAGCTCGTCGGCCTTCGCCGCGTAGCGAGCATCGCCGGTCACGAGCCGGGCCGCTGCGAGGGCGGCGACGCGGTCGCGGAGCGCGTTCACCGCCTGCCGATGGGCGACGAAGTTGTCGGGATTGGTCTCGCCATCGCGACGGATGTAGGGCAGGCCGTCGGGCTTCGTCGGATCGGGCCACCAGTAGTCGCCGTTGGAGGTGAAGTCGTTTGGGGAACCTTCGGCGTGCGGGGCACGGTGGGCCGTGATCGTGAGCGGCGGGAGTGCGAGGGCCGCGTCGGCCGCCGCGAGAATCCGCGTCCGGTCGATCGCGGCCACATCGACCACGGCCGCGGATGATCGGGTAGCCGCGGGCGCAGACGCCGCGCTCGTGGTGTCCGTGGCCTTGCCCACGGCCGGCTCCGCGTCGAGCGTCACGAAGGCCGATCGCAGGCCCGGCGACGTGACCGCCGCCACCGCCTTGCGGCCGGTCAGCCGCACGCGAATCCGCGCTCGGCCGTTGGCCAGCTGCACCACCCGCGAGCCGTCGGGCGTGCCGAGGTTGTCGACGAGTTCCCCCTCGCCGGCCATGGCGAACCGCACCACGTCGGCCGCGTCGAGGCAGGCGGCGCCGCCCTTGTCGAAGGCGCGGGCTTCGAGCCACACGCCCGCATCGTCGCGCGAGGTCTCCGCGAGCGTGAGCTTCGCCGGCTTGCCCCCGGTCGTCGTGTGATACTCGAAGGCGATCTCGTCGCCGAGGTCGCCCGCGGGCGTGCGGGCCACGGCGCGGACGGCGTTTTTCCCGGCGGTGAGCGGCACGCTCCAGCACAGGCCCGCGGCCGGATAGTCGGCGACGTCGCGCCGCTTCGTGCCGGCCGACGTGCCGTTGACGAACAGCTCGACCTGCGGGCAGTTGGAGTAGACGCGGATCTCCTTCGCCGCGCCCGGCTCGCCCCAGCGGTCGTGCCAGCCATGGCCGAGGACGTGCACCATAGGCTTCTCTGCCCAGTAGCTCTGGAAGACGTAGTAGCTCTCCTTCGGCGTGCCGTCGCGGGTGACCACGCCTTTCTGGTTGACCCGCGGCACCGGGTTTTCGGGACGGAGCGGCGTGGAGAAATCCTTGAAGATCCAGGCGGCGGCGCCGGTGAGATCCGGCATCCGCTCCTGCTCGTGGAGGTGCCAGTCGAAGAGGTTCACCATGTAGCTCTCCGACCAGTCGCCGTCCTTCGACATTCGCACCTTGCCGCCCGACGCCTTGTAGGCCTTGCCCACCTCCGCGGTCCCCTGCCCTTCCGCCACCTGCTCCAGCATCCGCTCGGGGTTCTCGGAGAACCGGCCGGCGTGGCTGTCGCCCCCCCACTCGGCGTGGAAGAAGTGGGGCGTGTCGGCGATCGCCTTCTCGGCGGCCTTGCGATACTCCCGGTAGCGGCCCGAATACCAGCCGGCCCAGATGCTCGGGGCGTAGACGTCCACCACGTCCTTGCAGAAGTCGCAGCGGCGGATCGCCGTCTTCCGCGTTGGATCGAGTTCGTGGGCGAGGCCGTTGAGCTCGGCCATGAAGGAGCGGATCGCCTGCTTGTCGAACTCGGGGAAGTCGCCCGGCCAGTCGTTCTCGTTGCCGAGTCCCCAGAGGATCACGGCGGGGTGGTTCCTGTGCTGGTCGATCATGGCCCGGAGCATGTCGCGGCACTGCGCGCGGTAGCGGTCGCCGCCGAGGCCGCCGCGGCACCAGGGGATCTCCTCCCAGACGAGCAGACCGAGTTCGTCGCAGAGGTCGAGGACGAGCGGTGCCTGCTGGTAGTGGCCGAGGCGGACGAAGTTGGCCCCCATTTCCTTGATCTGGGTGAGCGTGCGGCGGACCACGTCGTCGGGCACGGCGGCGGCGACGCCCGCGTGGTCCTCGTGGTAGTGGGTGCCGCGGAGCAGGAGCCGCTCGCCGTTGAGCTTGAAGGGCCCGTGGGGCACCCACTCCACGCTCCGCAGGCCGAACCGCTCGGCGACCCGCTGTTCGCCGTGCGGCGAGGCGAGCGTCACGGAGCAGTCGTAGAGCCGGGGCGTTGCCGGCGACCAGGTGGCCGGTGAGGCAATCGCGAACGAATCGAGTTCCTTGTCGCCCTCCCACGGGGCGGCCTTCAGGGCGCGGCGGTGGATCACGGCGCCGGCCGGATCGCGGACTTCGATCGCGAGCGAGAGTTCGTCGCCGAGCCGCTCGGGGTTGTGGAGCCGGCCGCGGATCGTGACGCTCCCCTGGCCGTCGGCGAGGACCGGGAGCACGTGCACCCGCTCCAGCGACACCGTCGGCACGTGGACGAGATGGACGTGCCGGTAGAGGCCGCCGTAGCGATTGAAGTCGCTCAGGTCGGAGGGGATCGACTCGGCGTCGCGCGAGTTGTCGCAGCGGACCGCCAGCGGCACCTTGCCCTGGCACGACTCGTCGGCCAGCGCCCGCGCGGCGGCCTCGGTGATGTCGAGCGTCCACTCGTCGTAGCCGCCGAGGTGGCCGCCGACCTCGGCGAGATGCACGAACACGCTCGTCGCCTGGCCGGCTCCGTCGAAGTGGAGGAGCGTGCGGCCCCCGGGGAACGGATTCTTCAGCTCCAGCCGCGTGCGATACCAGCCCGGGCCCTGGTAATACCGCTCGTCGGGATCGACGGCGTCGCGGGCGTTGAAGCAGTGGGGCAGCGCCACCTTCGTCCAGGCCACGTTGTCGCTCGCCTTCTCCCCACGCCAGACCTCCCAGACGCTGCCGAGCGTGCCGCGGTAGTGCTCCCAGCCATCGGCCAGCCGGCGGTCGGGTTCGGCCGCGGTGCCGGCCCGGGGGGAAACCGGCCACGCCGCCACGAGGGCCAGGGCCAGCAGCCATCCGCCGCGGCGATCGATCGAGGTCATGCGAGTCGCTCCCTGCGTGAATCGCGGTCAGTCATCGACGAACGTCAGTCGGATGAAGCCGTCGTGGTCGCTCGAGAATCCGTGGACCAGCGCCGCATACGACGGATCGCCGTAGACGATGCCCGCCCGCCAGAGGATGGTGGCGAAGTCGTCCGGCGCCAACCGGCTGATCTGCTGGTGTGGCCAGCGCTCGGGCGCCGGCACGTAGGGGACGAGGAAGTCGATGGCCCGACGGATCGAGCGGCCGTCGCGGGTCTCGTAGTGCCAGAGATCGACATCCGCGTGCTCCGCGAGCGTGGCGAGGTGGCAGAGGGCCTCGAGGTTGAAGGCGGAGTAGCCGAGCGACTTCGTCCGCACCAGTTCGTGCGGCTGGCTGCCGTCGGGTTCGATCTGCACGGCGATCCGCCGCGGCCCCGCCTCCTCCAGCACGCCGACGGCGAGCTCCCGACGGCCGGTCGCGAGGGCCAGCTGCACCACCTGAGTATCGAAGAAGCTGCCGTGGTTGTTGGCGGCGGCCCGCTCGCGGTGGCCGGGGTCGCTCGCCAGCAGCCAGTCGAGGTAGCCGCCCGCCCAGGCGTCGAGCGCGGCGCGGTCGGCGGTCGAGAGCACGCCTGCGTCGACGATCAGCGCTGCGGCGTCGAGCGCCGTCACGAGATCGCGGCCCTCGAGGATGCCGGCGCCGCGGCCCTCGTTGGCGCCGCGGACGGCCTGCGCATAGCGGAGATGGGGATTCATCCGCGTCGCGGCGTCGATGAACCAGGTGCGGACGAACGCGGCGGCCTGCTCGGCATACCGCTTCCGGCCGGTGAACCGCCAGGCGAGGCCGAGCGTCTCCACGGCGGCGCCGAGTCGGCCCGCGCGGTCGCGGTCGGTGAACCGCTCGTCGTCCGCCTCGGGATTCCGCCGCCCGTCGCGGCGGACGTAGGGAACGCCCCCGGGCGCCGACGCATCGGGCCAGTAGTAGGGGGCGAGGCTGCAGTAGTCGTGCGGATCGCCGCTCGGCGCCGGCCGCCGCTTGTGGGTCACGCTCGGCGGCCGCGCCGCGAGCAGCTTGTCGGCCTCGCGGACGAGCGTGTCGAGCACGCCGCGAAGTTCTGCATCGCCGGCGGCCAGCCGCCGCTCCGCCTCCGCGAGCGACCCGGGACGCGCGGCGTGATAGACCCGCGGCGACGGGCCCTCGGCCGCATCGCAGGCTCCGAGACCGAGCATGCAGCCCGCGAGCGCCGCGAGCCACGCAGGCGGCAGGAGCCTTCTCATAGCGCCGCCGGCTGGGCCTTTTTCTTTCCGCCCGACTTCGCCGCCTTCGGTGTGGCCGGGCCCGGTGGCGGCAGGTGGGCCGCGAGGCGATCGATCACGGGCTTGTACTGCGGGTCGGACGCGAGGTTACGGGTTTCGTGCGGATCGTCGCGTTCGTCGTAGAGTTCCTGCGCCACGATCCGCGAGCCGCCGTCCTCCCGCCAGGCCGTGAACCGCCAGCGGTCGTCGCGGATGCTGTAGCCCATCACCGGCGTCTCGGCCCCGTCTCCCTTGGCCCGCGGATACTGGCTGACGGCGACGGCCTTCACCGAGCCCGACGGGTCGCGAAGCAGCGGCGCGAGGCTCGTGCCCGCGAGCCCCGCCGTCGCCGGCAGGCCGCAGGCGTCGGCCAGCGTGGGATACACGTCCACGAACTCCACAGGGGCGGCGGCCGTCTTTCCGGCGGCGCAGCCCGGCGCCGCGATGATCAGCGGCGCCCGCGTGGCGAGTTCGAAGTTGGTGTGCTTCTGCCAGAGGCCGTGGTCGCCGAGTTGCCAGCCGTGGTCGCCCCAGAGCACCACGACGGTGCGGTCGGCGATGCCGGCCGTGTCGAGGGCGTCAAGGAGCCGGCCGATCTGGGCGTCGGTGTAGCTGATGCAGGCGTAGTAGCCGTGGCGAAGCCGGCGGGCCACGTCCTTCGGGATCGGATTGCCCTGCGGGATGTCGAGATACTGATGGAGTTCGCCGTTGGCATGGCCGGCAAAGGCGGGGGCGCCCTCCGGCAGGTGATCGATCGTCGGCTCGGGGATCGCGGCGGGATCGTGGAGGTCCCAATACTTCTTCGGCGCCACGAACGGCAGGTGCGGCTTGAGGAAGCCGACGGCCAGGAAGAAGGGCTTGTCACCTTTCGCGAGCGTCGCGATCCGCCGAGCCGCCTCGGCGGCCGTGAAGCCGTCGGGAAGTTCGTCGTCGGCCTTCATGCTCACCTCGGTGGCGGGCCCCTTGCCCGACTCCGCCCGTGGCGTGCCGGTGGCGTATTCCTCGACGCCCTCGCCGAACTTCTTCGTGACATGGTTCGACCAGTCGTCGGGGTCGGTGTCGATGGTCCGCCCGTTGGGATACCAGTGCGGCTCGCTCCACGAGCGGCCGTCTTCGTAGCCGCGGTGGTAGATCTTGCTCAGCGCGGCGCAGTGGTAGCCGTTGGCCTTGAAGTGCTGGGGGAGCGTCACGCAGTCGGGGAGTGCCGTGCGGAAGTGCGTCTTGAGGTCGAAGACCCTCGTGGCGTCGGGCCGCTGGCCGGTCAGCAGCGACGTCCGCGACGGGCTGCAGACGGCCTGCTGGCAGTAGGCATGCCCGAACACCACCCCGCGGGCGGCGAGCCGGTCGATGTTCGGCGTCTTGGCGAGCGTGTTGCCGTAGCAGCCGATGTCGGGCCGCAGGTCGTCCACGGCGATCATGAGCACGTTGAGCGGTGGACGCGCCGCCGGCTCCGCCGCCGAGCCGCGGCCCGTGGTCACGGCGAGGCAGGCCAGGGCCACCGCCAGGGTTCCGTGTCGAAGCATGCATCACCCCCGGAGTCGAGCGTCGAAGCAGTTCATCTCATCGATCCAACCCGGTGAGTATCCCATGCCGTGGACATCGACCACAACCTGGAACCACGAATTTCAGCGAACGCGGCGCGGCGCGTTTATGACGTCGGCGCATGCCGGGGAAACTTTGCATCACGTCGGACGCGGTGGCTCGCGGCCGCCGAGCCAGCGGGCGACCGCCTCGGCCTGCGTGCGGACGTGAAGCTTCTTGTAGACGTGCTCGAGATGGGTGCGGACCGTGGCGAAGGACACGCTCAGCCGCGCGGCGATCTCCTTTTTGGAGAGTCCCTGCACGAGCATGTCGAGCACCTCCCGCTCGCGGGCGGTGAGCATCGAGGCCATCGCCGGTGCCGCGTGGGACGTGCGGGTGAAGGCCTGCACCACCTTCCGGGCGACCGCCCCGGTCATCGGCGCGCCCCCCGCCGCCACGTCGCAGACCGACTCGACGAGCTTGGCCGGCGTGATCGGCTTGACGAGGTAGCCGACGGCCCCGGCCGACAGCGCCTCGAAGATGGTGTCGGTGTCGCGGTACACCGTGAGCACGAGCGTCTGCCAGGGCCGGCCCTGGGCGGCGATGCGGCGGATCACCTCCACACCCGAGATGCCAGGCAGGTTGACGTCGACGATGATCACCCGCGGGTCGAGGTCGGCGAGCTGCTCGAGCGCCTGCTCGCCGCTGGAGAAGCTGCCGGCAAACTCGCAGACGCGGCTTTCTCGCAGGATGTCGCCGAGGCTCTCCCGGACGCGGCGGTCGTCCTCGATGACCGCGACGCGGATCGGGGGGCCCTCCACGGCCGCGGCGCCATCGTCTCCCCGGGGTGCCGTCACGTCAGACCTCCAGCGTGATGTCGACCGTCGTGCCGGCCCCGGGCAGCGACTCGATCGTCAGCCGCCCGCCCAACTCGTCCGCCCGGTGCCGCATCGTCGCGATGCCGCTGTGCCGGCCCGAGCCGTCGGCCTGGATCGCTCCGCTGTCGAATCCCCGGCCGTCGTCGAGCACCGTGAGCCGGAGCCGCCCTCCGTCCACGCGCAGGGTCACCATCACCTCCCGGGGCATGCCGTGCATGACGGCATTGTTGAGCGACTCCTTGAGCAGCATGCAGACGTTGTGCCGGACCCGCGAGGAGACGACCCGGTCGGGCACGTCGTCCGGCAGGTGCAGCCGACAGGCCACGCCCGCCGCCGAGGCGAACTCCTGGGCAAACTCGGCGAGGTACGAGACCAGCTTGTCGAGCGAGTCGTTGGCCGGATTCACCGCCCAGACGATCTCGTCGAGCGAGCGGGCCAGGCCCGTGGACGCCGTGCAGATCCGCTGAAACACCTCCCGGGCCGCATCGTGGTCGTGATCGTGGTCGGCGGCCAACGCCGAGAGGTGGGCGACCTGCGTCAGGCCGGCCCCGAGGTCGTCGTGGATGTCGCGGGCGATCCGTTCGCGCTCCCGCTGCACCTCCCGCTCCCGCGCGAGCCGCCGCCGATACCGCTGTCGCACGGCCGCCAGCAGGATCGCCGCCACCACGGCCGCCGCCGCCGCGCCGCAGGCGGCGACGACGTCTGGCCGCTGCCAGAAATGGGCCTCGACATCGAGGCTCGCCGCCGCTCCTTCGGTGGCGTACTTGCCGTCGAGGCTCGCGCGGACCTCGAACGTGTGCCGGCCGGCCGGCAGTCCGCGGAGCACCACGCGGCGGTCGCGGCCCACGCGGGTCCACTCGTCGTCCACGACGGGCGACTCCGGGGGCACCCCGCGCGACAGGCGGTAGCGGAACCGCAGCGCCTCCGGTGCCGCCATATGGAGCGCCGTGAACTCCACGGCGACCGACGTGGCGTCGGCCGGTACGATCATCCCGGCGGGCGTTCCCTCGACGGTGCTGCCGTCGCGCCGGGTGACGGCCAGACGCTCGATGATCGTCCGCGGGGCCGTCCGCCGCACGACCGTGGCCGTCGGGTCGAGCACCACCAGCCCCTGCGCCGACGGGAAGACCAGTTCACCCGACCGCCCGACCTTGTTGATCCGCCCCGTGCAGTCGGCATGCGCGAGCGGCCCCTCGGCGTCGAACCGGCGGAACATTCCGCGCCGGGGCGGGGACCGCTCGATCACCGCCAGATCCCCCGCGAACAGCCCGTCGCGGGTGCCCAGCCAGAGCAGGCCCGACGGCGCGTCTTCGATCTGCGTGATGGCCGCCTCGGGAAGGCCGTGGGTCGAATCGAACACCTCCCGAGGCTCGGAGAGCCGCATCAACAGCCCGTTGCCGCCAGCCCAGAGCGTGCCGCGGCGATCGCGATGAAACGACCACACGGAGCCTCGTGGCAGGCCCGCGTCGTCGAGCCGCCGCAGCGTCGTGCCCGCGGCGTCGATCTGGCTGATCGAGTCGTCCTGCCGGCCGATCCACAGGGTGCCGTCGGCGTCGGCGAAGATCGCTTCGACCACGCGGACGTTCGTGTTCGGCTCCGGGGCGGGCCGCGGGGTCGTCGATCCCGCGTCGAGAAAGAACAGGCCTTCCCCGCTGCCGATCCAGAGTCGCGTGAGCGGGTCGCCGGCGAACGTGGCGATCACCGCCATCCGCCGGGCCTCGGCGGCGAACAGCGACTGCTTCAGTGGGCCCCCGGCAGCGCCCTGCCAGAGGCCCGCCCCGTCGGTGCCCAGCCAGAGATCACCTCCCGACCCCACGAGGATCGTCTCGAAGCGGAGGTTCGCTGGTGTGTCGGGGAATGCCACGGGCTCGAACGCGGCGCCGCTGGCCGCGAGCCGGCGGACGCCCCCCTGCTCCGGCGTCACCCAGATCGAGCCGTCCCCCGCGATCCACGCCGCGCGCACTCCCGGCACGCCGCCAGCCGCCGGGATCACCCGCACGCCCTGCGTGCGCCGCCGGAAGCGGACGAGCCCGCCGTCGGTCGCCGCCCAGATCGTGCCGCCGGTGTCTTCCAGGAGCGATCGCACCGCGACGTTCACGGGTGACTTGCCGGTCTCGAGCACCGACCAGCGGTCGTGTCGGAACTCGCGTAGGCCCTGGTCACCGCCGCACCACACGCCCCCCGAGCGATCCACCAGCGCGGACCGTGTGAATGGCGGGCAGGCGGCGACGACCTCCCAGGCCTCGTCGTGCCAGCGCATCACCGATGACCCTGCGATCACGATCGGGCCACCGTCGTGGACCTCGAGATGGACAGGATCCTCCGGGTTGCCGATGTCGGGAAGCGGATGCGGCTCGGGATCCCCGCCGACCATCCGCTGCGGCACGCCCCCGACCACGGTCCAGCCCACGGCGTCGTCGTCGGCCGCTGCCCGGAGCGGTGTCGTCCAGCCTTGTGGCCCGTGGCAGCGGATGCCGCGCGTCGTGAGCACGTAGATCGTGCCATCGGCGGCCGCATGCACCCGCAGCATGGTCTCCTGGGCGTCGGCCTCGAAGTCGGCTCCCGGCGAACCTGCGTCCGCGAAGCGGATGCCGTCGAATCGCAACAGGTGACGGAAGGTGGCCACCCAGAGATAGCCATCGGGGCCCTCGGCCACGCTCTGCACGACCCGCTCCGGAAGGCCGTCTTCCACCGTCCACTGCTGGAGGCCGTAGTCATCGAGAAGGCTGCGCGGGGAATCCGCTGCGGACGCGGACCGGGCCGTGACGCAGGCCAGCACCACCGCGATCAGGCGGAGGCGCTTCCGGCGGTGGGCGATCGAGCGAGGCGTTCGGCCGGTCATGCGGCGGATCCAAAGGGGGTCGACCGCTGCCGCCGATCCCGGGCACTGCGATTCTACCGTCAACGACCGCTCGACACGGGCCGAGACGCCCTGCCCCCGCGCTCGGACGATCGTCCGATTGCCGTCCCTGGCCGTTCGTTTACCGTGATCGCGGCGGGTCGGGATCGGGGCACGAGGGGGAGGACGAACCATCATCATCGCAGAACCAGACATTGCCGGATCCGGGATGAGCCAGCCGGGGCGGCTCACGATCGGTTCGTGGGATCGCATGCGGACGCTGTTGGCGCTGCGTGCGGAGCGTGGTGAACTGTCGGCGATCGAGCGGCGCATCGCCGATTTCATCGTCGAAAACCCCCTCTGCGTCCGCGACCGATCGTCGCAGCAGCTCGCCAACACCCTGTCCGTCAGCCAGTCGAGCGTCGTGAAGTTTGCGAAGCGGCTCGGCTTTCGCGGCTATCCCGACATGAAGCTCTCGATCTCGGAGGCCTTGGCGCGGGAGGCGGTCAGCCAAGGCCCGGCCGTCGTGTCATCCGATCCCGACGTCGCGCGGGCGGAGGCGCTGTCGCGCGGGAAGGCGGCGGCCGACGACGAGACGCGATCCCTCAACCCGCCGGAGCGGCTGACGGCCGCCGTACGGCGGCTGGCCGACGCGGAGACGCTGTTCGTCGCCGGCGACGGCGGTAGCGGGCTGGCGGCCCAGGGCTTCGCCGCCCATGCCGCAGCGCTCGGGCGGCGGTGCATGGCCTACTCGCATCCCGCGTCGCTGCGTTCGGGGCTCTTGGCCGCGACCAGCCGCGACACGCTTTTGCTCGTCTGCGACCAGACGGACGAGGCCGCCTGGCTGCAGGCCTGCCGGGAGATGCGGGCGGCCGGCGGCGGGGTGGTGGTCGTCACGAAGCAGCGGTCGGAATCGCTCGCCGGCACAGCCGACGAGTGCCTGCTCGTCTCGGCGCAGGCGGCCGCGGCCCACGTCGCCGACTTGATTTACGAGTCGGCCGTGCGCCAACTGCTCGACGATCTCTTCCTGCGAATGCTCGCGATCGATCCCGGCGCGGCCGCCTCCGTCGCGGCCAACCGCCGCCGGTTGATGGGGGACGAGTAGCGGCATCCCC
>Ga0208864_1000248_pt1 | contig 17979 bp, 14 predicted proteins | sample CryBogmetaGMA05M_FD_184542 | JGI IMG/M metagenome (GOLD analysis project Ga0208864, IMG submission 184542) | Freshwater microbial communities from Crystal Bog, Wisconsin, USA - MA0.5M (SPAdes) | ecosystem: Environmental > Aquatic > Freshwater > Lake | place: Crystal Bog, Wisconsin, USA...
CTGCCCGCCGCGGGCGGAAGGCGGCTACCATCATCGGGCCGGCCGAGTGGCGAAACTGGCAGACGCACGGGACTTAAAATCCCGTGGAGAGCGATCTCCGTGCGGGTTCGATCCCCGCCTCGGCCACTGATGGAGCATCCTGCGGTCGCTCTTGCCCCGGTGGGTGTCCGGCGGCTATTTCCCCGCCCATGCCCGCTTCCTCGACGCCGCCCGATTCCGCCCCCCGGCCCTGGCAGACGCCCGTCTGGCTCCCCTGGGTCTCCGCGCCGCTGTTCTTCCTCCTGCCGATCGGGGGCTGCGGCGTCGCGGCCACGTCCCGCCGACCCCCGGCCGCCGACACGGCCGCCGCGGCCCATCCGCTTCCCGGTCCCGCACCGGTCGCGACGATGATGACGGTCATGACGCCGACGCGGTGAGCTTCCCGCCGTCCGGTGGCGTGCGGTCGTCCGGCGCACTAGTTTTGCTCGTGGGTCTCGAGCCCGAGCCCCACGGAGATTTTTCATGTCGCTTCGTTCCCGGATCGCGCTGGTGGCCGCGGCCCTCGTGCTCGCCGCCGTCGCGGTGAGCACCGTCCTGCAGACGCTCGCCGCCCGTCGCGCCATTCTCGAGCAGGCCCGGGCCGGTGGCGACGGCATCGCCGCCATGCTCGCGCGGGTCGCGGCGTTCGCCGAAGACGTGCCGCCGGCCGTCGAGGAAGAAATCGGCCGGCACATGCTCGCCGAGGCCCGGCTGCTCGCCGCCTACGTGGCGTCCGCCGAGAAGGCCGGCACGTCGGCCGAGGCGATCGTCGATCGACTCCGCAGCGTCACCGACGACACGGTGGTGGACCAGCTGATCGTCACGGGCACCGACGGCGTGTGCACGATCGACACCGAGCGGCCCGAGAAGCCGTTCGTGTTCCTGCCCGACGCGGCCCGACAACCCGAGGCCCATGCATTCCACCGTCTGCTCACCGGCGAGATCGCCACGCTCGTCCAGCGGGCCCAGCGACGCGACCAAGACGGCAAGGTCTTCAAGTACGCCGGCGTCGGCGGGCTCGACAAGCCCCGGATCGTCGAGGTGGGCATCGAGGCCACCTTCCGCGAGCGGCTCGACAAGAATCTCGGCGTCCGTCGGCTCGTCGGCGAGGTCGTCGGCGGAAACGTGAAGGAAGTGCAGGTCCTCGACCGCCAGCTGGTGCCGCTCGTCACGCGCCGCATCGACGCGAGCGGCTCGGCGACCGACGCCCCCATCGCCCTGGCCCAGGCCGACGCGGAACTCGTCCGCCAGAGCATGGCCGCCGGGGCTCCCGTAGGCCGGTTCACCGCCGACACCTACCGCGTGGCCGCCCCCGTGGCCCGGTCCGATGGCCGCTCGTCGGGAGCCGTGCTCGTGAGCCTGGCCACCGACTCCAGCCGCGACGTGCTCTGGTGGCAGGCCGCGGGGGCCGCCGCCTCCGCGTTCATGGTCGGCCTCCCCGGCGTGGTGGCCGCGATCTGGCTGGCCCGCTCGATTGCCGAGCCGGTCCGCCGGGCCCTCTCGGTGGCCGAGTCGATCGCGGCGGGCGACCTCACCCGCACGATCCAGGGGGAGGGTTCCCACGAAATGGGCCGGCTGCTGGGGTCATTCGAGCGGATGACGCAGTCGCTCGGCGGCCTGATCGGCCGCATCCAGGCGGCCGGCGAGCGGCTTTCCAGCGTCGAGGCCGACGCGGCGGCGGCGCTCACGCGGCAGGAGCGGGCCGTCAGCAGCGTGAACGGTTCGGCCAACGAGATCGCGGCGGCCGTCACGGAGATCTCCGCGACTGGCGAGCAGCTCCTCGATGCCACGAGCAGTGTCACCGGCATCGCCCGCGAGGCCGCCCAGGTGGCCGAGCAGGGCCGCGGCGGTCTGGAGAGCATGACCGCCTCGATGGAGCATCTCGATGAGGCGATGAACGCCTTCACGCGAAAGCTCGCCACGATCAGCCAGCGTGCCAGCGGGATCACCTCGGTGGTGACCACGATCGCCAAGGTCGCCGAGCAGACCAACCTGTTGTCGGTGAACGCCACGATCGAGGCCGAGAAGGCGGGGGAGTCGGGCCGCGGCTTCCGGATCGTGGCCCAGGAGATCCGGCGGCTGGCCGATCAGACGGCTCTCTCCACCAAAGACATCGAGCGGATGGTCCGCGACATGCAGGGCGCCGTGGCCAGCGGCACCATGGAGATGGACCGGTTCCGCAACGAGGTCAGCGGCCGGATCGGGGAGGTCGCCCAGGTCAGCGAGAAGCTCGGGAAGATCATCGAGCCCGTGCAATCGGTCACGCGGTCCCTCGAGACCGTCCACCAGGGCATGGAGTCGCAGTCCCAGGGGGCCCGGCAGATCCGGGACGCGATGGAATCGCTCCGGCATGACGCCGGCGAGTCGGCCGAGTCGCTGGCGGTCTTCTCCACGTCGCTCGCCGAACTGCGGCGGTCGATCGGGGAACTCAACGCCGAAGTCGCCCGGTTCCGGACCCGCGGCGACCAGCCCGAAGCGGCCTGAGCAGGCCGCGGTGGGCCGAACCGCCCGAAGCCGCGGACCGCCGCGGCATCAGATGGGTTACCTGCGGGCCTCGCCTTGGCGGGAGGCCTGACGGTTGGCCAGGAACCGGCGGAGCCCGGTGACAATCCTGGTGGCGGGCTGGGAGCCCGATTCCACGTGGACGGGCGTCTCGCCGTCTTCGGTCACGATCACCTCGACCGCCTCGGCTGGCAGGTTTTCGCCCCCGAGCAGGTCTACGGCCGCCCCGGCCGGCTGGCCAGTTGCTTCGCCGGATGACTCGTCCCGGGGCGGCACCTGGGCCACCACGAAGTTGTCGCGGGTGAGCGAGTCGAACTCGGGATCCTTGATGAGCGTCGCCACCCGGGTTTTGGCGGCGGAATCGCTCGGCCTGGAGACCAGCAGCAGCACCGGCTTGCGGCTGTCACGGGCCGTCTCCACCGCCTCGTCGATCGACGACAGGATCCGGCCTTCGTCCTCGGGGTTTTCCGCCAGCACCGGGGCCGGCACGTGCTTTTCGAGGGCCGCGAGCCAGGCCTCGGGCGTCTGGCCGTGATAGCCCGACTGGGCCGTGATCTTGGCCCCATCGGGGGCGATCAGGACCGTGTTGGGGAACGTCCGGACGCCGTACTTGATGCACACCCGGGAGCGGGCGTGCCGCTCCTCCTGGGAAATCCCCTGCTGGGGTAGGTCGATCATCAGGAGCACGACTCGATTCTCGGCCCAGGCGAGGAACTGCTGGGAATCCAGCACCTTTTTCTCGAGGGTCACGCAGTGGGGGCACCAGTCGCTGCCGGTGAAGATCGTGAGCACCGGCCGGCCGGTCTGCTCCGCGGCCCTCATCGCATCGTCATAGTTCCGCAGCCAGCGGTCGCTGGCCAGGGCCGAACCGGCCACCGCCAGACCGATGACCACTGCCGCCGCCAGGCGACCGGCAGCCACCATGGCCGCACCGGCCGCTAACTGAAACCTTCCCGTCGTGCTGCTCAGACTCATCGTCGCTTGCCTCCTTGCCGTCCCGTTCCCATTTCATCGGGTGGACTTCCTTCGGCCCGCGAGCATCCGCAGGCCGAAACGTGCCAGAAAGGTAGGCTGACGGGGGCTCACCTGTAAAACTGTGAGCCTTGTGCAGATTACGCACCTTACCAAGCCCCCCCACGCTCGACGTGGCTGCTGGACTTAGGTCAACCGTCGCCGCCACAGCAAAGGCCTCGAAATCCTTCGAGCCACCGGGCGACACGCTGTCTTTGGGCTGGACCGCCGGCATTCACGGGGGCGGCGGTGGCGGCTTGATCTGCATCCGCCCAGGGGCCGGCTTGATCTTGCGGCCGGTGGGCCGGGCGGTGAGGACGGCGATCCCCGCAAGCACCGACAGCACGAGCACGATCCAGAAGCGGAGGGGCATGGGCGAGTTCGCGAAGGAACGGCTGCCGTCGACTCCGGGACCGCCGGGCGGCACTGGCCGGAACGTGTCCAAGCCTACCGAAAAGCGGCGAGGCCCACCGTTGCCGGCGGGCCTCGCTTGATCGTCAGGTATCGAGTGGCGAGTTGGAGGCTCGCCGCTGCGTGGGGCAGGACGCGGAAGGTCCGTGCCCCGCGGCAGGGACGACTAGAACTGGAAGATGAAGTCGCCGCCGCCGAACAGCTGGCCGTACTGGTTGCCGGTCCCGCCGAGCTGGCCGATGTTGCCGCCGTACGGCAGCGGGCCACCCGGACGGTCGGGCGAGTACCAGTCATACCGGAGTTCCGGGCGGAAGACCCAGTTCTTGTTGGCCCGGTAATTGATGCCCCACGTGATCTCCCAGAAGTTGCCCTGGTACGGGCCACTCACGCCCCCCGCACCGCCATTCAGCGGGTTGTAGTTCAGGTTGCGGAGGGGATTGAAGACGCGGAAGCCGTTGTTGTCACGGAAGTACTCGAACCGCATCCCCGCCGTCACCTTGTCGTTGACCGCGTAGAAGAGGTAGTTCACGAGGCCGTACCACTGGGCGAGACCGTTGTTCCCCTGGCTCGCGGTCGGGGTGTACATGCCGTCCTGGAGCCCGAACTGCCAGCCGTCGTCGTTTTGGAACACGTACGTCAGCTTGTCGGTCAGCTTGTTGATGTAGACCGTGCTGATGTACGACCGATTCGCGTTGATCGCCCCACCGGCGAGCGGCCCCGCGAAGATGCCGTTCATCATGTTGCCGGAGTTCGTGAAGATCGTAAGCGCCTGGCTCTCGTCCGAGCTCTTCAACGTGGCACCGCCGAGGAAGCCGGCGTTGTTGTTGAAGTAGGGATACCAGGTGTTCGCCGCCAGCGACGTGCCCGAACTCCAGTTATCCCACCCGTTGATGACGCCGCCGAACCAGGTCAGCTGATCGTTCGCTTTCCACTGGGCCAGCATGCCCGTATGGGTGAACGGCTCGCCGTACTGGAAGGTGTCGTTGATGGTGTAGAAGAAGTTACCGACCGCCGGCACGACTTCGTAGCCGATCGGCGTGTAGAAGTGGCCGAACTTCGCCGACACGTCGCCGCGGCCGAGCTCCGCGTAGAGCTGCGGCAGGGCCAGGCCGTAGTACTTGCTCGAGGCCCACTTCGGCACGAAGTAGGAGTTGTAGACGTTGTAGTTGTAGGCATCGAGGCCGGCGGCCGTGGTGAAGGTTGTGTCGGTACCGTACATCAGGTCGGTCCGACCGCCCCAGTCCCAGTCACCCGACTCGGTGTCGAGCGTCCGCTCGTTGACGAGGTTCAACTGGTTCATCATGAACTGCCAGTTGCGGTCAACGAACGTGATCGTGCCGTTCCACGGGTTGCCCCAGTTGTTGGCACCGATACCCGCGGCGAGCCAGCCGTAGGTGTTGATGCGGCGACTGGTGAGAAACTCCGTCTCCAGGTAGCGGGTCGGCCCATCCTCGATCTCGGCCTCGGCCTCCTGCGGCGGCAGCGCGCGATATTCCTGGGTGTTCTCCTGCGGCACGTTCGGCAGCACCGGCGCGTAGGGAACGACGGAGTCGTTCTGGGCCAACTGGCTGTAGAGGTTCGGATCGATCCGCGACGGCAGCGACGTGTCGGCGGCATTCGCTGCACTCACGGCCAACAGGCCGCTGGCCACCCAGACGGGCAGCTTGAACTTGGCGAAACGCATGGCGTGATGAACTCCCGGTCTTCGGTGTGGATGTCCGGCCCGCGGTGCCGCGGCCCGGCGTGACGTACGCGAAACACGGAGGCCCACCTACCCGACCGCAGAATCCGCCGATCCGCGGCGGCCGAGTCCCCCGTCCCCGAGGTGGAGAATCGACACGCCGGCCACCAGAAAACCCCCGCGGCCCCGGGCTCCGGCACATCTTTCGCGACCGGACCCCGGCTCTGGCGGAGTCTGCGGGTCGGGGAAACAGGCCGGTCAGCCGGCCGGGGCGAAGGAGCCCTCGAGCAGGGCCGCCAGGAAGGCCTCGGGCCGAAACGGCTCGAGGTCGTCAGCCGTTTCCCCGACGCCGACGAACTTCACGGGCAGGCCGAACTGCTCCGCCACCGGCACGATCACGCCGCCCCGCGCCGACCCGTCGAGTTTGGCGAGCACGATGCCGGTGCACCCGGCCGCCTCCTTGAAGCCCTTGGCCTGCGAGAGGGCGTTCTGTCCGGCTGTGGCGTCGATCACGAGGAGCGTCTCGTGGGGCGCGTCGGGAATCTGCTTGGCGATCACGCGGCGGATCTTGCCGAGTTCCTGCATCAGGTTGGCCTGCGTCTGCAGGCGGCCGGCCGTATCGACGATGCAGATGTCGAAGCCCCCTTCGACCGCCTTCGCGACCGCCCGGTGGGCCACGCTCGCCGGATCGCAGCCCGGCTCGCCGCGGACGATCTCGGCGCCGAGCCGCCCCGCCCACATCGCGAGCTGCTCCACGGCCGCCGCCCGGAAGGTGTCGCCCGCCCCGAGCACCACCGTCTTGCCGTCGCGGAGGAAGAGTCGCGCGAGCTTCGCGATCGAGGTGGTCTTGCCCGAGCCGTTGACGCCGGTGACGAGGATCACCGTGGGGCCCGTGGCCGCGGTCGCGATGCCCGCCTCGGCGGGCGCCAGCCGCGCGAGCAGCTGCGTGCGGATCGAGTCGAGCACCACCTCGGGATCGACCACGCGGGCCCGGAGCCGGTCGCGGACGTCGGTCACGATCGCCTCGGCGGCGGACGGGCCCATGTCGGTCTTCACCAGCGCCGCCCGCAGCTCCTCCAGAAACTCCTCGTCGACCAGCCGGCCCTCGCGCTTGAAGATGTCGCGGACGTCGGTGGAGAGCACCTTGGCCGTCTTCGCGAGGCCCGACTTGAGCCGGTCGAAGAAGCCAGGCTTCGCGGCGGGAGCGGAAGCGGGAACGGACGCCGGCTCCGCCGCCGCGGTCTCGGGCCGAGGTTCGTCCTTGTCCTTGCGTCCGAAGCGAAACAGGGCCATGGGGCGTGGGTCTCCGTCGGGGCGTCAGCCGGCTGCCGGCCGCGACCGGCCGCCGCGGCCGTCGAGGATCGCGCCGAGGATGCCGGCCACGAAGGTGGGCGACTCCTGGCTGCCGTAGCGGCGGGCCAGCTCGATCGCCTCGTCCACCACCACCGGGCCGGGCGTCTCGGTGTGGAGGAGTTCGAAGGCGGCGATCCGCAGGACGGCCCGGTCGGTGGCCGCCATCCGCGACAGCCGCCAGTTAACGCTCCGGGCGTCGAGGACGGCGTCGATCTCCGCCTGGTGGCTCCGGACACCGTCTACGAGCTCGTCGGCGAAGGCCACCAGCTCGGCCGACTTCAGCCGTCCCTTGTGGAACCGGGCACGGTCGCGGGCCTCCACGGCGTTCAGTTCGCCCTGGTAGAGCGACTGCAGGGCCACCTCGCGGGCGCGGCTGCGGCGGCTCATGCGGCGCCTCCCGCACGGATCGCCTGCAGGAGCCCCGCCATCTCGATCGCGGCCGCGGCACACTCGGCCCCCTTGTTGCCGGCGTAGCCGTCGGCCGCGTCGCCACCCGCCCGCACCATCGCCTGGGCGAGGGTGTCGCAGGTGAGCACGCCGAAGATCACCGGCAGCGCGTGGTGGCGGCCGGCGGCCTCGATCCCGGCCGCGGCGGCGGTGGCGATGTGATGATCGTGCGAGGTCTCGCCCTTGATGATCGCCCCCAGGCAGAGCACGGCGACGTAGCGGCCGGTGGCCGCCAGCCGGTCGGCGGCGAGCGGCAGTTCGAACGAGCCCGGCACCCACGCGACGTCCACCGCGTCGGCGGCGATCCCCGCAGCGACGAAGCGGTGCACCGCGCCCGCGAGCAGGCGACGCGTGATCGAATCGTTCCAGCGGGCCACGGCGATGGCGACGCGGGCTCCGCGGGACGACGGCACGGCCGTGCCGTCGAAGACCGTGGGCGTTGAGGTGCCGCTCATGCCGCTGCGCTCACGACTTCAGGGCCAGGAGGAACTCGCTGTTCGACTTCGTCTTCGCGAGCCGATTGACGAGCAGTTCCATGGCGTCGGTGGGGTTCATCTCGCCGAGCACACGGCGGAGCACGCAGATCCGCCGATACTCGTCGGGTTCCAGCAGCATCTCCTCGCGGCGGGTGCCGGAGCGGTTGATGTCGATCGCGGGGTAGATCCGCTTGTCCACCAACCGCCGGTCGAGCACGATCTCGAGATTGCCCGTGCCCTTGAACTCCTCGAAGATCACGTCGTCCATCCGGCTGCCGGTGTCGACCAGCGCCGTGGCGATGATCGTCAGCGAGCCCCCCTGCTCCACCTTGCGGGCGCTGCCGAAGAACCGCTTGGGCCGCTGCAGGGCGCCCGAATCGACGCCGCCGGAGAGGATCTTGCCGGAGTTGGGCACCTCGGAGTTCCAGGCCCGTGCCAGCCGGGTGATCGAATCGAGGAAGATGACCACGTCACGGCCATACTCCACGAGTCGCTTGGCCTTCTCGATCACCATGTCGGCCACCTGGATGTGGCGGCTGGAGTTCTCGTCGAAGGTCGAGCTGATCACCTCGCACGATGGCCCCTTGACCTGCCGCTCCATGTCGGTGACCTCTTCGGGCCGCTCGTCGATGAGCAGCATGAAGACGTAGGCCTCGGGGTAGTTGACGAGCACCGCCTTCGCCATCTTCTGGAGCAGGATCGTCTTGCCGGCCCGCGGCGGGCTGACGATCAGCCCGCGCTGGCCGAAGCCGATCGGGACGACCAAGTCCACCACGCGAGTCGAGATCTCGTCGGCGGTCGTCTCCAGCACGATTCGCTCGTCGGGGTGCAGGGGCGTGAGTTCGTCGAAGAACACCCGGGTGGTGAGTTTCGCGGGATCCTCCCCGTTGATCGCCTCGACGCGGAGCAGCGCGAAGTAGCGCTCGCTCTCCTTGGGCGGGCGGATCTGGCCGGCCACGCTCATGCCGTTGCGGAGGCCGAAGCGGCGGATCTGGCTCGGCGACACGTAGATGTCGTCGGGGCACGACAGGTAATGGGCGTCGGGGCTCCGCAGGAAGCCGAAGCCGTCGGGCAGGATCTCCAGCGTGCCCTCGCCGAACATCAGTCCGTTGAGCTTGATCCGCTCCTTGAGGATCCGAAACACGAGGTCCTGCCGCTTGGCCCCGGAGACGTCGCCGAGGTTCTCCTTGCGGGCCAGTTCCACCAGTTCCTGCATCGAGAGTTTCTGGAGTTCCGCGATGAACGAGTCGCCCTTCTTGAGGGCCTCGTAGTGGCTGGTGACGTCGAGCCCGTCCTTGACCTCGGCGGCGATCTCCTCGGCGAGCGAGAGCGGTTCCCGGCCGGCGTCGTCGAGCGGGGATTCAGGGTTGGTGTTGGGCATGGATGCACCGGGTGCCGCGGCGACGCGAACGACGAGCCGAGTGTCGGCGTGACGGCAGGAGGGAAATGGGAGGAGCGATGTGACGAGAGGATCGCGACCGCAGCCACGTGTCCGCGCACGAGCGCGGACTGGCGGCGAACGGGCGGACGAGCAAGGAACCCCTGGCGTGAGCCAACCTTGAAAGGCGGGAGCCGACCGTCACCGCACGCGGGTTCGGGGGCTCATCGCCCCGAAATCGCCTGCCAGATCCGATCGACCTGGCCGGCAGTATAGGCTGGATCGCCCGAGGCATCCACGGACCACGTGGTCGCCCCGGCCGGCGGGGGGCGGTAGCCCCGCTCCCAGGCCCGATCCCGGGCGGCGATCTGCTCGGCCGACCAGCCCCGGGCGGCCAGCCGCAGCCGCCTCACCGATTCCTCACACTCCACCACCACCAGATGGGTGCAGAGGTCGCTCCACCCGGCCTGCACGAGGAGCGGCACGTCGAGCACGACGGAAGGCCTGCGGCCGCCTGACAGGTTTCCCGCAGCCTCGTCGGCGAGCACGCCCTGCAACCGCTGACGGACCCGCGGATGCACGAGCGCTTCGAGGGCCGCCCGGTCCGCGTCGTGGGCCGGCGTGCCGCCGAAGACCCGGGCGGCCAAGGCCGCCCGGTCCACCCGGCCCTGGGCATCGATGACCCCGCTCCCGAAGCGGGCGGCGATCGCCGCGGTCACCTCCGGATCGGCGAGCACCTCGTGGGCGTGGCGGTCGGCATCGACGACGGTGGCCCCGTGCTCCGCGAACCGCCGCGCCACGGTCGACTTGCCTGCCCCGATCCTCCCCACGAGCCCGATGATGATCATCTCATTCGCACTCCGCCCACGTGGCTCCGGACTGCACCGACACCTCCACCGGCACCTCGAGCGCGAGCGCGGCCTGCATCTCCTCCGCGACCAGCCGCTCGATGGCGGGCACTTCGTCGGCCGGAGACTCGAGGAGCAGTTCGTCGTGGATCTGGAGCACGAGGGCCGCGCGGCGGCCTTCGGCCCGGAGGCGGGCATCGACGCGGAGCATCGCGAGCTTGATGAGGTCGGCCGCCGATCCCTGCACGACCGTGTTGACCGCCTCCCGCTCCGGGAGCGTGAGCGTCATCACGCCGACGGAGTTCCGCCGCTTGGCCTTCTCGCGGACGCCCGTGATGGCGCGGCGGCGGCCCAGCATCGTCGTCACCTGCCCGTCCCGACGGCAGCGGTCGAGCACGTCGTCCATGAACGCGGCCGCGCCGGCGAACGCGCGGAAGTAGCCCGCGATGAACTCGCCGGCGTCGGCCTGCGAGATGCCCAACGCCTTGGCGAGCCCGAACGCCGACTGGCCGTAGAGAATGCCGAAGTTCACCGCCTTGGCGATTCGGCGCATCGCCGGCGTGACTTCGCTGGCGGGCACGCCGCAGACGGCCGCCGCAGTCCGCGCGTGGATGTCCTCGCCGGCGGCGAACGCGTCGCGCATCGCCGAATCGCCCGAGAGATGGGCGAGGATCCGCAGTTCGATCTGCGAGTAGTCGGCGGCGACGAACCGCCAGCCCGCCTCGCCCGGCAGGAAGGCGGCGCGGATCTCCTGCCCCTCGGCCGTCCGCGTGGGAATGTTCTGCAGGTTCGGGTCGCTGGAGCTGAGCCTGCCCGTGGCCGTTACCGTCTGGTTGAAGGTGGTGTGCACGCGGCCGGTCGCGGGATCGACGAGCGCGGGCAGTGCGTCGACGTAGGTGCTCTTGAGCTTGGTGTACTTGCGGTGCTCGAGGAGCTTCGCGGGGAGCGGATGGAGCGGCGCGAGCTGCTCCAAGACCTCGGCGTCGGTGCTCGGGCCCGTCTTGCCCCGCTTCACCACCGGGAGTCCGAGTTCATCGAACAAGATCGCCCGCAGCTGGAGCGGCGAGGCGATGGAGAACTCGCGGCCCGCCAGCGCATGGATCTCGCGCTCCAGCGTCGCGAGCCGGCCCGCGTAGTCGGCGGAGAGCGCGGCGAGCTTCGCGGTGTCGACCCGCACGCCCCGGCACTCCATGCCCGCCAGCACGCCCGCCAGCGGCATCTCAACCGTCGTAAACAGTTCCTCGAGGCGGTCCGCGGCGAGAGCTGCGGGCAGGAGAGCGGCCAATGCGTGCACGAGCCGGCCATGCGTGGCGGCGGCCGCGGCATCGACGGGACGATCGACGACCACCGCGGCCGCGGGATCGACGCCCGCCACGCCGTGGCGGACCGCGGTCTCCGTGAGGCCGAGGTTTCGCTCGCCGGCCTCGAGGAGGTACGCGGCCAGCAGCGTGTCGAAGGCGGCGCCACCGAGCCGGATGCCGAGCGTCCGCAGGGCGACGTCCTGCCGCTTGAGATCGTGGCCCCGCTTCGGCACCGTCGGATCGGCGAGCAGCGCGCGGAGGTCGTCGTGGGAAGCGAGGGTCTCCGCCGGGAACCAGATGGCTCGGTCCGCGGAGGCGATCACCGCCCCGACGGGCCGTGAAAGAATCGTTGCCTGGGCTGGCGACGCGACGGCGATCGCCAGCGGCCCCGCGGACCGCAGGGCGGCCACCGCCGCGGCGATGCCCGCGGCGTCGTCCGGCTGCTCGACGGGCCGCGGCTCAGGCTGGGCCGGGGCGGCGGCCTGGGCCGGCGGGGCGACGGCGTCGTCCTCGAGGTCGAAGAGCGTCCGCGGACCGGCCTTCCGCGCCGCAGGGGCCGCGGCGGTCACCGGCGTCTTCTGGGGCGTCGCGCCGCCGCCCTTCACGACCCGGCCGAGCAGGCTGCGGAAGCCGAACTCGCGGAGCAGCCCGCCGAGCGCCTCGGCATCGGGCGGATGCAACGCGGCGGCCGCCCAGGGCACGGCCACGGGCACGTCGGCGTCGAGCCGGATCAGCTCTCGGCCGGCCCGGGCGGTGTCGGCGTGGGCGCGGAGGTTTTCCTTCCGCTTCGCGCCTGACACGGCGTCGATGTTCGCCAGCAGGCCGTCGAGGGTGCCGTGGGCCTGGAGCAGCTCCGAGGCGATCTTCGGCCCGATGCCGGGCACGCCGGGGACGTTGTCCACGCTATCCCCCACGAGCGACAGGAAATCGACCACCTGGTCGGGCCGGATCGACCACTCGGCCAGCAGCTCGTCGGTGCCGAGCGGCTGATTGGTGCGGAGGTTGAGCAGACTCACGTGCGGTCCGAGCAGCTGCCGCGCATCCTTGTCGGACGTGGCGATCGTGCAGTCGCCCCCTGCGGCGACCGTCCGCGTGGCGATCGTGGCGAGCACGTCGTCGGCTTCGAAGCCGGGCGCCTCCAGGCAGGGAATGCCGAACACGGCGAGGAGCCGCCGCACGAGCGGGATCTGCGGCACGAGGTCGGCCGGCATCTCGGCGCGGTTGCCCTTGTAGTCGGCGAACTTCTCGTGGCGAAACGTGGGCCCCGGCGGGTCCATCGCGCAGAGCAGGTAGTCGGGCTTCTTCTTCTCGATGATGTCGAGCAGGTCGCGGGTGAGCCCGAAGATCACCGACACGGGCGTGCCGTCCGGCGCCGTCATCTCGGGCAGCGCGTGAAAGAGCTGATAGACCCGCGAGAGCGTGTCGATCGCGAGCACGGTCTTGCCGGAGAGGTCGGGCGTGGTGGCGGCGGGGGCGATGGTCATGACGCGGGTCAGCATAGCGGGGGACGGCGCGCGGGCGGGCCGCTCCGGGGCACGCCGCCGGCCGGAGGACCATGCTCGGAGCCGGCGGCACTTGTGATTTCAAGGCTCCTGCGGAATGTCGGCGTCTTGCGTCCACAAGTGTCACCGGCTCCTGCGCGTGGCCTCCGACCGGCGGCGTGCCAAGTAGCTGGGCCGCATACGTCTGGGATGATTTCGGCGGAAATGGTGACAGCCACCAAATCTGGGCAAGGTGTGGATTTGCCTGGATTTGGTGGCTGTCACCTTTATTGCCAACGGACGAGCGAGGGGCCGCCCATGCCCCGGGAGCCGGCGTTGCCGACCAGCGCAGCCAGAATGGCGAAGCGCAGTCGGCATCGAGCGAGCGGAGGGCCGGAGCCCGCAGCGAGCGTCCGGCGACGGGGCGTGGGCGGCCCCGAGCGGCGAACCACGCGAGATCCCCATCGCTCACGCGATTGGGCTTCCTGATGGCCGAGCGGGGCGGCGGACCGGGGGCGGGTCAGTCGCCGCTCGGGGGCTCGTACTCGAAGTCCTTCCACTTCATGGCGCGGCGGAAGGGCTCGATGCGGAGCACCACTTCGCCGTTCTGAAAGATCCGGACGGTGCCGCTCGTCTCGCTCACCGCCACCGCCACGCTCTTCGTGCGGCGGGTGATCGCGGCCGCCGCCCAGTGGCGGGCGCCGAGCCCCTTCGACACCGAGACGTTCTCCGCCGAGGCGTCGATGTAGCGGGCCGCGGCCTCGACCGTGCCGTCGGGGCCGATCACGAAGGCGCCGTCGAGCTGCGCGATCTCCTTGAGGCCCTCGCGAACCCGCGGGTCGGTGAGCCGCCGCTCGGCGCGGCTGTAGCCGCGGACGGGATCGAAGCCGGCGGAGTGGCTCGACTGCACCACCTTGCGGGTGTCGCCCACCACGAACAGCGTGCCCACCGGCTTGCCCTCGCGGCCCTCGCGGCCGATCTCCACGGCCAGGTCCACGACGAGTTTGAGCGTCTCCAGCGGCACTTTCGTCTCGAGGTTGCGGAGATCGCGAACGGTGAGCTGCCCGAGGTGCTCGGCGAGGCGGAGGAGGCTCACCGAGTCGATCGTGCCTGCCTCGAAGCCGCTGTAGACGGCCACGACCTGCGCCTCCGGGGCCACCATCTCCGCCGCCACGCATTCCAGGAGCGCCTGCGCGAGCCGCTCGTGCACCGGCAGGCCGGCGACATCGAGCGTCACCTGCTTCATGCCGTGGTCGACGGCCCCGTCGAGGTGGGCCGCGTCGTCGGCCGCCACGAGCACCGGGCCGGAGTGGGCCAGTTCGCGGACCCGTTCCCAGTCGAGCCGCTCCTCCACCAGGAGCAGGATCGCCTCGGCCGTGGTCGACTCGAACAGCCGGACGGCCGTCTCGAGCAACCGTTCGAGTTGTGGAGTGACTTCGGCGGCGGACATGAACCCGCTCCCTGCAAAACCGTGGGCCGCGGGTCGAGAAGGCCGTCCGGAAAGGACGGCACGGACGCGGCACCCCGCCGCGGAAGCGTACGCGGGGGCCGGGGGGCGTTCAAGGACGCCGCCTCAGCGCCGCGTCGTCGAACCTTCGGCCTTGCCGGCGGCGGACTCGGGCTTGTCGGCCATCAGGGCCGGCTGCTCGGTCGCCTTCATCGAGCCGCTGTAGGCGGCGATACCGCCCGGCAGCACGGTGCCCCACGCCCGCTCCTGATAGATGTTGAGGGCGTGCAGCGCGTGGCCCAGTGGACCGATCTTCCATTCCCGCGACGGCTCACTCAGCAGCGCGCCGCAGAGGAACTCGGCGGCCGCCACGACCCGCGATTCGTAGAGGCGTTCCTGATCGAGCGACGACACCAGCCACTCCAGGATGTGCCCCGTGGTCTGGATCTTCCGGTCGATGTCGTCGTCGCGGTCGGCCGGATACTTGAACCACTCGGTGCTGAACGAGCCGTCGCCGTTCTGGAGCTTCGTGAGGGCGAAGTTCTGGTAGTCGCGAACGTACTTGTCGGCCCGCAGGTAGGGGCCGTCGAGCTCGCCCGTGGCCCGCAGCCGCCGCTGGCAGCCGTACGCCAGGCCGTACAGACGGTGGGTGCCGCCGCAGGGTGCGCCGCGGATCGGCTGGACGATCTCCTCCTCGACGAGCCGGGGCAGCGACCACTTCTCGCCGTCGCGGCTGGTCCAGGTAGCGTCGGTGGGAAGGTAGTGCGCCAGCGCGATCAGGGCGAACGTGAGTTCCGTGTTCGCCTTGCAGGAGAGTTTCTCCTCCTCGATCAGGTCGGCCACCGTGAACTGCTTGCCCTGCACCGTGAGCGGCGAGTTGGCGGCGACCCGGCACTGGGCGAGGATCGCGAGATACTGGGCCGAGTGGCCCTGCACGCCCACGCCCTTGAGGGCCACGACGCGGTCGTCGACCGCGGCGAGCATCACCTGCCCGCGGCAGCGGCCGCCCATGTTCGACCAGCCGATCGCGCTCGCGAGGTCGCCCGATGGCCCGCCGACGCGGATCTGCGTGGGGATGCCGAAGGCGATGAAGCCGTGCATCACCTCCCAGGGCGTGTTCTGGGCCGTGTTGAGCGGCCGCCGCTGGTAGGTGGCGAGCGTCTGGGCGAGCCGGCCGCGAAGCCGCTCGAAGCGGCGCGTCTTCGGCGGCGGAGCGCCGGTGGCCTGCAGGCGGGTGACGACCAGCGGCGGCGTCTGCCGTTTCGCCGTCGGCGCCGGGGCCACGATCGCCGTCTGCGGCCGCGCCGGCTTCGGCTTGGGCTTGTAGTCGGGGTTGGTGGCGTCATCCACCACCTTGCTGGCCGCGTCCTTCAACTGAGAACCCATGGCCACCGCGTCGTTCCACGACGGCGCGCGGGGCGCGACGGCCGGCGCGGCCGCGGTGGCTGAGCGGGCGGCCGGGGCCGGCTTCTTGCGCTTCTGGGACGCCAGGCGGTCGGCCTCTTCCTGGGTGGGCGGCTGCGGCAGCGGGATGAAGGCCGGTGTGGGCTCGACCTTCTTGATGATGCCCTCGAGGAACCTCCCGGCGCGGTTGCGGGTGGGCGGTGCGGCGGAGCCCGACCGATCGCCGGCCGTGACCACGCAGCACACCGCCAGCACCACCGGGAGCAGGCTCGGCCACCCGCCAGGCGTCATCCGCGGGGCAGGCACGGACGGACTGGCCGCCGGCATCGTGGCGTGGTGGTTGGGCATGTCGGGCTGCGGTCGGGACTCGGAACGCGGTCGTGTGTTCGGGGTATCGACCGCCCCGCCGCGCGAATCATGGCCACCGACACCACCGGCCCGAGGGTCGGGGCAGATTACCGTCTTGCGCCAGCCCTCCCCCCTTCACAGCGAGCCGCCGCGAACTCAGAAGAGCTTGCGAAACTCCTCGGCGATCGACCACTCGGCCGCGGAGCCGGCCGGATCGGCCGCCCATTCCCGCCACTTGTTGACGTCGTCGCCAAGATCCCGGCCGCTCACCTTCTTGAGGGCGCCGACCGCCCGATACTGGACCGCCGGATCGGAATCCTCCAGGGCCTTCGCCAGCACCGGTACCGCCTCCTTGTCGCCCAGTTCGCCCAACTCCCTCAGGGCGCGGAGCCGGACGTCGATCTCTCGGTCGGTGCGATACCGCGTGGCGAGGTGCTCGACGGCCTCGGGTCCGCCCCGCTTCCGCCAGGCAGAGCAGGCCGCCATCCGCACCCGCTCGTCGGGATCCTCGAGGGCCCCGGTGCAGATCGCCTTGGCCGCCGGCGTGTCGAAGTCGGCGACCATTTCGAGGATCGCGCTGCGGACGCGGGCATCGTGCTCGCCGAGAACCTCCTCGGCGAGTTTCCGGGTGAACTCGACCTGATCGGCGTGGCCGCCGGCCTTCGCCTTCTTGGCGTCGGCCGCGAGCTCCTCGATCCGCTGGTCGGCAGTGGGGCCGTATTTCCGCTCCTCGGCGAGCGTCTTCTCGCTCGTCGTCAGCTTCTTCCAGGCCCTGCAGCCGGTGAGCGGCAGGCAGGCCGCGATCACGGCGAGCCACGCCGCGGCGTTCCAACGGCTGAGGTTCATTCGACGCATGGCGACGATCTCCGGGGGCTGCGGAGACTAGCGACGGCTCGACGGCCGGTGAAGGCCAGCCGGCCGGAATGCCCTTCCCTTCCGGCCGCCGACCTGCTTGCATCCGGTCAGCCCGCTCGAGGCGCCAACCTGCAGGTTCCGGATGTCGCCCCTCATGCCTCGCCTGCCCGTGTTTCCAGCCATCGCGGTCGCGCTGGCCGGCTGGGCGGCCGCTGCGGAGGCTCCCTCCGTCGCCCCGCCGCCGATGGAGCAGGTGACCGTTCGCGGCCCGGGAGGCCTCCGCACCCTCACCGGCGAGGTGGTCGTCGAGGCGGTGGACGGCGGCATGCTCCTCGAACTCCGCGACCAACGCTGCGAACTCGTGCAGCCGGCGGCGGTCGTGACCCGGGAGCGGGTCGCCGAGCCGCGGGAGCCCGACACGCCCCGCGAACTGGGGCGGCGGATCGTGGCCGACCTGCCCCCCGGCTTCGAGGTGCACGTCACGCGGCACTACGTGGTCTGCTTCGACACGTCGCGCGACTACGCGAAGTGGTGCGCCGCCCTCTTCGAGCGACTTCACGACGCCTTCGGCAACTTCTGGACGAAGGCGGGACTCGAGGTCATCGATCCCCCGCGGCCGCTGGTGGTGGTGATCTTCGCCGACCGCGCCGCCTACGAGGCCCATGCCGCGGGCGATCTCGGGGCCGCGGCCGATCGCGTCGTCGGCTACTACAACCTCCTCTCCAACCGCGTCACCACCTTCGACCTCACCGGCACCGATGGCCTGCCACGGCCCCGCGGCGGCACGGCGGCGCAGGTGATGGCCAGCCCCGCCGCCGCGGGCCTCGTGGCCACGCTCGTGCACGAGGCCACGCATCAGATGGCCTTCAACAGCGGCATGCACCGCCGGCTCGCCCCCGTGCCGCTGTGGCTGAGCGAGGGCATCGCGACCTACTTTGAAACGCCCGAACTCGACAGCGACCGAGGCTGGCGGGGCATCGGCGCGATCAACCGGCCGCGACTCGACCGCTTCCTCGCC
>Ga0208864_1000249_pt1 | contig 17977 bp, 28 predicted proteins | sample CryBogmetaGMA05M_FD_184542 | JGI IMG/M metagenome (GOLD analysis project Ga0208864, IMG submission 184542) | Freshwater microbial communities from Crystal Bog, Wisconsin, USA - MA0.5M (SPAdes) | ecosystem: Environmental > Aquatic > Freshwater > Lake | place: Crystal Bog, Wisconsin, USA...
GGGCGGGGCCGTGCCGCAACTCCTGACGGGGCAAGGGTTTACGTCAACCGCTGTGGATCAGGGGGTAAAAACAGCGTGCGTTTCCATCATGGGTGAGCATTCAAGCCTCCCCATTCCTGCCCGTTCGCATGCTCTGTGCATGCTCTGTGCATGCTCTGTGCATGCGTGGCATGCCCACAGACTTTATGGCCTATCCCCCTCACCATGCATGCATGGCGTAGGTGAACAATTGTTCCATTCTCCCCCTGCCGGTGAACAGGCGTACAGCATGGGCCAGATGCGTTTGGACCTTGTTTTTACGGCATTTTCGGATTTTTGGGCCGGTCGTGGCTGTTCGTTCGCCAATGTGTTTTTGTCGGGTCGATGGTGCCGCACTTCGCTGCACCACCCGACGCAGGAGTCCACATCATGGCCCGTGCCACCAAGTCCGCCGCCGTCAAGTCTGCCCCCGCTGCTGCTCCCTTCACGGATGCACAGATGGCGGCTCTCGGAGCGATGCTCAAGTCTGTGCTGGCGGCACAGTCTCCCGTAGAGGCGACCGTCAAGCCTCTGCCCGTAGTCAAGGCGGAACCCGCTTCCCCTGCTCTGTGGGCGAACCCCTGCCAGTTGGGCGAGGGGCGGTTCCTTCTGGAGACGTTCAATTCGCAGAAGGGCAAGCCCTACTGCAAGGCGTACAAGCTCAAGGGCGACAACGGTCGAATCGGCCGGGATACCCCGTGCTGGTTCATCGACGATCAGGCTGACGCCGACAGCGTCAACGCCACCATCGGCTCCCTCTACCGGAAGATCGTCAAGGCTTCCCGGTAGTGCGTCCTAGCAGACCGCTCCCCTCTCAGCCCCCTGCCATCCCTCACCGGATGGCAGGGGGTTTTTTGTTGCCTTGTCATGTCGGCAAGGCCGGTTGAATGCGTTTCTATCTTGGAGGCTTTCCCATGTCTGCTCCCTACTCTGCCCGTGCCACCCGTACCTATCCTTCCTTCGCAGTGGCCTACGATATCGAGCATCTCTCCCCCCTGTTTACTAGGGGTTTGAGGGACGCAGGAAGATACGTTGTCACAATGCGTCTGCCGCATTCCCACACTGTGGAGCGTAGGTGGGCCGACAGCCTGCCCGATGCGGAAGATATCCTGCACGACATGATGAACGACGGGCGGCAGACATGGGGCAGGAACGATCCCCACAAGTACCGCATCCGTGATCTCTCCCTGACCAAATAGCCCTACAACAAGGGAAATGATCAGCGGTTTCTAGACCCCTCCAGCAGGCTCCAAAACTGGGCCTGTTTGGAGGGGTTTTTTGTTGGCCTGCCACAGGGGTAGGCCAGACACAAACGCCCCTTAAAGCGAAGGATTCGAGCAATGTCTACCTATCTGGTCATCGATGGCCCCCGCTACCCCGACACCTGCGAACACGGGAAGGAAACGTATGCCGCCACTCTGCAAATCGAGACGGCACGGGATCACATCGGCGCTTACCGACACATCGTGGTGGATGTGTACGTCATCGCCTCCCCTAGATGGGGCGACACCAAACTCTGCATTCGCTACGGCGACAGGGAGAAGTACCTGTCCTACGAACTCGACCAGTTTCTCTGGCGGCAGGGTGTGAAGACAGAGCAGAAGCTGCCGTGCGGCGAGTCCACTAGCCCCATCAATTACGCAGTGTTTCGCTTCCTGTTTGAGTGCGGGAACCTCTCTTGGAAGGCATCGAAAGTACTGGCCTAGTCCCCTTCACAACTTCACTTCACATCCCATCAGAAAGGCATGAGCAATGCACAAGGAAATAGCAGACAAGTGGGTGATCGCTCTCCGGTCTGGACGGTACGAACAGGGAGTCGGGAGCCTGCGGATCGGCGGGGATTACTGCGTTCTCGGCGTGTTGTGTGACGTTCACAAGACATGCTGCCAGATCGAGCCGAAGGACGATGCGACTCTCCCTGCGTGGAGGGCCAACTACGCAGGAATGTTCGAGTACCTGCCAGACCGCTCCACAGACAAGGACGGTGCCTGTGCCTTCCTGCCTGACGCAGTCAAGCAGTGGGCCGGGACTCGGAAGCGTAACCCAGTGGTCAACGGTGAGTTGCTGTCAGACCTGAATGACGGCAGCACATCCGGCCATGTCGGCAAGCACACGTTCGAGCAACTGGCTGACCTGATCGAAGCGAACTACCAAACCCTCTGAATGAAAGGACGATCCGATGAATGCAGAGATTGCGAAGGTGTGGTGCGATGCCCTCCGATCTGGCGACTACCCCAAAGGGAAGGGTGCGCTGCTGGATCAGGGAAGGTACTGCTGTCTCGGGGTGCTGTGTGAGTTGCATCGGCAGGCCACTGGCGGCGGCGAGTGGCGTGAAGGTGCGATGGGATTCAATAAGCGGGAGCCGCAGCTTTATGCGACATGCAGTCTGGATGGTGGATCGGATATCCAACTGCCCGTCCTAGTACGGGACTGGGCAGGGCTGAAGGTCTGTAGCCCCAGCGTGACGCTCGGGCTGGAGGAGATTGAATGTGAACCGGGATTCGTGGAACTGTCCCGACTCAACGACGGCGAGTGGAAGCGGGAGCATGACGCATACCCCAAGCCGCTGTCCTTCGCAGAGATCGCTGACCTGATCGAGAAGAACGTGGCGTCCCTTTAACCCCCTGAATGAAAGGCTGATTCGATGCACAAACACATCATGGAAAAGTGGGTGGCCGAACTGCGGAGCGGGAACTACGAGCAGAACGCAGGGAACCTGCGAACCGGCGACGGTTTCTGCTGCTTGGGTGTCCTCTGTGACATCCATCAGCGGGAGAACGAAGGGTGGGTATGGGAGACAGCAAGCTGGGGCGACGGGGCGAAAGCCTACCGACAGCCGAAGGACTACATGAATGACCCGGCAGTGACAACGCTGCCGGTCCCTGTCCATGAGTGGGCTGGGACGCAGTCAGTTTCTCCCTCAGTCCCAATCGGTTCGTTCGATGAGGCAGAGGATGAAGTCAGGAGCCTTGTCAAGAAGCTGGCGCTGACACGAACGGAAGGCATCATCGGCCTTGCCGACCTGAATGACGGAGGCATGTGCTTCGATGGACTCAACTTCGAGCAGATCGCTGATGTGATCGAGCAGAACTACCCAACCCTCTAAGAGAAAGGCACTTCACATGAGTCGGACCTATGCCCATATGCCAACTGCCCGCTTCCGGCTGGAGAACCGGCCCAACACTCCCACTCATGGGAGAGTGGACTACTGCCATGTCGGGATCAACACCCGACTGGTCAGCAAGACGAAGCGGGACCGGCTGACCCTGATTAACACGCTGTCCACCATCCGCACCCTGCGGGATGCACGGAGGGCGAACGGCTAGTCGGTAGCACACACAACTCGATGCGGTTTGGCCGGGCAACACGTTGTTGTCGCGGCTTTTTTCGTGGACTTTTCTAGGAGTTTGAGCATGAAGATCGCAGACGGCAACGACAAGCTTGGCAAGGGGTGCGTGGTGGTGAGCAGGCCGGTCGGTGACACCTGCCCCCCCACCTGTGCCTTTCTCGACAACGGGTGCTATGCGGAGGCGACCGAACACCGCTTCCCCAATGCCAGAGAGGCAGGCTTTCACAACCTGATCACGGAGAAGAATCGCATTCGCTCCATGATTCTGGACGCCAGCCGCCGGGAGAAGAGCATCCGCTGGCATGAGCGGGGCGACTGGTTCAAGGATGGCGAGATCGACATGGACTATGTCGAGAACGTGACGGCAGCATGCGACAGCATCGTGGCTGATGGGCATGCACTGCCTGAGATGTGGTGCTACTCCCACATCTACCACCCCGTGATCGCTGAACTGTCCCGGTACATGCAAGTCTACGCCAGTGTCCACAACGCAGAGGACATCGAGGTGGCTCGGGCTGCGGGGTTCACGCTGTTTGCCATGTGCGACAGCGACCAGAACGTGGCGGCGAAGCGTCCCAGAGGGAAGGCGAAGGCTGACCAGTGGCGGCAGTCCCTGCCCAAGCTGGTCGTTCTCTACGACATGAAGTTCGTGACCTGTCCTGAGATTCGCAGGGGCCGGGAGGAGGTCACCTGCACCGGCACTCCCGATTCTCTTGAGTGCAATCTGTGCGTCAAGGGTCTGGCAAATGTCCTCTTCCCCTCCCACTGAGGTACCCAATGAAGAACCGTCTTGACAGAGGACTTACACAGGAAGGGACACCCAAACAGGAGGGCACGATGCCAGAAGAACACTGGAGCGGGGAGATACCAGCACCCCTGCTCGACAACCTAGTCGCGGTCGGCTTTGACGAAACGGAATGCATGAACCTGCTGGTGGTGATCGCTCGGCTGGGCAGCAGGCTGGAGGCAGACAAGAAGCTGACAGTCAAGGACATGGCTGTAGCACACGGTCTGCTGTGCCGCTTTGCCGAACTGGTACCCGCTGTGGTGAACGAGATCGTCCATCAGTCAGCGGAGAAGTGGATGGATGAGAGGCGTGAGTCGCTCCAACCCTCAGTGAACTGAGGCGGGGCAGGATCGATGTCTGAATGCGGGGGCTGGCAAGGTGCTGGCCCCCTTTCTTTTCCACGAAGGGAACTTCACATGACAGAGCATCAAGTTTCGACGGCCAACCAGAGCGGCATCGTGCTGTGGGATGCGGGCCAGGTACGCAAGGATGCGTTCGACGCAGCGTTCCTGTCTCGCGGTCTGTCCTCCCTGCTGCCACGCAAGGAGAAGCGGAGCATGGCCCTCCGCAAGGCACTGGTCGAGTGGCTGGAGTCGAAGACACCCAACAAGGGGCGGCAGTCCAAGTACGACCTGAACCCACTGAACTCCCGTGTGCTGGGGTTCGAGGCTGTCCTCCAGTCCAAAGGCGATGAGAAGAATCTCCACGCCTACCAGTTCACTGCGAAGGTGCGGCCTGATGACACGGTGGTGGCGACTGCTGACGGGATCACGCTCGGCTACGTCATGGATCAGGAACTGACGGTGTCCTACCAGAATCAGTTGAACTTCTACTCCGCTAGCACGGTGGGTTCGCTGCTCGTCAAGGCAGTGCTGCACTGGGTGGGTACGCCGATCAAGCAGCGTGGCAGTGCCTACTTCCTGCCTTACACGTTCGTTGATGAGTACCGGTCGCTCGCCAAAGAACTCGAAGCGTCACCTGACAGCGAGCTTGTGATGCACCTCGTCTACACCGTGATCGGCAACGACGATTACACCGCTCGCACTGTGCTGAGTGGCTTCAAGAACCACACGACGGCACTCATCGACGAGATGAATGCCGACCTGCTCGGCGGCACGGCAATGACCAAGCCGGGCTACGAGAACCGGGTGGCGTTCCTCACTGAGCAACTCAAGCGAGTGCAGGAATACCAGTCCCTGTTCGGTGCCAACTTGAACGACCTGACCACTGCCATCGAGGCGCTGAAGACCAGCCTCCAGATGGCTCGCCTGAATCAGATGTCCGTCTAGTTTCCAGCCCCAACCCGAAAGGATTCCCATGAGACTCACTGAGATTCGCAGTCGCAACAACATGATCCCCTCGCTCGTCAAGCAGGGGGCAACAGTCGGGATGATCGCACGGCAGCACCGGCTGCGACCGGGCTACATCCAGCACATCCTCCGACGAGAGGGGCTGGAGGCGTGGCAGTACAGCACGAAGGCTCGGGACTCGATGATCCGCACCCTTCGTAGGGAAGGGTTCAGTCCTGCCGAGATCGCGGAGGAACTGGGCCTGACCGCAGCCCGCATCAGTCAGATCGCACCGATGTCCCGTCGCCGCAGAAGGAGGGCGCAGTAATGCCAGCACCTCGACTGACAGAGAAGGTGAAGCGTGGCCTGTTCAAGATCGTGGCACGTTCGGCCACCGTCATGGAGGCAGAGTACCGCGAGGGACAGATGGAAAAGGAGGAGCGGGAGCAGGTTCTCGCCGCCTCGAAGTATGTGTTGCACCACTTTCGGAAGTTCGCAGACAACCCCCAACAGGAGATCAACCATGAGTGATCGCATCGTCATCAGCAAGGGCAGCAAGTTCAAGATCATCCCCATCCAGAAGGTGGAGCAGTTGGTCAACGACTGTAGTTGGTGCTGCAAGAACGAACCCTACCGCAGCCGCCTTTTTGCGGTGGGCGAAGAACTCATCTGCGCTGGCTGTCACCAACGACTGTGGCAAGCATCGGAAGAGATGTACCTCGCACTGTGCAAGGCATACGAGGCGCTGAACCTTATCGAGCGGCACAAGGTTGGTGACACAGACAGTTATGCCATTGCATCTCAGGTCGGCAAGGCAATCAACGCAGCGGTAACCGGCAACTGACTCTCAGAAGACACGCAAGTAGTTCGATTTACCCAACCCTTTCTAGGAACCCAACGAATGCACGATACTATCCACACCAACGATCCCTTCTTCATTGCCCTTCAGGTTGTCCCCTCGCTGGCTACCGGCGGGGTGGGGGTTGGCAAGACCAGCATCGGGCTGGCTATCAACAACAGACTGAAGCGGCGCAGCATCCTGTTCATCTCCAGCCAGAACTCTGCGGAGGACATCGGCGGATTCCCGTCTCCCGATGTGAGCGACGGGGTGGTGAAGATGCTTCCCCCCTACTGGTTCGAGACTCTGCGTGAGCCGGGCGGGGCGTTTGTCGCTGACGAGGTGACCACCAGCGATGCACACCAGCGGGCACCGCTCCTCTCCCTCTTCACTGAGGGCAAGGTCGGTCAGTACTTCGCCCACAAGGACACGCTGTACTTCGGGTTCTGCAACCCGCCGGAACTGGCACCCAACGGCAGTCCGCTGGAGCCTGCGATGGCGAACCGCTTCTTCCATTGGAACTGGAAGATGGACACTCAGGCGTGGCTCGATGGCGTCCTCGATCCCATCACCCCGCTGATCTGGTCTGTGCCTGAATTCCCCCTCGTTCCCTCTGACTGGCGGGAGATGCTGGGCAAGTGGGCCACGATGGTCGGTGAGTTCCTCCGTTCGCACGGCAACCTGTACGAGACGGTGCCCCGTGATGGCGAGATGGCCTTCGCTTCGTACCGGACATGGACGATGGCGATGAAGTGCCTTGCTGCTGCGGATGCAGCGGGCCAGGAGATGTTCAGCAACAACACGATGGTGCGGGCACTGGTGGCTGGCTGCGTTGGCGAGAACAACGCCAACCAGTTTGTGCAGTGGAAGAAAGAACGTGACCTCGTCAACATCGAGGACTTGCTCGATGGCGAGGTGACCTTCAAGCACAACGACAATCGCCCCGATGTCACGCTCTGCGTGGCGGCGGGTGTGACCTCCGTGATCTGCAACAAGTCCAAGTTCACACCGGACAGGTGGGACCGGGCCGCTGCAATCATCGGCAAGATCGGCACTGAGTGCAGTCCCGAGATCGCACTCAAGCACAACGCCAGGCTGCGGCAGGCTGCGATCATGCACGGTTACAGCCCGAAGGCTGCGGCACTGAAGCCGCTGCTCGCACTGATGTCCACCATCGACGAACTCATGGCGAAAGGAGGTGCCTGATGGGGCTGGCTGTCAACGCCATCTGGAAAAAGCTGGAGGTGAACTCGGTGTTGGATGTGTCTCGCTACTCATTCTCCACCAAGAAGAACATCCATCAGTACGCCAAGCGTTCGATGGAGCAGGCTGTGGACTTGGCAATGCAGGAGGTTCACAACCTCAAGCCCGTGATGGTGAAGGTCGAGAACCCAAAGTCGCATGCCACTGAGACTGTGGATGCGGGGCCAATGTGGTCTTCGGTGTGGGTGCAGATGGACGGCGACCGATGGACGAACGCTAATGTCTGGTTCCTGACCATAGGGATGAGACGCCTCCCTCAGAACCTGGACTTGGGATGGACAAAAAAGCCAGTCGCTCCGTTGCTGTGCATCGACCGCGAGTATGGAGTTGAGCTTGGACTTACCCCCTTCATACAGAAGTTTGGTTCTCGGGGAGGGGACGAGACTTACCGGAAGCTGCGACCAGCACTCGATGAGTTGCTGGAGCATGCGTTGCAGAGAGCAGAGTTTTACAAGGCATTCAGACACTCAGCATAGGAGGACATGCAATGGGACTGACGATCAACAAGTACTGGCGTAACTATCACATCTCGATTGGCAGCAACTTAATTAACGACACGGAAACTACGCAAGGTCAAGTGTCGAACATGGCACCCCGTGTTCGCATGGCAGAGGAGGCCATCGACGTTCTGCTGAATGCAGCGCAGGCTCTGACACTGAACGAGAGGCTGCGGACGCAGAGTCGTTGGGCGTTTGCACTGCTCAATGTCTCTCTCACCAGAGTCTGGAGTGGCAAGCGACAAATCTGGTTCTTGGATACACACCGCTGCCCAGACGGACAGCTTGCTCGATGTATCAATCGTCCATACGGGAACGGTGATGTGTCGGTGCCGCTACTGCGAGTGAACAAGGACTTCTCGTTCTCCGCTGGCATCGTTCCTTTCTTCGACAACGCGAGGGTATACAACTCGATGAAGGAGGAGCATACGAAGCTCGACAAGGCGATGAGGCAGTTGCACGACTACGTTGCAGACAAGATCGAGTTTCGCAAGGCATTCCGTCACACCGCATAGGAGGATCACACATGACAGACAAGTGGACAGAGGGCAGATCGCGGTTGTTCCAGTTCAGGAAATCCGCAGCCGACTCGCAGGTCTATCTGGGGCAGACGGTGTACGCACTGATCCCAGTGGAGCGACCGGGCATCGGCACGATGGCAGTCGATAGGTATGGCAGGTTGTATTACGATCCTGCCTTCGTGGCAAAGATCGGCATCCCGACAGGGCGGTTCGCCATCCTGCATGAGACACTGCATGTTGCGTTCGATCACGCCGGGCTGGGCGAGAGGATTCTGGGCAGGGCACCCACCCCCACTCAACTCAAGGCGTGGAACTTTGCCTGCGACATGGTAGTCAACGGCATCCTGCGTGACTTCTGCAAGGACGCACCGGAAGGGATCATCACTTGCGAGCGGATGTGCCTGCCGCCCAAGCTGTCGGCCATCGAGTACTACCACCTCTTGATGAAGCAGGAGGAGCAGCAGCAGGATTCCCAAGACAGCGACGATGACGAGAGCGACAATGAGGAGGACGAGGAGTCGGACTGGGACGAGGACGAGGAGAGCGACGAGCTTCCCGAACGCAGCCACCGTGACACGGAGGACGATGACGATGAAGAGCAGGATGCTGATGGCGACGGAGATGGGGATGATGATGCCGATTCGGATGATGCCGCTGATGATTCCTCCAGCGACGAGGAGGATGAGGGCAGCGACTCTGGTAGGGGCAAGGCGAGCAGCGATGGGGAGGGCGAGGCCGACGATGAGGGAGACGGAGACGGCGGCGATGTCGAGAGCGATGGTGACTCTGGCGAAGAGGGAGGCGAGGGCGAGGGCGAAGGCGATGACTCGGGAGATGTGACCGACCATGCCGGTAGTGGTGGTTCATGTGCCGATGGTCAGCCCCGTGACTACGAGTTGCCACCCGACGAGGCTTGGGAAGACCGCGAGTACACGATGGCCCATGACCTCGAAGCTAAGTGCGAGGAGGTGGGGTGGGGCAACGTGCCTGGAGAACTCCGCAAGGTTCTCGACCAGAAGTTGCGACCACAGCCTGATCCCTTCGACATCCTTCGTGCTGCTGTGTGCAAGGCTGTTGCCTCCCCAGTGGGGGCACCTGCCAAGACATGGAAGAAGCTGAAGCGGAAGCAGATTCACGGCGGCATCCGGCTCAAGGGGGTGAGGTCCGAGACACCCAACGCAGTGGTGGTGATCGATACCTCTGGTTCGATGTGCTTACCAGAGACACAGGCTCGGTGCCTGACTGTGGTGGCACAGGGATTGAAGCGACTGCGGCGGTTCAAGGTGATCTGCGGGGACACACGGGTCACCTCGAACAAGCATGTCCAATCCCTGAAGCAGGTGGACTGGCAGGGTGGTGGCGGCACCAGCATGAAGCATGTGCTGGAGACAGTGGACAAGGAGGACCGACCGGATGCCATCATCCTTGTGACTGATGGCGAGACTGACTGGCCTACCAAACTGCGGGCAAGGCTGGTCATTGCGTTGACTCACCCCAATGAAACCCCAACATGGGCGAAGACCACAATGGTCGGCCCGAAAGGAGCGTGACGCATGTTGGATTTCATCTTTGGCATGGTGCTTCTCTACCTGATCTTTTGCTCTGACGATTTCATCAAGTAACACCCAACAAGGAACCAAATACAATGCTACCGGGACACAAGGGAATGGCCTATGGATTCTGCATCGCATACCGCCAGCCCAAAGCAGGCGAGTGGACTATCGACAGCCACGATGACAAGGAACTCGGAGTTCCAGCACACTACGAGTTGATCGAGGAGGCTTGCGACAGAGTCGAGTACCTTCGGAGGTTCGGTTTCGAGTGCAGAGTTATGACGCTGCTGTCGGAGGCAGGCGATGATGACCGTGCAAAAACTTCTGGGAGGCCCGAACTCACATGAGCTTCATATATCTTTACGGCAGGCATAGCACCAACAAGCAGAGCATGACGGAGGATGTGCAGCGAAAGGCTTGCGAGTCCTACTGCAACACCTTCCTGCTCTCACAGGATGGGGTGGAGATAGGCGAACCGTCCTGGCTGTACGATGCGGCAGTGTCAGGCGGCAAGCCACTGGCCGACAGACCAGAGGGCATGAAGTTGTGGGCGCTGGCCCAGCCGGGAGATCACATCGTGGTCGCCAAGCTGGATCGTGCGTTCCGCAGCATCATCGATGGGGCACAGACCATCGAGTTGTTCCGGGCGAAGGGCATCTTCCTTCACATCCTCGATGTGCGGGTGGATACCTCGACCTCGATGGGCAAGTTCATCGTGAACGTCATGCTGGCGTTCGCCCAGTTGCAGAGGGAGTACGTTTCTGAGCGGACGAAGGAGGTGGTCCGACAGAGGAAGGAGAACCGGCTCGGGCATGGCAACACAGTCCGCTATGCACCGTTCGGATGGGAGCGAAAGGGCAAGCCCAAGAACTTCTACCTCGTTGAGAGCGACGAGGAGCGGGCACAGATCGCTCAGATGGCAGCGTGGCGAGCAGCAGGAGAAAGCTGGGAGTCTGTCTCGTCGCTGTGCAGGCGTAACAGGTACTGCAAGCTGCGAGGGTGGGCACCAACCACCTGCGAGTTGGCAATCGAAGCTATGAGTCGCGGGTTTCCGAAGGCACATCAGGCATCGAAGAAGAAACGCAGTCCCGCAAAAGCGTGAGTGCAGCGTCCAGCCTACGCTGCAATGTGCGAGGGTCACGCCCAACACTCCTCGCTATCTCTGTGATCTGCCGTCCAACGACCACTGATTCGTGGACAAGCTGGCGGGTCTGTTTATCGAGCGTCTCCATGCACTCGGTTGCAGACCCCCAGCTTGGTTGGATGGCCTTCTTATCCACCCCGTACTGAGCCTTGCTGTGGGCCGGTACCTCCACCCTCCGCTTCTCACGCAGTGCCACCTTGCGGAGTGCGTTGTGAATTGCCACCGTGTAGTAGGTGGACAGCTTGCTCTTACTCGGGTCGAAGTTGAATGACGCAAGCGTGACAGCCACCATCGCAGTGGACCGGCTGTCTATCACCGGGCGATACCGTCTCAGGCTGGCATGCTTCAGCCAGAACGCATGGATGGCGTTGTCTATCACCATCATGGCCTGCTCTGCCAGCATCTGCTGCTGCTGCGTCAGGCATCTGACGAGGGGCGCTCTGCTCATAGCGCCTTCCATTCGTGCCGCCGCCACGATCTGGCACAGTCGCGTTCGTGGCACCTCTCGCACAGCGGCGTGTCCCGCAGCATCCCGTTGCAGTCATGCTTGACTGTCGCGGTAAACCCACACTCACCGCAACGCAGATCGCCACTGACGGATGCGGGCGAGCGAGGCGTCGTACTTACCGGCGGGGCGGGGGGTTTCACCAGCCGTAACGACAGCCTGTTCTTCCTCGACAGGGGCTGGCTGTTCTTCCGGCTCTTGGATTGCCGGGCTTTCTTGCGGAGTGGTGGCATCCTGCCTGCTCCCGGTGGCACAGGCTGGCAGCACAACTGCCAGCGTCACCAGAAGGATCACGCCCACCACCCCGCGAGGGCATCCTTGCCCACTGGGGCTGTCCCTGCCAGTGACCTTCACCATGATAGAGCCTGCGCTGCCGGGTGTCTATACAAACGTCCAGCACTGCACTGGACACACCCGGTTTATGGCTTGCTATCAGCGATCTCCAGCAATTTCTGGCGGGCTGGCTCGGGGCTGTACCCCAGTTCGTCGCAGCACTCATCGAACGACAGCACCCCACCTCCACGCACCCACTGCTTGGCTGTGAATCTCTGTGCTGCCACCTCCTCGCGGAAATACTTCCTCTTCCGCGAGGTGGGCCTGCCTGCAAGGGGGTGATCTCTCCTGCTCGATCCGTCAGGGTGGAACCCACCAAGAAGACTGGCAGTGTGAGCCAGGATCGCAGCACACAGAACGTGATAGCCGCCCTCTAGTTCACGGGCGGTAAGACATCTTTGTGGGGAGGGAGCCTCATCACAAGGAAGTCCTCTGGGCGATGAAGCCATCCCTCGTACATGTGCCACATCAGCCCGCTCCATTGATGGTCTGTCAACATCGGGCGAGAGTTCATGTGTTCTTTTCGTCTTGTCCATAGGTATATCTGCCCTTCTTCGTACAACCACAGGTTACGGTACGGGCAAGCCCCCCCGTCACCCGGCCTAGAACCAGTCGCCTCGAACGCTTGGACCCACTCTCCCGCTGGAGGGGCAGTCAAATTCTTGCTCATGTCTGAACTCTCGCTGCTTCGGGTAAGGCACCACCCGGTCCACGCAGATCGTCGTTCAACTCTGGGTGCCGTACTTCGGAATCTATTGCATAAAGCAGGTTCCAACAAGCGGCTGCGAGGTCATCATCCTCTCGATTTCCTTCGAGGTAGGAGTAGATGTGTGCGATGGCATGATTCAGGAACACCGACACGGGCAGGCCACGCTCCGCATTGAACAGACCGTGTGCCTCCACTCCCATGTGTGCCCGCTGTGCAAGGCGGGCCAGCCCGACCGGCGACAGCAGGTCATACCGCTTGTCGGACGGGCTGCGTGTCGCCCCCGTAGACCACTGATGCTTGCCGTCCTTCAGCACTGGTTGACTCAACATAGTTTCCTCCTAATAGAAACGTGTCCATCTTCTTGAGAAGCTCCGGCTTTACAACGAAGCACTCCTTCCCGTAATCACCCAAGTCCTTGAGAAGGCTGGGCCTCTTCTTCACCTCGCCCGCATACACCCAGCCGCGAATCCAGAATTTTTCTGGGCCTCCGGTAAGCAGCACAAACTTCCTGTCATTGATGTCTTCGTGGTGGATCAGCAATCCCTGCCAGTGCTTGCGTCGAGAGCGAACCTCATACGGGCCGACATCGCCCTCGCTCTTGAAGGTGTCGATTGACATGGGCCAGTACATCTTCATCGCTTTTGCAAACGCACACTCGCCACATGCACCCATGATGTGTGCCTCTAAGCTGCATGTCTCTTTCGGCTCCTGCATGCCACTGCTTCTGCCTTTCCTCAACACTTGGGAATGGCGACTGGACCCTACATAGGAAGCGGCTTGCACCTCATACCATTCAAGAGTGACCCACTCTGGAATCATTGCTTGCGCTCCTTCAGTCCTGCGACCATGTGCATCACAAGCGGCACCAGTTCGTTCAGCCTGACTGTGACCAGCCAGTCGGTGTTGTTCTTCCGGTGGCAGATGATCGGAGTCTTCCCCTTCTTGAGTGCGTCGAACTGGGCATGACGCATGGCAGCGTGGAGGTTCAGGTTCTGCACCCGCTTGCACTCGATCAGCAGGCCGGGCAACTCCTCGACCTCGACATCGCTGTCGCTGTTGATGCCGCAGTGCTGCTGGCTACGCTTCGCGGTGAAGCCCATCTGATGGAACTGGTCTGCCAATTCCCGCTCGCCCGCTGCACCCTTCTGCCTGCTGTTTATCGGCATGCTATCTCCCTGCGTTGTACTTGCGTTCCTCGATCACCCACTCGGGCAGCGGCATCGGGTCTTCCTTCAGCCCCACCTTGCCCATCAGCCTTGCCAAGAACGGGATGTCTACCTCGCCGTCCTCTTCCAACTTCGCCTGGAGTATGTGGCCCAGCGACAGACTCTTCTGACCTCCACTGTGATACCCGTAGTGACAGTCGGCACAGACAAGGATCAGGTTCCTGTGATGGTGTGGATCACGCCCACGCCTGCCCACGATGTGATGCAGTTCGCATCTCCTGCCCGGCCTGTACTTCCGCCAGTAACACACGGCACACCGCTCGCTCTGGATGGCATACAACTCCAGCCACTTGCGGTCCTTCTCCTTGCTCATAAGCTGGGCACCTCGCCCAGCACGGGGTCTTCCTTCCACTCGTCGCCGCCGATGATGCGGGCGCGGGTGAGCAGGAACTGGTAGTACCCCTTGAGTTCTTCGATGGGGTAGTCCTGCTCCCGCTTCTCCACCTCCTTGAGGAAGTAGTACGAGTAGAGGGCAAGCTCTGCGGCGAACGTCACAGTCTCGCCCCGCCCCTCGATCCCAAGCTCTGCCCGCACCATTGCACCGTGCTGGTAGGCTATCCACTCATCGAGCAGCACCAGCGGCATGGCTTCCCAATCCCCCTGTGCGTCGAGCAGGTAGGTCTTGTACACTCGCCCCCGCTTTGACTTCGGCACCGCAGCCGCAACGTCCGACAGCCGGGTGTTCTTGGTCAGTGGCACACGCCAGCCCTCGCCGCCCAGCAGGTAGAAACCTCTGGCTTTGCTGGTGGACAACTGGCTGGCGAGGAAGTGGCTGCCTTCATGGGCCTGCGTGATTACGTCGCTGGGTTCTCGGGGGTCACGGGCGTAGTTGGCGTCACGCTGCGACAGCCTTGAGAGGATGTCGTGCAGGGTCTGAGATTTCCCTGCCTGCACCTGACGCACCGGCTCCTTGCACAGCGCGACGATGTCCTCCGCTCTCGCCGCGACGGACAGCCCAACAAGCACAATAGCCAACGCAACATGGTGACGCATCCTTGCTCTCCAGAGTTACCGATCCATCGAACACCTGTGTTATCTACCCCTTGTCAATAGGTTGCTGACGGATTTCCGCCAGCCTCACCATCAGCCGGTAGATGTCTGCGTTGGGTGGCAGGCCAGCCAACACAAGACACTCTGCTACATCTGTCTTCAGCCGCCGCAGTTCCATCGTGGCTACATCCAGCTTGGCGTTTGCCAGTGCCAGCCGGGACTCGTAACTGCGTATCATCCGATCAACATCAACCCCTTCAAGCGTTTTGCTCATTCTTGATCCTCTTGAGTTCTCGGTGTACCGCTGCGACCAACCACTCAGTGCCAGGACTACGCTTCGCTGTCGTGACCCACCACTTGAGATAGTCAGCGGGTATCATCCGCAGGGGGATGCCCTTGTATTTGCCGTAGATCATGCGGGCTTCACGCCGCTTGGGAGTGGATGCCTCGCCCTGCTTAAACAGGTTCACATACTCCGATGACACGGTCGCACGGAACACAAGGCTCTTCCTGCGTTCGACAAGCTCCTGCTTGGCACGGATGGCATCCATCGCATCCCGCCTCTTCTCTTCCGCGACAGCTTCATCGATGGCTTCAATCGTGACAGGCTCGTCGCGGTTGATCCGTTCCTCGATGTACCGCTCACGCTTCTTGGTTGGCGGCACGAACGCATCGGCGGCACAACATATCTGGTGATGCTTGGAGGCGTCCGTGTAGTCGTACACATCCCCATGTGGCTTCTCTGACTGCGAGATCGCATGTCGCCGCAGGTAGTCGGTGGGCCTGCCCTCGAAGATGCCGTTGTTGCAAGGACGCAGGAGCCTGCCCAACTGCTGGAGGTACTTGGGCAGCGAGCGTGTCGGTCGCAGGTTGTGAATCTCCTGCACCTTTGGGCTGTCCCAGCCGGTGGTCAGACAACCTACGTTGACGATCAGGCGGGTGGCACCGGACTCGAAGCGGCGCATCTGCTGCTCCCGCTCCTTGTCTCCCATCCCCTTGCCAGTGTGTACCACCGATGTCGGGATGCCATGCCGTCCATCCAGAATCTCAGCCAGCTTGGTGGCATTGGCAATGCTGGTGGTGAACACCACACCCGGCTTGCTGTGATTGGCAGCGATCATCGCCGCCGACTCCAGCATCACACGCTCCTCTGCCAGAGCCTTGTCCAGTTCCTCGACAAGGAAGTCATGTCCACCGTATGACGAGGAGAACCGGCTCATGTCCAGTTCTTGCAGCACACAACGGCGGGCCTTGATCGGCACCAGCCAGCCCCACTCGATGCCCTGACGCACCCCGATGGACACTGGGTGGCAGGCATACTGGGTGATCGGGCTGATGCCATTGGGCCTGAAGTGCGGCGTGGCAGTGAGGGCTGCGATCTTGATGCCCCTCTCACGCAGCAGGTCGAGCAACCACTGGAACCGCTTGCCCATCGCATAGTGGGCCTCGTCCACAATGAACAGGTCTAGGTGGTCGAGGAACCGGGTGATGCGGTTGTTCGACAGCAGCGACTGGAGGCAGGCCACCGTGACAGGAGCGCCGGGTGTGGCCCACAGGTCGGCCTGCTCGATCTCGGGCGAGTACCGGCGATACCGCTTCACTGTCCCGGCAAGCTGCCTCATCGTCTCCTTGATGGGAGTCGAGATCATCACCCTGTCGTAGTTTGTGGAGAGGTCAGCCGCCACCAGCGACTTGCCAAGCCCGGTCGCTATCTCCGCAAGACAGCTTCCGAACTTCTCGCATGCCTCATGGATTGCCCGCGAGGACAGTGCCTGATAGTCACGCATCTGCATAATCACAGCCTCCTGCTGCTGCTCTGGCTACTGGTGAATGCCTCCCTATCCACGCATTACAAGCGTGGTTCACCGTCCATCTGGACTGAATCTCCTTCGTCAGCTTGCCCCAGATTTCCTCTTGAGTCGGGTCCGGTCGGCGGGCTTGGTTCTGTTTCGGGACTACGTCGTTTCCATTTTCTTTTCGCACGCGCTGGACGAACTTCTGCCTGTCGATCCCCATCTCCCGGCAGACCAGTGTTGCCGTCTCCCCCGACAACACTCGCTGCTTCGCCGCTTGGAACCTCAACTCCATTTGCCAGCGTGTCACCCTTCGACTCCTCCATGAGTGCAAACAAATCCCTGCCAACGACCATCGCTTGCAGGGTGCGAACCTCCTCGATCAACTGCGGCAGGTAGTGGCGGCACACCTGCACTGTGGACGTTGGGTCAGTCACACAGTCATTGCTCTTCGCCCAGCGTTCCAGGCGGGCCAGCAGTTCGTCAGGCAGCATCAGCCACCTCCTCTGCGTCCTGTGCGGCAAGAGCCTTGAACTTCTCAAGCTGGCCTTCGGTCATCTCCCCCTTCGCCACACGCATGGCAACGCGAGCGACAACCTCGTTGCGTTCCTGTGCGGTCTTCGCACCCTTGAGCTTCTGCAAGGCGAGTTGCTCAAGACGCATGGCACTCATGCCGTCTGTCTTCGCTGCGGCGGTTGCACCGACACCGTCATCGTCTGTCTCAGCAGCAACACCACAGAGGGCTGCGATGTGCATCCTTCTGAAGTAGGTGCCGTATGACAGGTACTCTTGGGGACGTTGAGGATTGGCTGCGATCCTCGACATGGCCCGCAGGAACTGGCCGCTGGAGTGCATCAGCGTGGTGACCAGATACTCCTCGTCGCCAATGACGATGGGGCGACTGCTGACAGCGATGCCCTCTTCGCAGTTCGCTTTATCGACTGCCTCGAAGACGGCATCCAAAGTGGCGTACTTGCCGTAGTTCGACTTCGCATCCTTCTTGACTGCACCGTACTTCAGCTTGGCACGGCACATCGCAGCACAGATCATGTCCGTGAACTCTGACTCCGATGCAGGCCACATGGTCTTCTGAGCAGTGAGGCGGGTGTCGCGGACTGGGGGCTTGGACTCTTCCATGAGTGGGTTCTCTCGGGGGGTAGGG
>Ga0208864_1000252_pt1 | contig 17901 bp, 17 predicted proteins | sample CryBogmetaGMA05M_FD_184542 | JGI IMG/M metagenome (GOLD analysis project Ga0208864, IMG submission 184542) | Freshwater microbial communities from Crystal Bog, Wisconsin, USA - MA0.5M (SPAdes) | ecosystem: Environmental > Aquatic > Freshwater > Lake | place: Crystal Bog, Wisconsin, USA...
CCATTGACTCGATCCGGCCGCATGGCCGAGCTGATAGCGAAACGAGATCCAGTCGTGCGCCGCGTTCCAGCCAAGCACCGGGACAACCGCCAGCAATGCCACCAGCACCGCGCCCCAGAGCGCCGGGCGCAGCAGCACCCGCCAACCATGCGCGCGCACCAGCGCCAGCGCGCAGCCCAGCGCCAGCAGCACGGCTGTGTATTTGGCGAGCCCGGCCAGTCCGAGACAGACACCCAGCGCCAGCCACAGCCCAATCCGGCGTGATTCGGCGGCGTCGCACAGACGCCAGGTCAGGATCATCGCGGCGCAGGTCAAGGGCGTGAGCAGGCTGTCGGGGACCAGCGCCATACCCAGCAGATTCGGCACCGGGCTCAAGACCAGCAGCAGCACCGCCACCCCGGCCCGTCCTGCCCCGTGCAGCCCTCCGGTCACCGGGCTGCGCTTCGCCCCTTGGCTGTCGAGCGCCGCCGACAGCGGCGTGTGCGCATAGAGCAATCCGGTCAGATGGACCACACCCCAGGCGGTGAGCAGCCAGCAGAGCATCGGCACGAGGCGCATCAGCAGATCGCTGCCGCCCAGCATCGCGCCCGGCCACTGTACCCAGCCCACCAGCGGCGGATGGTCAAAGTAGCTCCAGTCAGGGCGGCTGCCGTAGACCGCGTAGTGAGCCTCATCGGGCGACAGGCTGAGCACGGCTGCCAGCACCAGGTGGGCCAGCAGCGCGCCGAGCAGCAGCCAGCGTGAAGCTCGCTCGGGCAGCGCAGCATTCAGGCGATCCTGCCAGCCCATCTCAGGCCCTCCTTTCAGGCACGGTCCCGGCCCCCCGCTTCAGGCCCGTTTGGGCCGCAGCCACACCAGGTAGGCGGTGGCGAGATAGTTCCAGAAGGTGCCGATGATGATCCCGGCCAGGCCTGACACCAGCCAGCCGCCGCTGTCGCCGTGGACATACGAGGCGACGCCGATATTGGCCACGGCCCCCAGCCCGCAGGCCGCCATGAACTTGATCAGCCCAAGAAGCATCGACCAGCCGCGCAGCCGCTGATCGCGATAGGTCAGCGCATTGTTGAGCAGGAAATTGCCCACCATCGCGACCATCACCGCGCTCGACTGGGCCGACACGAAATCGCCGCCCAGCCCGAGCACGAGTCGCAGCACCGCCAGATGAACCAGCACGCCGGATGCGCCGATCGCGGCAAACGAGACGAATCGCGGCGAAATGAAGCGGCCGATGGTCTTGTCGGCCAGCAGCATCAGATAGTCCCAGGCGACCCGGTTGTCGAGCTTGCTCTCGCCGGCCACGCGGTTGCGAAACACATAGGGCAGCTCACGCACCCGCAGCGGCGTGGGCGATGAGGCCAGCAGATCGACCAGGATCTTGAAGCCGATGCTGGAGAGCCGATAGACCGCCGCTTCGAAGGCCTCGCGGCGGATCATGAAAAAGCCGCTCATCGGATCGGCCAGTGTCAGACCCAGCACACGCTGGCTCAGGCGCGTGGCCACCGCACTGATCGACTGGCGCGAGGATTGCCAGTCACCGACCGCGCCGCCCTCGACAAAACGCGAGCCCACCACGATATCGACCGGCTCATCGCAAAGCACGCCGAGCATGCTCGGCAGCAGGCTTTCGTCGTGCTGCAGATCGGCGTCCATGACGGCAAGGTACGGCGCGCCGCTGGCCAGCATGCCCTCGACGCATGCACTCGACAGACCGCGTCGGCCGATGCGCCGCAGGCAACGCACCCGCGGAAAACGTCGCGACAGGGCCTGCAGCCGGGCGGCCGTGCCATCGGGCGAATCATCATCAACAAAGATGACCTCGAAGGCCACGCCCTGCAGCACCCGCTCGAGTCGCCCGAGCAGTTCCTCGACGTTGTCGATTTCGTTGAAGGTCGGGATGACCACCGCCAGTTCGACCGGCAACACATCACGGTCGGCATCGATCATCAAAGCGTCAAACATCAGTGAAATTCCCGCTGGTACCCCGGGCGGGACTTGAACCCGCACGCCTTGCGGCTGCGGATTTTAAGTCCGCTACGTCTACCGATTCCGTCACCGGGGCCAAGTCGCTGTGCTGCGGCGGTCCAGTCGGTCGGATGACTGTCGCGCTGTCGAGCCGCCGCAACCGCCGAGTATACGGTTGCCCGAAAACGATTGCCGCAGTACAGAAAGCCCGCATCGCTGCGGGCTTTCAAGCGGCGAGGCAGACCGGTTCGCGTGCGCCTGCGCGCAAAGACCGTGATTACTGACGTGCCGCGACGAAGGTCTTGATCTGGTCGACCGTGACATAGCCCTTCTTGTCCGCATCCATCATGTCGAAACCTTTGGCGATGCGGGGCATTCCGGCCTCGAGCTCGGCCTTGGTCAGTTTGCCGTCACCGTTCTTGTCGGCAGCCTTGGCCTTCTGGTCGATTTCGGCGGCGACCTTCGGATCAAGGGGTTTGGTCTGGCTCATAGCCGAACCGGTGGCGACACCGAGTGCCGAGGCAAGGACGAGCGCGCGAATCATCGACGGAGAGATCATGAGAGGTTTGACTAAGTAGGAAGAGAGTCGCACGCTACCACACGCCTGAGACACCGATTCAGCGCAGCAGGGATCTCAGACTGGCGCCAGAGCGGGCTTTTCCGCGCAACTCGCAAGGCCGCCGAGCGCGCGGGCGCAACGGCTGCCGGCATGGCTCAAGGATCAGCCGGTCAAGTGGTGGGATCGTCAGGAATTACTGGAGGCGCGAGCCGGAATCGAACCGACGTACACGGCTTTGCAGGCCGCTGCATAACCACTCTGCCATCGCGCCGACCGCGTCTGCGCCCTCGCTGGAGGGGAGACGTTTGAAACTGCCTCAGAAATAAAAAAGGAAGCCTGAAAAAGCTTCCCTTGCAAAACTGGAGCGGGAGAAGAGTCTCGAACTCTCGACCTCAACCTTGGCAAGGTTGCGCTCTACCAACTGAGCTACTCCCGCAAACTGCCGCGTTCGACAGAAGCGGAATATTAGCAGGTTTCGCAGTCATGTCAAAACCGTCTGGATGGACGGGGCCAGCGAGCAGACTCAGGACGCATCCCGCAAAAACGGCCATGCCCGCTTCAGGTAGTAAAACATCGACCACAGCGTGAGCACCGCCGCGACGTAGATCAGCCAGGTGCCGATTTGCTGCACCGGGATCACGCCAAACAGCGGGTCGTGATAGAGCAGCATCGGGATCGCCACCATCTGCGCGGTCGTCTTGAACTTGCCGATCGAGTTGACCGCCACGCTCGCCCTCGCCCCGGTCTGCGCCATCCATTCGCGCAGTGCCGAGATTGCGATTTCCCGACCGATGATGATCACCGCAACCAGCGCCCCGACCCGCTGCAACTCGAGCAGCAGCACCAGCGCGGCGCACACCAGCAGCTTGTCGGCCACTGGATCGAGGAAAGCACCGAAAGAAGAGGTCTGGCCCATACGACGGGCGAGCCAGCCGTCGAACCAGTCGGTGATCGCTGCGGCGACAAAGAGCACCGTGGCCAGCAGGTTGCGCATCGACATCGACATGCCGTCGGCAGGAATCAGATAAAGCGCCACCAGCAGCGGGATGGCCAGCATCCGCATCCAGGTCAGTGCAATCGGCAGATTCCAGCGCATCAGTGCATTTGCCTGTAGATGTCTTCAGCCAGCGATCGGGAAATACCCTCAACCGACGCCAGATCCTCGACGCTGGCAGCGATGATGCCACGCAGGCCGCCGAACCTCGCCAGCAGCCGCTGACGCTTGCGCGGGCCGATCCCGCTGATCTCCTCCAGACTGGAGGTATTGCGCGCTTTGGCACGGCGCGCCCGCATGCCGGTAATTGCAAAGCGATGCGCTTCGTCGCGGATCTGCGCAACCAGCATCAGCGCAGACGAATCACGCCCGAGGACCAGCTCAGGGCGGCCGTCGGCAAAGACCAGCGTCTCCAGACCGGTCTTGCGGCCCTCCCCTTTGGCCACGCCAACCAGAATCGAGATATCGAGCCCCAGCTCCTCGAAGACCTGGCGCGCGACCTCGATCTGCCCCTTGCCGCCGTCGACCAGCACGAGCTGCGGCATGGCCGCGGCATCGATCTGCGCCGCGTCACCCTCCTGCTCGGCCTGGGCCTGCTCGGCGGCAATCTTGCTGTATCGGCGGGTCAGGACCTGACGCATCGCGGCGTAATCGTCGCCGCCCACCACGCCTTCGATATTGAATCGCCGGTATTCGCCGCGCTGCTGCGCATGGTGGTGATAGACCACGCAGGACGCCTGAGTGGCCTCCCCCATGGTGTGGCTCACATCGAAGCATTCGATGCGCAAGGCGTCGAGATTGTCGTCGTCCAGACCGAGCACCTCGGCGAGCGCACGGGTGCGGCTGTGCTGCGAGCCCTCTTCGGCCAGAACCCGCGCCAGCGCCAGCCCGGCGTTCTGACGGGCCTGCTCGAGCCAGCGACGCCGCGGCCCGCTCGGCTGGCGCACCCAGCTGATCGCATGTCCGGCGCGTGCCTGCAGCAGGGCCAGGGCATCCGGGTTGGCCGGCTCGGTGCTGCAGACAATCACCGGCGGCAACTCGCCATCGGCATAGTGCTGAGAGAGAAAGGCATCGAGCACCTCGCCCGGCACCTGCTCGGTGACCGCATCGACATGGGTCGGGAAATGCGCGCGATCACCCAGATGCCGCCCGCCCCGAACCATGGCCAGGTTCACACACACCCGTCCGCCGGCGACTTCGATCGCGATGATGTCGACATCGACATCGCTGCCGGTTTCCATCGACTGCTGGTGCAGGATCCGCGCCAGCGCGGTCATGCGATTGCGCAGCACCGCCGCCTCCTCGAAGCGCAGCTCGGCGGCGGCCGCATGCATGCGCGATTCGAAGTCGGTCAGGACTTCCTGATGCCCGCCTCTCAAGAAGCGCATCGCGGCATCGGCGTCGGCACGATAGGCGACCTCATCGATGGCCTTCACGCAGGGCGCGCTGCAGCGCCCGATCTGATGCAGCAGGCAGGCGCGCGAGCGGTTCGAGAAGACCGAGTCTTCGCAGGTTCGCAGCCGGAACACCTTCTGCAGGACCTGAATGCTTTCCTTGACCGCCCAGGCGCTCGGATAGGGGCCAAAGAACTGGCTGCGCCGGTCGGTCACGCCACGATAGTAGGAAATCCGGGCAAACCGATGCGCGCTGAACTTGAGCATCGGATAGGACTTGTCGTCGCGAAACAGGATGTTGTAACGCGGCTGCTGGGTCTTGATGAGATTGTTCTCGAGCAGCAGTGCTTCGGCCTCGGAGCCGGTCACCGTTGTCTCGATCCGGGCAATGCGGGCCACCATGTGGGCAATGCGCGGGCTGAGCTGCGTCTTCTGAAAGTAGGACGACACGCGCTTCTTGAGATCGCGTGCTTTGCCGACATAGAGCAGCGCGCCATCGGCAGCGTGCATGCGATAGACGCCCGGCAGCCCGGGCAAGGACACCAGGAAGGCTTTGGCGTCAAACTCCGGCGGTGAATCGGCCGGTTCAGGGGTGAGGGAATCCACGCGGCGATTCTATCAAGCGAGCCAGGCTCGGTCGGGACCCGCCGTGCTCAGCGGGTCAGGGGCGGGCTTTGCTCAACCACCACGAAGGCCAGCGCGCTGTCGATTTCATCGGAAATCGAGACATGCGCCACCAGATTGCGCTCTTTGAGCCAGGGCTCGAGGGCCTTGCGAGGGATCGCGATCGGCTTACCGGCCCGGTCGTTGAGGATCTGCAGCGACAAAAGCGTCATCGGTCCACGCAGCCCCATGCCGATGGCCTTCGAAAAAGCTTCTTTTGCAGCGAATCGCTTGGCGAGGTAGCGCGCGGCGCGTTCGGGCCCGGGCGTGCCGCGTGAATGGCGGCGATGGTATTCGCGAAGTTCGTCAGGGCCGAGCACGCGCCTGGCGAAGCGATCTCCCCAGCGCGCCTGCAGGTCGCGGATGCGCGAGATCAGGACAATGTCGGTGCCGATGCCGTAGATCATCGAGGAGCGGTTCCGGAAGGTGCGACGGGTTGTTCAACCGACAGGCAATTGAAGCAAGCGGATCAGCCGCGAGGCGCCGCCGCGCCTTCACGCAGCAGGCGCTTCATCTCGCGCACCGCCTCGCGCATCCCCACGAAGATCGCCCGCGACACGATCGCATGACCGATGTGCAGTTCACGTACACCGGCGAGCGCGGCCACCGGCTGGACATTGACATAGTTCAGAGCATGGCCGGCATTGAAGCGCATGCCGGCTGCCTGGATCGCCCGGCCGGCGATCGCGATGCGCTCGAGTTCGGCCCGGACCGCGGGGCTTTCAGCATCGCGGCCCTTTTCGAAAAAGGCCTGGGCATAGGGGCCGGTGTGGATCTCGCAGACCCGTGCACCGATGGCCGCCGCCGCCTCGACCTGATCGAGCTCGGCATCGATAAACACGCTCGTGGCGATCCCGGCGTCAGCCAGACGAGCGACTGCCGCGCGCAGCCGATCAGGCTGGCTGACGATGTCGAGCCCGCCTTCTGTGGTCACTTCGTGACGACCTTCCGGCACGAGCATCGCCATCTCGGGCTTGAGCTCACAGGCAATCGCGACCATCTCGTCGGTCGCCGCCATCTCGAGATTGAGCTTGATATGGGTGAGTTCGCGAAGGCGACGGACATCCTGATCCTGGATGTGACGACGGTCTTCGCGAAGATGCACCGTAATGCCGTCGGCCCCGCCCAGGTGCGCTTCGACTGCGGCCCACACCGGATCGGGTTCGTAGGTGCGGCGCGCCTGGCGGACAGTGGCCACATGGTCGATGTTGACGCCGAGTTCGATCATGGTGAATGCGTTAGCGTTTGTGCAGGTCCATCAGGATCTGCCGGGTCTTGAGGACCTGGCCATCGAGCTGACGGGCCAGGAGGTTTCGCGTGAGGCGCTTGGCCTCGGCAAGCGTGCGGGCCGAATCGTACCGCGCACTCGCCATATCGATCAGGGTATGGCCGGAGACCGCGCCGGCATCCGACGCATCGGTTGCGAGGAACCCGCGACCGGGCACCATCGCGTACATCCGAGCGCCATCCACCGGACGGTCGTCGGCATCGTGCTCGAGATCGAGCGCATAGCCGGTCTCGCGCAACAGCAGCCATTCGAAGCGTCGCAGGCTCGCCTCCGGCGAATCATCCAGACCGAGCGATACCAGTGCATGGGCATAGCCATCGAAGAGGGCCGGATGCGGGTCGTCTCGCGGCAGCAATCGCACCAGCAGCTCATTGAGATAAAAGGCGCACAGCAGCGCATTGCCTTGCGGTACGGCCATCCCGCCCAGCCATTCGGCCGAGGTCAGGGTGCGCAGTTCCTGGCGCCCCGAGAAACCGACATTGAGTGGCTGAAACGGCATCAGTGCACCGCGCATCGCTGAGCTCGGGCGCTTGGCACCCTTGGCGACGCAGGCAACGCGCCCATGACTGCGGGTCAGCAGCTCGACGATCAGGCTGGTCTCGCGCCAGGCGATGGCGTGCAGCACGAAGGCCGGCTCATGCAGTACCCGGTTGGCCGCGCGACCTGTTGGACTGAGACGCCTGGGCGCGCTGGTCGCTGGTGAATCGGTCGCAGCGGGTTGCGCTGCGTCCGGATCATTCATAGCCGTAAGACTTGAGCCGCTGTTCATTGTCGGACCAGCCGCTCTTGATCTTGACCCAGACCTCGAGATAGACCTTGCAGTCGAAGGCACGTTCGAGATCCTGGCGCGCCTCACTCCCGATCCGCTTGATTCGCTCGCCACCGGCGCCGAGCACGATCGGCTTTTGCGCCTCGCGCTCGAGGACGATCGCCGCAAAGATCCGGCGCAAACCGGGCAACTCTTCAAACTGCTCGATCACGACGGTGCTCTGGTAAGGCACCTCATCGCCCAGCAGGCGGAACATTTTTTCGCGGATCGCTTCGGCCGCAAAAAAACGCTCGCTGCGATCGGTATAGGTATCGACATCGAACAGTGCATCGCCCTCGGGCAATCGACGCGCGGCCTCATCGAGCAGCGCATCAACTTGCCGGCCATTTCGCGCACTGATCGGCACGATTGCGCCGATGGCCGGATTGGCGCCGAGCAGCGCCAGCAGCGCCATCACACGCGTGCGGTCCTTGACAGCATCGACCTTGTTGAGCGCAAGCACCAGCGGCTTGCCGGCAGGGACCAGCTTGAGCGCCTGATCGTCGCCGGCGGTCCAGCCGTGCGCGTCTGCCACCAGCACCACCACATCGGCCTCGAGCGCTGCCTGCGAGGCGGTGCGGTTGAGGACCCGATTGAGTGCGCCTTTGTTGCGGGTCTGAAACCCCGGCGTATCCAGCAGCATGATCTGCGCACCGGGGCGATTGACCACGCCGACGATCCGGTGCCGCGTGGTCTGCGCCTTGGACGAGGTGATGCTCAGCTTCTCGCCGACCAGCCGATTGACCAGCGTCGATTTACCGACATTGGGGCGGCCCACGATTGCCACGTATCCGCAGCGATGCACCCCGTTGGCGCCAGACTCCTCGGGACGATCGGCATCCGGAATGCCATCGCCGGTCATGGGTTCATCGCTCATCCGGCTCGCCCGCTGTCGGCAGGCGAGGCCTCCATCTTGGCGCCAGACGAGGGCATGTCAGCAACCGGTGGGCTCGCCAACCCGGACGGATCGAGCGCGCGCACGGCAGGCCGACGCGGCTTGCGCGGTGCAGTCGGCATCAGTGTCTGAGTGTGCTCGAGTGCCCGCTTGGCAGCGGCCTGCTCCGCGGCCCTGCGGCTGGCGCCGCTGCCCAGAACCTGGATCGACAGGCGCGGAACCGAACATTCGACTTCGAAAAGCTGGTTATGGGCGGCGCCATGGGTCGCAACCACCAGATACACCGGCAGCGGAATCTTGCGGCTTTGCAGCCATTCCTGAAGCAGCGTCTTGGCATCCTTGCCAAGGGTGTTCGGGTCGACATTGCGCAGGACCGGTTCGTACAAGCGGTGAATCGCCTGCTGAGCCGCCTCAAAACCGCCATCGAGCATGATTGCTCCAAACAGGGCTTCGAGGGTGTCGGCCAGAATCGACGGCCGCTTGAATCCGCCACTCTTTTGCTCGCCCTCTCCCAAAAGCAGTCCACCGCTGATCTCGAGGCGCTGTGCAATCTCGAACAGCGTCTGCTGCTTGACCAGATTGGCCCTGACACGCGAGAGGTCACCCTCATCAAGCCTGGCAAAGCGCTGATAGAGCAGCGATGCCACCGCGCAATTGAGAACACTGTCGCCCAGGAACTCGAGCCGCTCGTTGTTCACCGACCCGAAGCTGCGATGGGTCATCGCCTGCCTGAGCAGGGACTCGGAGGCGAAGCGGTATCCGAGACGCTCCTGGAGGGCTTCAAGGAGGGAGGGCATGTCGCTTTGCATGCGCCTCAGCCGCTCAACGGGGGGCTCGATCGGCAGGAGCCTTGCCGGTCTCACCCTGGTAGCTGATGACAAGGCTCACCGGACCAAAGACTTCGATGCGCTTTTCGTAGTCGAAGCTGATCGAATGCTCGCCATTGGGCAAGCGCTCAACGATGAGGTCCTTGCCGTCGATGGCCGTGATGTCATCGACTGCTGCGGCCCGATCGAAGACCGCTCGGATCGTTCGAACGTCGACACCATCGGCGCGAGCCTTGGCAATCGCACGCTTGACCGCGAGGTACTCGCTGACCGTTGGCGCCACCTTGAGCGCGAGCGTCACTGCCATGGTGATCAGCGCAGCGAAGAAAAGCAGTCCCAGCAGACTCAGCCCGCCCTGAGCCCTCGCACTTCGGCGACGAACGCGTGGCAACCCCGCCGACTGCGCAAATATCTCGCTCATTGGAATCGTCCGATCCGTCCGAAGTCGTTGAAATTCATCCAGATAAAAAACGCCTTTCCGACGATGTTCTGCTCGGGTACGAAACCCCAGTAGCGGCTGTCGAGGCTATTTTCGCGATTATCGCCCATCATGAAGTAATGACCCGGAGGCACTTTGCAGGTCAAACCCGTTCTGCCGTAGCTGCATTGATCGCGAAATGGAAAGGCGTCAACACCCGAGACAAAAGAAGGTTTTTCCAAATCCGTCAATAACTTATGCTCGGTTTCTCCGAGTGTTTCTGAATACTGGCGATAATATACCAAGCGATCACGGTCATAAAATTCGCCGGCATCGCGCAACGCCACCGCCTGGCCATTGATCGTCAGGCGATTGTTCTCGAAGGTCACGCTGTCGCCGGGGATGCCCACCACCCGTTTGATGTAATCGACTGACGGATCTTTCGGGAAACGAAACACCATCACATCGCCCCGCTTGGGCTCGCCGACATCAATGATCTTGGTATTGACGACCGGCAGTCGTACGCCGTAGGTGAACTTGTTGACCAGGATCAGATCGCCGACCAGCAGGGTCGGAATCATCGATCCGGACGGAATCTTGAAGGGCTCGAACAGGAAAGAGCGCAACAGAAAGACCACCGCGATGACCGGAAACAGACCGGCGGTGTATTCGAGCCACATCGGCCGGCTGTCGCGCCCTGCTCGCCTGCGGGCCGGCGCAAGCCAGGCGATATCGAGCAGCCAGATCACCCCGGTGACCAGAAGAAGCACGAAAAGCAGCAGCGCAAAGTTCATTGAATGTCCTGTAGAAGGGCAAGCGGGCGAGGAGGCGGCATGGCTCAGCGATCCTCGACCTGCAGGACCGCGAGAAAGGCTTCCTGGGGAATCTCGACGGTACCGACCTGCTTCATCCGCTTCTTGCCGGCCTTTTGCTTTTCGAGAAGTTTCTTTTTACGGGTGATGTCGCCGCCGTAGCATTTGGCGAGGACGTTCTTGCGCAGCGCCTTGACGTTTTCGCGTGCCACGATATTGCCGCCGATCGCCGCCTGAATCGCGACGTCATACATTTGCCGCGGAATCAGTTCGCGCATCTTGGCGGCGATCTCACGGCCTCGATAGGGTGCATTGGAGCGATGCACGATCAGTGACAGCGCATCGACCTTGTCGCCATTGACCAGCAGATCAAGCTTGACCACATCGGCCGCCCGATACTCCTTGAAGTCGTAATCCATCGAGGCATAGCCGCGCGAGACCGACTTCAGCTTGTCGAAGAAATCGAGCACGATTTCGTTCATCGGCAGGTCATAGTGCAGATGGACCTGCTTGCCGTGATAGGACAGATTGGTCTGCGTGCCCCGCTTGTTGGTGCAAAGCGTAATGACCGCGCCGACGTATTCCTGCGGTACGAAGACGGTGACCGATACGATTGGCTCCCTGATCTCCTGGGTGCGGGCAAGATCCGGCAACTTGGCCGGGTTTTCGATCTGTTCGACCGTGCCATCGTTCATCAGCACCTCATAGACCACGGTCGGCGCAGTCGTGATGAGGTCCATGTTGTATTCGCGCTCAAGCCGCTCCTGGACGATGTCCATGTGCAGCAGACCCAGAAAGCCGCAGCGAAATCCAAAGCCCAGCGCCTGCGACACTTCCGGCTCGAATTGCAGCGAGGCGTCGTTGAGCTGGAGCTTCTCGAGCGCATCTCGCAGCGCCTCGTACTGATTCGCCTCGATCGGATAGAGCCCGGCAAAGACCGAGGGTTTGACTTCCTTGAATCCTGGCAGTGCGGTCTGGGCCGGCTGTCGATCGAGGGTGACGGTATCGCCCACCTTGGCAGCCTTCAGCTCCTTAATGCCTGAGATGATGAATCCCACCTGCCCGGCCGATAGCGACTCGCGCTGCGTCGACTTCGGGGTGAACACGCCCACCTGTTCGCACAGCACGGTGACATTGGTCGCCATCAGCCGGATCTTGTCCTTCGGGCGAAGGCTTCCATTGACCACCCTGACCAGCATCACCACGCCGACATAGTTGTCGAACCAGGAGTCGATGACCAGCGCCTGCAGCGGCGCCTGCGGATCGCCTTTGGGCGGCGGAATCCGCGCAACCACGGCTTCGAGAATGTCGTCGATGCCCATGCCGGTCTTGGCGCTGGCCGGAATCGCGTCCGAAGCATCGATACCGATGACTTCCTCGATTTCGATCTGCGCCTGCTCGGGGTTGGCCTGCGGCAGATCCATCTTGTTGAGCACCGGCACCACCTCGACACCGAGCTCGATCGCGGTGTAGCAGTTGGCAACCGTCTGGGCTTCAACGCCCTGCGATGCATCCACGACCAGCAATGCGCCTTCGCAGGCCGACAGCGAGCGACTGACCTCATACGAGAAGTCGACATGGCCCGGTGTGTCGATCAGGTTCAGGTTGTAGACCGCGCCGTCCTTGGCCACATACCGCAGCGACGCGGTCTGGGCCTTGATGGTGATGCCGCGTTCGCGCTCGAGGTCCATCGAATCGAGGACCTGCTCGGCCATCTCGCGATCGGACAGACCGCCGCAGCGCTGGATGAGGCGATCGGCAAGCGTCGATTTGCCGTGATCGATATGCGCGATGATCGAAAAATTGCGGATGTTTTGCACAGTCGGGCCCGGCGCGCGAGGCGCCATCGAACGCCCGGTGATAGCCGGGCGGCACTCCGCCTAGCTGGCGGGAATGCCAGCGCAGGTCAACCCGTGATTCTATCCGACAGAAAGAAAAAGCCGGCGACTGATCCTCAGCGCGCCGGCCATCGGGTTTGTAATGGTCTTGACCGCCGCTTACCGCGCCTCGGGCGTGGCAGGCGCCGCCGGTCGAATCGGGACGAACTGGGCGTTGTCGCCGCGCCTGACCAGCATGACCTGAGTCTTGCTGCGATCGAGCTTGGCCACAGCGTCGTTCAGCTGCTTCGCGCTGACGACATCCTGATTATTCAAGGACAGGATGACATCGCCCTGCCGAAGCCCCGCCCGTGCGGCCAGCCCCTCGACCGCATCGACCAGCACGCCCGACTTGATCCTGAGCTGGGCCTTGCGCTCATCCGTGAGATCCGAGACCACCAGCCCGAGCGCATTGGCCTGGGTCGGCGCCGTCTGCCCAGGCTGAGCCTTGCCGCCGGCGGGGGCACGGGCGGTCTGTTCGGACTGCATCTCAGCCACCGTCAGACTGAGCTCACGCTGCGCACCCTTGCGCCAGACCGATACCGGGACCTTGGTTCCGGGCTTGGTATTGCCGACAATTCGCGGCAGATCCGTCGAGCGCTCGATTGGCTTGTTATCAAACTTGAGAATGATGTCACCGACTTCGATGCCCGCTTTTTCGGCCGGTCCACCCGACTCGACATTGCGAACCAACGCGCCGGCCGCGCGAGTCAGCCCGAGCGGTTCGGCGACATCTTTCGTCACTTCGGCGATACCCACGCCGATTCGTCCGCGGGTGACCCGACCGCTCGCCCGCAGCTGATCGCTCACCCGCATGGCCTCGTCGATCGGAATGGCAAACGAAATGCCCATGAAGCCGCCGGTGCGACTGTAGATCTGCGAATTGATGCCAATCACCTCACCACGCATATTGAGCAGCGGGCCGCCGGAATTACCTGGGTTGACCGCGACATCGGTCTGAATGAAAGGCAGGTAGTCACCGGTATCGCGACCCTTTGCCGAGACAATGCCGGCGGTGACGGTGTTTTCGAGGCCAAAAGGCGAGCCGATCGCGACCACCCATTCGCCAACCCGCAGGCGAGCCGGATCGCCGATCTTGAGCATCGGCAAATTGGCCGCCTCGATCTTGACCAGTGCGACGTCGGTGCGGCGATCGGACCCGATGAGCCGCCCCTTGAACTCACGCTTGTCAGTGAGCGTGACGTAGATTTCATCGGCGCCTTCGACCACATGGTGATTCGTCAGCAGGAAGCCATCAGCCGAGATGATGAATCCTGACCCCACGCCACGCGGCACCTCGGCGCCCGATCCGCTGCCATCGCCCCGACCGCGAGGTCCCTGACCGCCCTGCCCCGGCCCTTGCCGCGGCGGAACGAAGCGGCGAAAGAATTCATAGAGCGGATCGTTCTCGTCCATGCCTTCGGGCATTTGCGGCGCAGCCGCAGGTGAGTTGCCCCGGGATCGCTCGGTGGTGCGGATGTTGACGACCGCCGGCCCCGTGCGCTCGACCAGGTCGGCAAAATCAGGCAATTCTCGTGCGCCCTGCGCGACCGCGCTGATCGGCATCAGGCTGCTCGCGGCTGACAGGGTCAGCAGCAGGAAGGTAACTATCAGTCTTGTCATGTCGAAGGATTTCCGGGTGACTGCATCAAGGATTGACCGCGAAGCTGCCAGAGCAGCCAGACATTGAGGACTCGCCATGACTCGGCAGGCATGGCATCACGTCCGAGCACCAGGGTGATGCCCTGTCGTTTCGAGCCGCAACCGTCAGCAGATGGGGCTAATGCCATGACGATCAAGCCCGGCAATCGGCAGACCGATCGCAGGCGCTGCGGTGTTGCAGGGCGGCCAGGCGAATCGCTGTAAGCCATCGATCCGTCTTCGCCAACACTCAGGCAGGTCGACTGCGCATCGCTTGAGCGTCTGGTGAGGCTTGCGATCGTCATGGCGCACAGCGCTGCCGCTGTCATGATCGCCAGCGCCGCAAGCAGCCAACTGGCCTGCTCGCTGCCCTGCATCACGAAGCTTGGCCCGGCCAGCAGCGATGAGGCCGACATCAGCAAACCGATCACCGGAATCGCGCCGGTGATCAGGATCAACGCGGTGGCGCGCACCGAGCGCCCCACCTCAATCTGAAAGGCGACGCTCACGATGCCGCCCCGAATTCAGACCAGACGCTTGATGACCAGTGTGCCGTTGGTGCCGCCGAATCCGAAGGAGTTGGAAATGGCGGTATCGATGCGCATCGGCCGCGCCTCATTGGCGCAATAGTCGAGGTCGCACTCGGGATCCTGGTTGAAGATATTGATCGTCGGCGGCGACACCTGATGATAGACAGCCAGTGTCGTGAAAATCGATTCGATTCCCCCTGCCGCGCCAAGCAGATGCCCGGTCATCGACTTGGTCGAATTGACGACGAGCCTGGAGGCGTGATCGCCGAAGGCCAGCTTGATCGCCTCGGTTTCGTTCTTGTCGCCCAGCGGTGTCGAGGTGCCATGCGCATTGACATACTGGATGTCATCGGGATTGACACCGGCATTGCGAAAAGCCGCCTTCATGCCGCGGGTCGGGCCGTTGCGATCGGGCGCAGTGATGTGGTGCGCATCGGCGCTCATGCCATAACCGACCAGCTCGCCATAGATGCGCGCTCCCCGCTTGCGGGCATGCTCATACTCCTCGAGCACCAGAACCCCGGCGCCTTCGCCGAGCACGAAGCCGTCGCGATCGCGGTCCCAGGGCCGGCTTGCGGTCGTGGGGTCATCGTTGCGGCTCGACATCGCACGTGCCGAGCAAAAGCCGGCCACGCCCAGCGGAGAAATCGATGCCTCGGCACCCCCCGCGATCATCACATCGGCATCGCCATATTCGATCAGTCGTCCGGCATCGCCAATGGAGTGAAGGCCTGTTGTGCAGGCCGACACCACCGCGTAATTGGGTCCCTGGAAACCATGCATGATCGAGACCTGACCCGAGACCATGTTGACGATCGAGCCCGGCACAAAAAACGGCGACACCCGGCGGGGACCGCGTTTGACCAGTTCGTCGTGATTGTCCTCGATCATCGGCAGACCGCCGATGCCCGAGCCAACGATGACACCGACCCGCTCGGGATCGACGTTGTCGGCGGTAATGCCTGCATCGAGCACCGCCTGCGAAGACGCCGCGATGCCGTAGTGAATGAAGGTATCGAAGTGACGCGCTTCTTTGGCAGGCAACCAGGCATTGATGTCGAAGCCCTTGACCTCACCGGCGATCTGCGAGGTAAAGGCTGATGCATCGAAGTGAGTGATCGGGCCGATGCCGCTCTTGCCTGCAAGCAGGCTTGCCCAGCCGGTGGCAACATCATTACCGACCGGGCTGATCAGCCCGAGTCCCGTTATAACGACTCTACGACGGCTCATCGAGAGCTCACTCCGCTATGCAGTAAATCGGCCGGGATAACCAGGCCAAAACAAAAAGGTTCCAGAACCGGATCAGGCCGATTTGGGATGGGCGGTCACATAATCGATCGCCTGCTGAACCGTTGTGATCTTCTCGGCTTCTTCGTCGGGAATCTCGGTCTCGAATTCATCTTCAAGCGCCATGACCAGTTCGACGGTGTCAAGCGAGTCGGCTCCCAGATCGTCAACGAACGACGATTCGGTTTTGATCTCGGATTCGTTCACCCCCAACTGCTCGGCGACGATTTTCTTGACGCGTTGTTCGATGTCGCTCATTTCGTGTCCTTTTACTGGTGTGTAGCAGAGGTACCCCAACGGCACTGCTCTGCAGAAATGCGGCGGGCGATTCTAGCACTCCGCATCATCGTCCCGGAATCGATCGGCCCCGGGATCTTAAGCCGTTTGGCCGATCAGGCCATGTACATGCCGCCATTGACATGGAGGGTATTGCCGGTGATGTAGCCCGCAAGCGGGGAGCACAGGAAACCGACCGTTGCGGCCACTTCGGCGACATCACCAAAGCGACCGAGCGGCACTTTCTGCAGCAGGGCCGCGGCTTGCTCCGTCGCCAGCGCTCGCGTCATATCGGTATCGATGAAACCCGGTGCCACGCAATTGACGGTGATGCTTCGGCTGCCGAGCTCCTGGGCCAGCGCACGAGTCATGCCGGCTACCCCGGCCTTGGCCGCGGCATAGTTGGCCTGCCCGGCATTGCCGGATTCGCCGACCACCGAGGTGATGTTGACGATGCGACCCCAGCGGGCTTTGGTCATGCCCCGCATGACGCCGCGAGACAAGCGAAAGACCGCCGACAGATTGGTATCGATGACCGACGACCATTCATCGTCTTTCATGCGCATCGCGAGGTTGTCGCGAGTGATGCCGGCATTGTTGACCAGGATCGCCGGCGCCCCTTCGGCCTTGCTGATGGCAGCGATCAGGGCCTCTGTGCCGGCGGCATCGGCCACATCAAGCACAGCGCCCCGACCGGCGAAGCCCGCCGCAGCCAGTGCATCACCCACGCCTTGGGCGCCGGCTTCGGTGGTGGCGGTGCCGATCACGGTCGCGCCAAGGCGGCCGAGTTCGAGGGCGATCGCACGACCGATACCTCTTGACGCGCCCGTGACCAGCGCGACGCGACCCGACAGAACTGCGGTGTCATGGGTCATGCGACATCCTTGAGCGTCGATTCGAGACTGGCCGCATCGAAGACCGCACCGACCTTCAGGTCGGGGGCAATCCGTTTGATCATGCCGCCGAGGACCTTGCCCGGCCCGAATTCGATGACATGCGTGATGCCCATCGCCTGCAGCGCCAGCACGACTTCGACCCAGCGAACCGGGCTGTGGGCCTGACGTACCAGCGCATCAATGATGGCGTCGGTCTCAAAATTGGCGGTGACATCGACGTTATTGATCACCGGCGCACTGGGACGATTCATGCTGAGGGCTCTCAGCGCCACCGCAAGGCGGTCGCCTGCCGGCTTGAGCAAGGAGGAATGAAAGGGCGCGGACACCGCAAGCGGCATGGCTCGCTTGGCGCCCTTTTTCTTGGCGATCTCGCAGGCAAGCTCGAGCGCAGCGGTACTGCCGGCGATCACGACCTGCGCGGGCGCATTGAAATTGGCCGGCTCGACGACCTGTGCAATTTGCACACCTGCTGACGGATCGCCGCTGGTCGTGCGCGGGATCGCGCCGACCGACTCGCTGGCCTCGCGACAGGCTTCGCGCACCAGATCATCATCAAGCCCCAGGATCACAGCCATGCCGCCGGTACCGACCGGCACTGCCTCCTGCATGGCTTGAGCCCGCAGGCGCACGAGTTTGAGTGCCGAGGCAAGATCGAAGACACCTGCTGCTGTGAGCGCGGTGTATTCACCGAGGCTGTGGCCTGCGAACGCCGAGGCATCGGCGCCACCTGCAGCGCGCCATGCGCGATAACAGGCCAGACCGGCGAGAAGCATT
>Ga0208864_1000255_pt1 | contig 17812 bp, 16 predicted proteins | sample CryBogmetaGMA05M_FD_184542 | JGI IMG/M metagenome (GOLD analysis project Ga0208864, IMG submission 184542) | Freshwater microbial communities from Crystal Bog, Wisconsin, USA - MA0.5M (SPAdes) | ecosystem: Environmental > Aquatic > Freshwater > Lake | place: Crystal Bog, Wisconsin, USA...
GATCCCCACTGCAATCCCCAGCCAAGCCCCACCACCGGAACCAGCTCCTCCGTCAGCTGGAGCGCTCAACGACGCCGAACCCAAACTGCCCCCCGTTCAAAAGCTGGAACCTCCCTCAGAGAACCAGGGCGGTGAGCCCGAGGACTGGAGTGGCGAACTAGCACGGCTGGACCTTCAGCTCCAACGGCTGGGTTGGAGCCGTGAGGAGGAAGCGACCTATCTAGAACGAGCTTTTAGCCATCCCAGCCGAAACCGACTCACCAGCTACGTCGACCTCGTCGCCTATCTCAAAGCCCTTGAGGCCCTCGATCCTGGGGCGAATCCTCTCAACGCTTTGGTGCCCCTACGTCGCAAAGACTTGCTTAGCCAGTGCGACCAGTTACTTGGACAATTGCAATGGGATGCATCCAGGGGAAGAACTTTCCTCGAACACCATTTCAGCCTTTCAAGTCGTCAGCAACTGAACGACACCCAATTACTCCACTTCAACATGCTTCTTGAAGGAGAACTGATGGGCGTCTAAACTCCCAATGATCAGGAGGTCGCACCAACAGCTCGGGCAATTAACACGGTCAGCATTAAGACGGAGAGCAGGGTTTGGAGGGCCATCACCAACTTGCACCCCCGCGACATCACAGCTTCACTGGTAGGCCCATAGGTGGAGTTGACGTTGAGAGAAACAAACAAATAATCAATTAAATGCGGTTCTGGAGGGGCCTGGCCCTCACGGGAAGGCCAAACGAAAGCTCCGCCAGGAGTCGTTACATCAAACAACAAATAGACCAACATAAAAACCACAACGGACATGACATAGACAGCAGCCACATCCCAGAGTTCCGTTAGCCCTATACCTGTCTTAACATGGGCTGTAAGAACCATTGATAGAACGTTAGCAATCAACTGTGCAACGGCAAAGGCGGAATAGATACTGGCCATCGGTATCACAAGTCTGGGCAAGGGCCGCAGCACGGCGAATGCCATCACGGAGGTAACCGCAAAAAATAAATAGCCACTAAACTCCTCAAAGATGCGGTCGAAATACTGCATATGGTCGCCGATGATGTCACTCCTCAGCAATACATCGGAGAGGGAGCTGTCGATCAGCCAAATGGAGACCAAAGCGCCCAGGCACAACCAGCGACCAGGCCCATGGACCAGCTTCCAGCGCAGCGCTGATGCTGGACTAAACCCATCAACCCCATCAACAAGCATGACGGACCAGAAACCCATAAATGAAGCTTATCCCAAGGACTGAAAGCCCGCAGACAACTGCCGTAGTAGCTGCATCACCAACCATTGTTCCAGAGATTAATGCAAGTAACTGGAGAAAATTGGAAGTTAAATAAGTCTGCATCAGAAGCAGTAGGTGCGGAGCAAGGAAGGACCAGATTCAAGATCTGCTTGATTAGCAAAGGCTTCCCTTTCCAAGCTTTTTGCCTGAAGAGAAGTATTCCGATACTGGGGCTTCTCAAGAACAAACTCCAGTTCACGGGGGAGATTATTTGGCAAGCCAATCACTTCAGGATAGGCTGTTAGAGATCCACCTTTGCAGCTTTGGGCGACATGAATAGCCTCATGGTTCAACACCCGAGCAAATTCCTTACTGCCTTTACCAAGGACTTCAGGCTGTATACGTATGGTCTTTACCTTGGGATCCCATTCCCCCGCAGCACCCTCCTTACGGGGTTGGGCTAAATGGATATCAACCCCAGCTCTCTCTAAAATCAGCCAAATATTGGAAATCGACTGGCGCTCCATCGAAAAAGTTGGTGGATGCCTCATCAAGCCTTTGATCTGATCAATCGATAGGCTTGGCTCTCCGGCACGGCGCTTGTAGCTAAACCGGGTTGATCCATTAGCCAAGAGTTCTGCTTTGGGGACCCATTGCCGGTCCGCTAAGGCCAACTGTTCCAAAATTTCGCTGCGGTCAAACTGATCGGGACGCCGCCAACTAGGCCCAGGCTTGGAGTGGGCCTCAGAGGTGATCTTTGCCACTGGATCGGCAAGAGGTGGAATGCCTTTGCTTTGCTGCTTCAACGACAACAGAGCTGCCATCAGGAGCAGGACAAGGCCGAGCATCGCCTTGATGGGGAAACGGTTCATCGGCATGGGCAACACCCCGTGGTGTAGGTCGGATTGGACAGGGCACAAGGTGCAACCCGGTGGGGATCGGCTAGGGCACGTTGGACCAACTCTGCCAGCGAACCCCAGTTGCGAAGATCAAGGGATCTTTCATCACCCTCCAATGCCCCTCTCCCCCCTGGTGCGCCAGCTGCAGCAGGTGCCCCTGACGGGGGAGGTGCTGGAACGCAGCCTGCGGCCTGATCGGCTGCGGCTCAGCGGAGCTGGTCGGGGTGGCCGGGCGCTGATCAGCAGTGCCCTAGCCCGATCGGCGGGGGCTCCCCTCCTGGTGATCGTGCCCACCCTGGAAGAAGCGGGCCGCTGGGCATCCCTTTTGGAGTTGATGGGGTGGAGCAGCTGTCAGCTCTATCCCACCAGTGAAGGTTCGCCCTACGAACCCCTCGATCCCACCAGTGAGATCACCTGGGGTCAGCTCCAGGTGCTGAGCGAATGGATGGATGGCCCAGGCAAGGGGGATTCCGCCGAGGCCTCCAAGGGTTTGGCGGTGGTTGCCACCGAACGGGCCCTCCAACCCCACCTGCCCCCCCCTGGGGCCCTGGCGGCCCACTGCTTCAGTTTGCGCAAGGGGGATGTGCTTGATCTCGAGCAACTAGCAGCCACCCTCACCCGCCTGGGCTACGAGCGGGTCGCAACGATTGAGCAGGAGGGCAGCTGGAGCCGCCGCGGCGACATCGTCGATGTGTTTCCCGTAAGCGCAGAGCTGCCGGTGCGGCTTGAGCTGTTCGGCGACGAACTGGAAAAACTGCGGGAATTCGATCCCGCCAGCCAGCGCTCCCTCGACGCCATTGAGGTGATGCGCCTCACCCCCACCGGCTACGCCCCCCTGATCGCCGACATCCTCCGGGACACCATGCCCGATGGGCTGGACGACCTCCTGGGGCCCAAAGCCACCGATGAGCTGCTCGAAGGCGCTACCCCGGAAGGGATGCGACGCCTGATGGGCCTGGCCTGGAGCCAGCCCGCTTCCCTGCTCGATTACCTCCCCTCCCACACCTTGATTGCGGTGGATGAAAGGCTCCATTGCCTCGCCCATGGCCAGCAGTGGTTCGACCATGCCCAGGACCACGGCGCCGATTTGGCCAGCGAGCACCCCCAGCTGCCCATCACCCTGCACCGGGATCCCCAATCTGCCCTCGATCAACTCGAGGCCTTTGGCGGTTTTGACCTGGCCGAGCTGTTTGAAACGGATAGCCATCCCAACAGCTTTGATCTGGCCAGCCGCTCCGTGCCGGCCTACCCCAATGCCTTCGGCAAGCTCGCCGGCCTGGTGAAGGGCTTTACCGCTGAGAAAGCGAGGGTATGGCTGCTCTCAGCCCAGCCGAGCCGGGCCGTGGCCCTGCTGGAGGAGCACGACTGCATCACCCGGTTTGTGCCCAACCCAGCGGATACGCCGGCCATTGAGCGGTTGATCGAACAAAACACCCCCGTAGCCCTGAAGACCAGGGGAACAGCCGAGCTGGAAGGACTGCAGCTACCAGCCTGGAAGTTGGTGCTGATTACGGATCGGGAATTTTTCGGCCAACACTCCCTGGCCGCCACGGGCTACGTGCGCCGCCGCCGCAAGGCCGCCAGCCGCACGGTGGATCCCAACAAGATGCAGCCCGGGGATTTCGTGGTGCACCGCAACCACGGTGTGGGCCAATTCCTCAAGCTCGAAAAGCTCGCCATCAGTGGAGAGTCGCGCGACTACCTGGTGGTGCAATACGCCGATGGCCTGCTACGGGTAGCTGCCGACCAACTGGGCAGCCTGGGGCGCTTCCGGGCCACCACCGATGCCCCGCCCGAGCTGAATCGGATGGGCGGCACGGCCTGGACCAAGGCCAAGGAGCGGGCCCAAAAAGCCATCCGCAGGGTGGCGATGGACCTGGTCAAGCTCTATGCCGAGCGGCATCAGGCCCCTGGCTTTGCCTTCCCCCCCGACGGACCCTGGCAAAACGAGCTGGAAGACTCCTTCCCCTACGAGCCCACCCCCGACCAACTCAAGGCCATCACCGAGGTGAAGCGCGACATGGAACGGGACCAGCCCATGGACCGGCTGGTGTGTGGCGATGTGGGCTTTGGCAAGACGGAGGTGGCGATCCGCGCCGTGTTTAAGGCCGTCACGGCGGGCAAACAGGTGGCCATGCTTGCCCCCACCACGGTGCTCGCCCAACAGCACTGGCGCACCCTCTCGGAACGCTTTGCCCCCTATCCCCTGAAAGTGGCCCTCCTCAACCGCTTTCGCACGGCGGCCGAGCGCAAAGCCATCCTGGCCGGGCTGAAGGCGGGCACCGTGGACGTGGTGGTGGGCACCCACCAATTGCTCAGCAAGGACACCAGCTTCGAGCAACTCGGGCTGTTGGTGGTGGATGAGGAACAGCGCTTTGGCGTCAACCAAAAAGAAAAGATCAAGGCCCTGCGCAAGGACGTCGACGTCCTCACGCTTTCAGCCACCCCTATTCCGCGCACCCTCTACATGAGCCTCTCCGGGGTGAGGGAAATGAGTCTGATCACCACGCCACCGCCCCTGCGAAGGCCGATCAAAACCCACCTCTCGGCCCTTGATGAGGAGGCCGTCCGCAGTGCCCTGCGCCAGGAGCTGGACCGGGGCGGCCAGGTGTTTTATGTGGTCCCCAGGGTGGAAGGCATCGAGGATGTGGCCGGCCAACTGCGGGCGATGATCCCCGGGCTCAAATTGTTGGTGGCCCATGGCCAGATGGCCGAAGGGGAATTGGAAAGCGCCATGGTGGCGTTCAACGCCGGCGAAGCCGATGTGATGCTCTGCACCACGATCGTGGAGAGCGGCCTCGACATCCCCCGGGTGAACACGATCTTGATCGAGGACGCCCACAAATTCGGCCTGGCCCAGCTCTACCAATTGCGCGGCCGGGTGGGCCGCAGCGGCATCCAGGCCCATGCCTGGCTGTTCTATCCAGGCAATGCATCACTCTCAGAAGCGGCTCGCCAACGGCTCAGAGCCATCCAGGAATTCGCCCAACTTGGCAGCGGTTATCAGCTCGCCATGCGCGACATGGAGATCCGCGGCGTGGGCAATTTGCTGGGGGTGGAACAGAGCGGCCAGATGGAAGCGATTGGCTTCGATCTCTACATGGAGATGCTGCAAGAATCCCTCGCCGAGATCCAGGGTCAAGACATCCCCACCGTCGAAGACACCCAAATCGACCTACCCCTCACGGCCTTTATCCCCGGCGATTGGATCACCGAAAACGACGAAAAAATTACCGCCTACCGCCAGGCCGCCGATTGCACCTCGAAGGAGAACCTGGTGGAGCTGGCGGCTGGTTGGGTCGACCGCTACGGCGCCATCCCGGCACCTGTGCAATCGCTGCTCCTGTTGATGCAACTCAAGCTGGTGGCCAAGCGCTGCGGCTTCTCGCGGATCAAGCCTGAAAAGCCCAACATCGCCCTTGAAACCCCGATGGAAGAACCGGCCTTCCGGCTGTTGCGCCAAGGCCTTCCCACCCACCTGCACGGCCGCCTGCTCTTCCAGGCCGGATCGGGCAGCACGGCAAAGGTGCTCGCCCGGGGCCTGGGCATGCTGCCCATGGAAAAGCAGCTGGAGCAGCTGATGGACTGGCTGAATCTGATGGCGGAACAAATCCCAGGCTCCGATGGCCTCACCGATGTCCAGCGCAACGAGCAGCTCAAGGCCCAAAACGAAGCTGTTCTGAGCGTCTAAGAAAGCTGAGTGTTTAAGGCCGGTCCCACGGTGAAGCGCAAACCTTCGTTACGATTCTGAGAACGCTGAGTGCTGGGCCATGGGTGAACTCCTCGATATCGGCTCAGGCTTCGAATCTGGCACCGGCCTGACCTCCGCCCTCGTGGGGCTTGTCGGTCTTGTCTTGATGGCCACGATGAACAACCCTGGCAACAACGACGACGACGATTCCAGCCCCGGCGGTGGCCTGATGCAGCCAGTCGCCTAGTCGCGTCCGGATTTACTCTTTTTTCAAAGTAGCTCCTTCCCCAAGTTCAGCCTGGTAGGCCCTCGGCACAACCACCAAAAAAAGCCACCACCACAGCATGACCGCCAAGGCGACTGGCGCTGAAATCCACCAGCGATGCAAGAGCAGCCAGCTGCCAGCGATAGCCATCAGGCCGGTAACCAGGATGGTCCAGGGCTGACACCACCAGGGCTTCAGTTGCCATAGGGAGGTGGGGGTGCCGTCTTCCGTTGCCAAATCCGCCCTAACTATGCAAACCCCATTCTCCAGCCGGGACATCCTGCTGAGCCATAACGCTGGCCAGTCTGGATTTCTAGTGCTTGCCTAGTGATTGGGCAGGGCTGAGGGCAAATTGGCGCCGGTGGGGCTGTAGGCCTGCACGCCCGGTTTGGCAGGAGTTTTGGCTGAGCTCTTGAGGGCATTGAGCTCTTTCACCAAGGTGTTTTCAGCCACCTTGTATTGGGGATCGCGCACGGTGCCGAGATCCTCAAGCTTCAGGCGCTGGGCCTCCAGCGGGGTCATCTTGACGGAGACATCGGGTTCAATGCCCCGGTGGTGAATATCGCGGCCACTGGGGGTCAGGTACTTGGCGATGGTCACGGTCATGCCGGAGCCATCGGAGAGCCCCCGCACGGATTGCACCAGGCCCTTGCCAAAGGTCTTTTGGCCCACCAACAGGGCACGGTGGTTGTCCTGGAGGGCACCGGAGAGGATCTCACTGGCACTGGCCGAGCCCTCGTTGACCAAAATCACCAGGGGCTTGTCGGTAATGGCCCGGCCCGTGGCCCGCTTGATGTCTTGAATGCCATCGCGGGTTTTGGTGGACACAATCGTGCCCTCATTGAGCCATTCCCGGGCAATTTCGACACTCGCCACCAGTAAACCGCCTGGGTTGCTGCGCAGGTCGAGCACATAGCCATCGGGCGATTTGGATTCAAGATCATTGAGGGCTAGCCGCATGTCTTTGGCAGCAGTGGCAGTGAACTGCTTGAGCCGGATGTAACCCACCTTGCGACCATCGGAGGTGGTGTTGAGTTGGTGCTCCACGGCATGCAACTCAATCCTCTGGCGGGTCAAAGCCACATCAAGGGTTTGGGTCTTGCGCTTGAGGGTGAGGGTGACGGTGGTGCCGGCCTGGCCGCGAATCAATTTGACCGCCTCTTCGGTGCCCATGCCCTTGGTGCTCTTGCCATCGATGGCCAGAATCAGGTCCTTCGGCTGGACGCCAGCCTTGGAAGCTGGAGAGCCTTCAATCGGCGAAATGACCACCAAATTCTTGGTGTCCTTATCAAGGCTCAGCTGGATGCCAACCCCGGAGAGCTCCCCCGAGGTATCGATCTGCATTTCCTTGAACTCCCGCGGGTCCAGGAACCGGGTGTAGGGGTCATCCAGGCTGGAGAGCATGCCCCGAATGCCCTCATAGGCTTCTTTCGGGCTGCCATAGGTCTTGGCCAATATGGTTCGGCGCAGTTTGCGCCACTGCTCCGGGGTGTATTTGCCATTGATATCGAGGTAGTCCCGGAAGACGATCTGCCACGCCTGGTCCATCACCTCCTTCGGGCTATCGCTGATCAGCGAAGCCCCACTTGGTGCAAGCAATGGGGGTAGGGCGATCGACGCCAAAAGGCCCGTTGCTCCAAAGCCTGCGAGCACTAGGACCTTGGCGTTTCCCCTGCCCATGCTGCGAGCTCCCAATGCCCTACTGATGACCACAAGCTAGTCGCCCGAGCCAGGCTTCGAATGGTGCGAAAACCGAAGCAAATTGGGATCTCAGGCCCCGGGCTCTACCCAGCGGCCATCCTCCTTAATCAGGGCAATCAAAGCCTCCACCCCCTCGGCCTCCGGCACCCGACGAATCTCATCCCGACCGCGGTACAGGGAAATGGTGCCAGGGGTTTTGCCGACATAGCCGTAATCGGCATCGGCCATCTCACCGGGGCCATTAACGATGCAGCCCATCACGGCGATATCGAGGCCGGTGAGGTGGTCCGTGGCCGAGCGCACCTGGTGCAGCACCTCTTCAAGGTTGAACAGGGTGCGACCGCAGCTGGGACAGGCCACGTACTCGACCATGGTCTTGCGCAGGCCGAGCGCCTGAAGAATCGAGTAGCAAACGGGGATTTCTTTCTCCGGGGCTTCGGTGAGGGAGACGCGGATCGTGTCGCCCAGACCATCGGCCAGGAGGGTGGCGATGCCAGCGGTACTTTTGATCCTGCCGTAATCGCCATCACCGGCCTCGGTGACGCCCAGGTGCAGGGGGTAATGGAAACCCTCGGCATCCATGCGATGGGCCATCAACCGATAGGCAGCCAACATCACTGGAGCCCGGGACGCCTTCATCGAAATCACAATGTTGTGATAGTCGAGTCGATCGCAAATTCGGATGAATTCCAACGCTGATTCCACCATCCCCGCGGGCGTATCTCCGTAGGTAAAGAGCATCCGCTCTGCCAAGGAACCGTGGTTCACCCCGATGCGCAGGGCCTTGTCCTGCTCCTTGAGCAAGGTGACCAAGGGTTCAAACGTGGACTGGATCCGATCGCCAATCTCCGCAACTTCAGCATCGGAAAAGGATGTACGGCTGGGATCGGGCTTGTCAAAGACAAACAGGCCAGGGTTGATCCGCACCTTGTCCACGTGTTGGGCCACCTCCAGGGCGATCTTCATTCCGTTGTGGTGCACATCCGCCACCAACGGCACCGGCTGGTAGGTGTCTTCCAAGCGCTGGCGAATCTCCTTCACCGCCTTGGCATGGGCCAGGCTGGGAACGGTGAGGCGAACAATTTCGCAGCCCGCCTCATGCAGCCGGCGAATCCCTGCGGTGGCCCCTTCGATGTCGAGGGTGTCCTCATTAATCATCGATTGGACCGCCACGGGATGGTCACTCCCGATCCAGATGTCACCAACCCGCACGCTGCGGGTTTTGCGGCGACGGATCACCGTGTCAAAGCGGGGATCGTTGTCCCAATCGGTTGCGGAAGCTTCGGGACGGGCCAGGGTGCCAGTCATGGTGAAGAGACCTGCGGATGGGCCAAGCCTGTCACAGGGAAGCGGGCAATTGGCGAAGTCGGGCGGCAGCACCGCGAAGATCCTCCCGGGTCAGCCACTTCGGCTTGCCCTCAGCCAGCGATGGATTGCGAAGCAGATAGGAGGGATGGAAGAGGGGCATCAGCAGGCGACCGCCAAGCACCGGCCCCTCGCCCGCCAGCCATTGGCCCCGTAGCTGGGTCAAGCCCGACTTCACCCCCATCACCCCCGCCAGGGCCGTAGCTCCCAGCAAGCCAATCAAGGGGGGATCGACCCAGGCAATTTGTTGGTCGAGCCAAGGACGACAGGCAGCCAGTTCCGCAGCCCGGGGCTTGCGATTGTCAGGGGGGCGGCACTTCACCACGTTGCCCAGGTAGACATCCCGGCTTCGATCGAGGCCGGCTTCAGCCAAAAGCTGGTCGAGCACTTGACCGGAGCGGCCCACAAAAGGCTCCCCCATCGCATCTTCCGTGGCACCTGGCGCTTCCCCAATCAACATCAAGCGGGCCTGATGGTGGCCCCGACTGATCACCACCTGCTGGCGAGCGGTGCTGAGGCCGCAGCGGGTGCAGGCCCCACAAGCCGTGGCGAAAGCCGCCCAATCGGGCGCCGAAGCGAGGGCTTGGGGATGGGCCATGGGTAGGAATTTTTGGTTGGAAATTTGGTGTAGGGATGAACGCCGCCGGGTTGAAGCGTGCGGCAAAGTGGTTGCATAGCTCATGCCGCGCCACCCGTAGCCGGCCATTGCCCCATGCCGGCCCCCGTGAACCATGCCGGATAGGGGCCTGCTCTCCGATCGAGCCAAGGCTCTCCAGCCTTCGCTAACCCTGGCCATCGCTGCCAAGGCCAAACAATTGCGGGCCGGCGGGGCCGATGTCTGCAGTCTGAGTGCGGGCGAACCGGATTTCGACACGCCGGAATTCATCCGTGCCGCCGCCATCAAAGCCCTGGATGGGGGCCAAACCCGCTACGGACCAGCCGCCGGGGAACCGGCCTTGCGCGAGGCGATCGCCACCAAGCTGAGCCAGGAAAACCACGTGGCCACCACGGCGACGCAAGTGCTGGTTACCAATGGCGGCAAGCAGGCCCTGTACAACCTCTTTCAGGTGCTGCTCGGCCCTGGCGATGAGGTGCTGCTGCCTGCGCCGTATTGGTTGAGCTATCCCGAGATTGCCCGGATGGCTGGGGCTTCAGTGAAAGAACTGCCCAGTGATGCCGACCAAGGCTTCCGGCTCAAGCCCGGGGAACTGGAGGCGGCCATCACCCCAGCGAGCCGGCTGCTCGTGCTCAATAGCCCGAGCAATCCCACGGGCATGGTGCTCAGCCGAGCCGAACTGGAAGCGATTGCCAACGTCTTGCGCCGCCATCCCCAGGTGCTCGTGGTGTGCGACGAGATCTACGAATTTCTCTTAGCACCAGGCCATACCCACCACAGCTTTGCGGCAGTGGCCCCCGATCTGGCCGACCGCATCTTCACCGTGAATGGCTTTGCCAAGGGCTGGGCCATGACGGGCTGGCGCATCGGCTGGCTGGCCGGAGCCCAAGAGGTGATTGCCGCCGCCAGCGCCCTGCAAAGCCAGACCACCAGCAATGTGTGCACCTTCGCCCAATTCGGTGCCTTGGCGGCCATCAGCGGCTCCAGGCAGTGTGTTTACGCCATGGCTGCCGAGTTCAACGTGCGCCGCCGCCTGCTCACTGAAGGGCTGATGGCCATGGAGGGCCTGAAGCTCATGGCCCCAGAAGGGGCTTTCTACGCGTTCCCAGATGTGAGCCATTTTGGGCTGGATTCGATAACCCTCTGCAATCGGCTGCTCGACGAGGTGGGCCTAGCTGTGGTGCCGGGGGTTGCCTTTGGCGACGACCGCTGCATCCGCCTCTCCTGTGCAGCGTCGCCTGCCACCATCCAGGATGGCCTCGAGCGCCTTCAGCGCTTTCTCGGCTCCCTTTAGGGCTTCCTTGCCACCCTCGTTGGCGACAATCCCCTATCCCAATTCCGCCTGAACCGTTCTGATTCCATGCGCATTTCTGCCCGCTTCACCGCCGTTGCCGTTGGCCTGTCGCTGGCCCTCCTACCCACCCTGCCAGCCCTGAATCGAACGGAACTCAGCGCCATTGGCCTTGCTCCAGCTCGTGCAGAGGTGCAGAAACCCGTGCTGCGCATCGGTGCGATCCCTGATCAAAATCCAGAAAAGCTGAATCGGCTCTACGGGCTCGTCGCCAATGAGCTCTCCCAGCAACTCGGGGTGACCGTCAAGTACGTGCCTGTCACCGACTACTCGGCTGCGGTGAGTGCCTTCCGCACTGGCAATCTGGATGTGGTTTGGTTTGGTGGCCTCACCGGCGTGCAGGCCACCCTGCTCAAGCCAGGGGCACGCATGATTGCCCAACGGGATATCGATGCCCAGTTCTATTCGGTGTTCATCGCCAACACCGCCAGTGGCCTCAAGCCGGTCCGCAACGTTCAGGGGCTAAGCGAACTCAAGGGCAAGCGTTTCACCTTCGGATCTGAAAGCTCCACATCAGGGCGCCTCATGCCCCAATACTTTCTCAGCCAGGCGGGCGTGAAATTGAGTGATTTTGCCGGCGGAGCCCCTGGCTTCAGCGGCAGCCATGACGCCACCATCGCCCTGGTCCAAAGCGGGGCGTACGAAGCTGGCGCCGTGAATGAACAGGTTTGGAAATCGAACCTCCGCAACGGCAAGGTCAATCGCAACAAGGTTGAAGTGATTTGGCGCACCAGTTCTTACCCCGATTACCTGTGGCTAGCCCAGCCAAATCTGGATCAAAGCTTTGGCAAAGGTTTCACCTCCAAGCTGTCCAAGGCAATCATCAGCTGGCGCCCAACTGATCCCGAGCAAAAGCAAATCCTGAAGTTGTTTGGTGCCCAACAGTTCACCAATGTCAACGGTAGCGATTACAAAAAGATTGAGCAAGTGGGTCGGCAAATCGGCAAAATACGCTGATCAGAGCCCGCTAGTCCAAGGCCTAAATCATGGGCTTTGGACGACCATCGGGGCCATTCTTCGCACTAGGGGCCTGGCCAGCAGGCCCTGGATCACCAGATCCACAAGGATCACGATAAAAACCACCGAAGCCAAGTTTTCCCCTAGTGACTCTGCTGCTGCAGAGCTCACCCCTCGCAATTCCGGTACCTCAAATACCAGGCTCAAGGACAGGGCCAGGGGCACCGCCGCTCGCACACCACAGAACGAAATAGCCAGCAGGGCCCCACGCTTCATCTGGCTCGAGCGATGAAGGATCAGTACGGCCAAAGGACGAACCACGATCAAGAGGATCAGGGCTGTGGCTAGCCCAAAGGGCAAGATTCTGAGGAGTTGCTCTGGGCGCACCAAAAAGGCAAGCAACAACAGGATTGTGTATTCAGCCAAGGTATTAAACGGCAGCAACACCTTCTGCAACGCCTCGTGATTGACCCACGAATCGCGGTAGTGCCAGTTGCTCATCAATAGACCGCAGACATAGACCGCCACGATCCCGCCGCCGCCAAACACATTGCCCAATCCGTAGGCCACAAAAGCCACGGATATGGCCAGAACCAGCAGCTGGGAATGCTCACGAAGCAAGCGATCGATCAACACGCTGGCGCCCAGGCCCACCAGAAGTCCTGCCAGGACACCAGCCAAGAGGTGCTTCAGCACGTTGAGCAACGCGTGACCAACTCCCGCGCCATAGGCGGCATGAAGTTCTCCATGGCCGCCATGGGCCTGATCCTGGAAAAAGGCCGCGATCAATCCAAAGCAAAGAATAGCTGCCAAATTGTTGAGGGCAGCTTCGAACTGCAGCACGTCACTGACATTGCTGGGCAACCACCGCCTCAGCGACTGCAGCAGGTCTTCGGTGGCAGAGCCATCGGTGGCCATCAAGCAGGCTGCCGTGAGCAAGGCAGCACCCCAGGGCATTCGCTGATGCCAGCCCATGGCCAGAAGGTCGCCCCCTGGCGAACCCAGCCAGACCAGCCAAAAGCCAAGCAAAAAGAGGGTCACCACCACTCCCACAGTCGAGAGCAACAGGGCAAAGGTGAGGTGACCTCGGATACGGCGCAGGTCTGTTTTCAGGCCTGCATAAAACAAAAGCAGCGCCAGGCTGATCACATGCAGGGTCTCGACCTCGGCCTGGTCGATCGATAAAACATCGACACCCTTCACATTCACCACAAGGCCCACCAGCAGGACCGTTAAGGCGGCAGGTACCCCCAACCGGGTCGCCCAGCGATCCGCAGCCAACGCCAGAAGATAAAGAAGGCCAAGGAAGAGGAAAAATCCTTTTGGCAACAGCGTGCCTGGAGCATGGGCACCGGATTGGAAGGCCAAAAGGCAGGATGGAACGCTACCTAGATCCATTCCCGCAAGCTGGCCGTGATCCGTCAGACGCTAGAGGCTGACAGCGCAGGCAGCCCAAGCCACCCGAGCCCTGCCTTGCTTGAGCTGCAGGGCATCGATCTGGCCGGCAAGGGTCAACGGCGCCTCGAGGCCATCAAGCTCAACATCCAGCCCGGGGAACGGGTTGCCCTGATAGGGGCCAGCGGGGCGGGGAAAAGCAGCCTGCTGGCGGTGGCCAATGGGTTGATTAAACCCAATGCCGGCACCGTGCTCTGGCAAGGGTCACCACCAGCCAAAAGCCGGCGCCAGCGCCGCCGTCAACAGGCCCGCATTGGCACCCTCTGGCAGGACCTGCGCCTGATCGAAGAACTCACAGTGCAGCAAAACCTCAATGGGGCCAGGCTTGCCCAATGGGGATGGCCCAAGGCCCTGCTCAACCTGCTGCTGCCCCTCGAGACTGGGCCTTGCGCCGCTGCCCTGGAAAGGCTTGATCTGGATCAGGCCCTTCTGGATCGGCCCGTGGGGTCCCTCTCCGGTGGCCAACGCCAGCGCGTGGCCATCGCCCGGCTCCTGCGACAAGAGCCCCTACTCGTACTAGCCGATGAGCCGCTTGCCAGCCTCGACCCCAGGCTCGCGGAGGAACTCCTAGCCCTGTTGCTGGACTACACCAGGGCACCTCGGGCCCTGGTGATGAGCTTGCATCGGCCGGATCTCTTGGGCGGCTTCGATCGGGTGGTGGGCCTGCGGGCTGGACGGGTGCTGTTCGATCAACCGGTGGATCAACTCGGCCAAGACCAGCTGACGGCGCTCTATGCCAGCAGCCTTTGAGAAGCACCTCCCTGCGACCGGCAGCGCCGCTGTGGGTGTTGATGCCAGCCCTGGTGTTGATCCCGGTGCTGCTGGGTTTGCCCCAGCTGGTCCACGGCGGTGGTTGGGAGCTGATCGGCCAATTCGCCTTGGCCGCCGCCCAGCCCTCCCTCGATCCGGCGGTGATCCAATCGGTGATCAGCGGGCTGGGCACCACCGCAGCAATGGCCCTACTCGGCTGGGCGGGGAGCATGGTGCTTGGAGTGGGCCTGGGCGTTGCCAGCTCCCGCACGGTCTGGCGGACGGTGCTCGGCCATGGGGCACCGGCGGACCTGATCCGCAAGCTGCTCGCCATCCCCCGCTCGATCCATGAGCTGCTCTGGGGCTTGCTGCTGCTCCAACTGGTGGGCCTCGAACCCGTGGTGGCCGTGGTGGCCATTGCCATCCCCTTCGGGGCCCTGGTGGCCAGGGTTGTCAGTGACCTGATCGACGCCTTGCCCACGGGCAACCTCAACGCCCTAAGCGCCGCTGGCGCACCAGCGGGACCGGCCCTGGTGACGGCCCTGGGGCCGCCGCTGTTGCCCCAACTGCTCAGCTACAGCAGCTACCGGCTCGAATGCGCCCTGCGCAGTGCCACCCTCCTGGGGGTCTTTGGCCTGGGCGGCCTGGGCACCGAACTGAGGCTCACGCTGCAATCCCTGAACTTCAGGGAACTCTGGAGCGGCCTTTGGGTGCTGCTGGCCGCCATGGTGCTCCTCGAAACCCTGCTGGGCTGGCTCCGCCACCGGTGGTCGATGCCGAATCGCTTCACCAAAAAAGTGATGGCAAGCGGCCGGCAAGGCCAGGAACTCGTGGCCCTAGGGGTGGCGTTGATCCCCCTCCTGGTGTGGGTGGCCCAGAGCCAACAGATCGATCCAGGGGCCTTGCTCCACTGGCAAGCCCTGCCGCCCATGGGGCCACCGCACTGGGCCGAGCTGGCGGGCTTGAACTGGCCATCCCTGGTGGGCAACACCATCGTGCTCACGGGCCTGGCCGCAGCTCTGGCCGTGGGGGGGGCTCCGCTGCTGCTGCTCTTGGTGGCGGCCTGGCCCCTGGGCAAACTCGTGGTGCGCGGGATCTGGTTGCTCGCCAGGCTCTGGCCGCCCCCCCTGACAGCCCTGTTGCTGTTGTTTGTGCTCAAGCCAGGCGTACCCACCGCTGCCCTGGCCCTGGGGTTCCACAACCTCGGCATCCTGGGCCGGTTGTTGCTGGAGTGCGCCGAAACCGCAGACAGGGCTCCTGAACAGGCCCTGATCAGTGGGGGAACGGGCCCCAGGATGGCCCTGCTGTATGGGCGCTTTAGCGCTCTGGCGCGTCCCTACCTGGCCTACGGGGCCTACCGGGCCGACGTGATCTTGCGCGAATCGGTGGTGGTGGGTCTGGTGGGGGCCACGGGCCTCGGCAGCCAACTCCTGGAGGCTCTGAGCTCCTTTGCCTGGGACCAACTGCTTGCCCTGGTTGCCGTCTATGCAGCGTTGACCCTGCTGGGGGAAGATCTGAGCGACCGTGCCCGCCACCAACTCCTCGAAACCGCCCATGGTGATGACCAGTCCCAAGAAGTTGGTGGTGCTTGGCGATAGCGGCGTACAGGGCTGGGGGGATCCGAGCGAGGGGGGCTGGTGTGAACGGCTCAGGCGCCACTGGATGGAGCGACCCAACGGCCCAGTCGTGTACAACCTGGGCGTGCGGGGTGATGGCTTGGAGCGCCTGGCCGCCCGCTTGGTGGATGAGGTGGGCCGCCGCGGCGAACTGAGGCGTCAAACCCCCCAGGGAATCCTGATCGGCATCGGCCACAACGATGCGGCCCGGGTGGGTCGGGCCGATGGTCGCCAGCAACTGGACCCCGAGGGCTTTCTGTTTGGTTTGAAGCAGCTCCTCGCCACGGCCAAGGCCCTGGCACCAATCCATGTTGTGGGACTGGCGCCGGTGGATGAAGCTGCCATGCCCTATGCCGAGATTCTTTGGTACCAACTCGACGACATCCGCCGCTACGAGGCCCTGCTGGAGGAAGCCTGCCTCGACGCCGATGTGCCGTTTTTGCCGCTGCTCGATGGGCTCCTTGGCGATCCCAACTGGCGGCAGTGGCTCTGTGGTGATGGCCTGCATCTCAATACCGAAGGTCACCGGCAGCTGTACGAACGCATCAGCCAGTGGCCTGCCCTTCTGCAATGGGCCGATCCGGGTCAAGCCGCCGCAGCCAATCACCCAAACCGGTGAGGGGCCATTCCACCCCTTAGGGGAGGCCATGGCCCAAGCGAGCGAAGAGCGTAGATGCCCCCTACCGGCGTCTCCATCGTCCAGGCTCCATGGCCCAATCCACCCCCATCAAGTCCCAACTTCGGGCGCGAAACAAGCAATGGTTCCAGGCCTTAGCCCAGGCCAACCAATCCAAACAGGCTGAGCTGAGCCTCCACTGGCGCAATGCCCTGGTCAGGGAAAATCTGGCCCTGGTGCGCCAGGTGGCCAACCGCCTCAGCAAGCAGACGGGCTAACCCTTTGACGAGCTGGTTTCGGCTGGAAGCCTGGGGCTGATTCGGGCCGTGGAGGCCTTCGACCTCAAACGGGATTGCAACTTGAGCAGCTTTGCCGTGCCCTACATCCGCGGGGCGATCTTGCACGACCAGCGGGACAACCACCAACCGCTCAAAACCCCCAGGCGCCTGCGCGAACTGCACCAGCGGGCTCGACGGCTGATCGAACAACGCCAGCGACAGGGCGCAGCACCCCTCGATACCGCCGCGCTTGCCGGGGCCTTGAACTGCCGGATTGAGCAGTTGGAAGAGGCCAAGGCCGTGCAGCGGGCCCTGCACCTGCTCAGCCTCGATGCCCCCGTACCTGGGTGCCATCAAACCAGCGGGGAGGGCCCATGCCTCATGGATCAGATTGCCGCCCCGGAAACCAGCGATGGCCCCAGCCAGGCACAGCGAAGCTGGCTGGAGAAGCAGTTGAAGGCCCTACCGGACCTGGATCGCGCCCTACTCAAGGGCCACTGGATCCATCAGCGCAGTTGGAAAGAGCTTGGTTTTCAGTTGCGCATGGACCCCAAGCAAGCCCAAACCCGCGTTGAAGCCGCCCTCGACCAGCTACGCCATAACCTGCGATGGGAGGCCGAGGAGTAGGAAGCCGACCATGGCGATCAGGGCCGCAATCAGGGTTTGCAGGCCGTTTACCAGCTCATTGGTGAGCCAGCCAAAGCGGCTTTGGCATGTGGCCCCAATCACGCTTTCAATCAGGGTGGCCAGCAAGCCCACCAGGGTCACCAGGACCCAGCTGATCGAGGTTGGCAGTAGGCCGAGAAGGCCCATCAGCGAGGCCATCAGGGCACTGCCCACCAAGCTTGCAGCGGTGCCCTCCAGGCTGATGGCCCCCTCCGTGCCGGGGGGGACCGCTCGGAAGGTGGTGATCAACAGGGTGTGGCGGCCCCAACGCTTGCCAATTTCACTGCCGAAGGTGTCCGCCAACTTGGCGGCAAAACTGGCGGCAAAACCCACCAGCAGCACGGGGGTGGCCTGG